>Ga0315339_1002066_pt1 | contig 15902 bp, 15 predicted proteins | sample ASW17metaG_FD_204514 | JGI IMG/M metagenome (GOLD analysis project Ga0315339, IMG submission 204514) | Ammonia-oxidizing marine archaeal communities from Pacific Ocean, United States - ASW #17 | ecosystem: Environmental > Aquatic > Marine > Oceanic | place: USA: California | collected 2016-12-05
CAGAGCCGCCAAACGCCACCATACTGGCACTGCGATAATCAAAGCCGCGCTCGGACGCATGAATACGAAAAGCGCGCGCCACATCTTCATTGGCAATCTCGTACATACCCCAGGCAGCACGCTCAACTGTGACGTTGAGCGGCGCAGCGACACTGCTTTCAATGGCCGTTCGCGCCGCCACCAGATTGAGCTTCATATCGCCGCCGAGAAAAAAATCTGCATCGAGATAACCAAGCACCAAATTAGCATCGGTCAACGCCGCTGCTTTACCGCCTTTGCCGTAACAGGCCGGGCCCGGGTCGGCGCCAGCACTTCTCGGCCCGACACGAATGAGGCCGCGCTCATCAACTTCCGCCAGGCTGCCGCCGCCCGAGCCAATTTCTACCATGTCGATCACCGGCACCTTGACCGGTAAACCGCTACCGCGCTTGAAGTCATGCAGGCGCGCAACCTCCATATCATATTTCTTGAGCGGCTGATAATCATTGACCAACGCGCCCTTGGCAGTAGTCCCGCCCATATCGAAAGAGAGCAAATTTGGTATCTCCAGGGCTCGACCATGAAAAGCCGACATCAAAGCGCCCGCCGCTGGACCGGATTCAAGTACCCGCACCGGGTAGCGCCGCGCCGCCTCGGGCGCCAACATGCCACCTGATGAAGTCATAACCAACAAGCGTCCGGTAAAACCATCCACCGCCAAGCCATCCCCTAGGCGCTGGAGATAGCGATCAAAAAGCGGCTGGGTATAGGCATTGACCGTGGCCGTCGTCCAACGCTCAAACTCGCGCATGTTGGAAAAAATATCTGCCGAGGTCGATATATAAAGTTCGGGAAATTCGCGCTCGGCCAATTCCCGCGCAGCTTTTTCATGCGCCGGATTAGCATAGGAGTGGAGAAAGCAAATCGCCAATGCCTCAATGCCTAAATCCACCAGCTCTGATATAGCGGCACGCACCGCATCCAGATCTAGCTCGCGGTCAACCGTGCCGTCGAACTTCACCCGCTCTGCCACCTCGCGACGAAGATTGCGCGGCACCAGCGGTGTGGGAAATTTCAGGCGGAGGTCGAATAGATCATAGCGCGTCTCTCGCGCCATATCGAGCACATCACGAAAGCCCCCAGTGGTCAGCATGCCGGTGCTCGCGCCGCGCCGCTCGATTACCGCATTAGTCACCAGCGTCGTGCCATGCGAAATTGACTCCAACTCGGCCATGGCGACGCCCTTGCGCGCCAACAAATGGGTACTGCCCTCGAGAACGGCACGCGACGGATCATCCGACGTGGTCAATTGTTTGTGGATAAACATCTCGTTGTGTGCGGCATTGAACAAAGCAAAATCGGTGAAAGTGCCACCGATATCTACTCCCAGTCGATAACTCATACTTTCAGTACTTCCTTGTGTTTCTTGCTTATTATTTTTCTCGCCAATCGCCGAGCTTCTCAACCGCATCGGCCGCACGTAGGACTGTCAAATCGTCAAAGTGACGGCCGATGATCTGTAGGCCGATCGGCAGACCATCCACCATACCGCACGGCACGCTGATGGCGGGATGGCCGGTGGTGCTAAATTGTGGTAAATTGTTGAGCATGTTGAGGGCGCGGAACATATATTCGCCGAACGGTGCATCAGGCGGCGGGATCGGGCCGGGCAGCTGAGGGATCGTCGGCATCACCAGCACATCATATTCTGCCAGGGCTTCGTCATAGGCACGCTTTAAGGCCCCGCGCTGATTCTGTGCTTTGGCGTAATAGCGGCCATGATAGTGGCGCCTGAGATATTCACCCATCAGCAGAACATTGACCACGGTCGGTGGGATATCGTTGGCCCGTGCGCGCAGGCTCTTCGCCACATGATCTAGCATCGGCGTGTCATAATAACCCTGCCAATTGGTGCCCAGCCCGTTGCCATGATACATCACCTCGACGGCCCCCTCCGCCACTAGGGCGAACCACAGGCGAATTCCATCAAAATGCATTGGTACGGAAACTTTTTGTACTTTTGCACCGTTCTTTTTTAACCCGCGCAGTGCGGCGCGCACCTTGGCATCGACGCGCTGGTCACTCGGCAAAAGCTGAAGATCGGGCCAGGTATCGGCCTGATGGCCAAAGCCTTCCTCGACCACACCGACACGCAGCCCTTCGCAGCCCTGACCAATTGCAGTTGTATAATCCTGAACATAATCCTCAGGGATAACGCCACGTTGGCGCGGGTCGTAAGGGTCCGGCCCGGCCAGCACCGACAAGAGCCGCGCAACATTTTTTACATTGTTAGCCATCGGTCCGACGATATCGTGCGATAGCTCAATTCCCATGCAACCGGTATAGGGCACCAGGCCAAAGGTAGGCTTAAGGCCAACAACGCCGCACCAGGCAGCGGGAATGCGGATTGATCCGCCCTGATCTCCACCAAGCGCCAGCTCAATATCGCCCGCTGCCAACGCCGCACCGCTGCCCTTGGACGAGCCGCCCGGCGAATGGCTTGGCTTGTTGGGGTTGCGCACCGGCCCATAGGCGCTGGTGTGACCGCCGGAGGAGAAAGAAAAATCAGAGGAAGCAGTTTTGCCGGCGATCACCGCGCCAGCATCGAGCAGGCGGGTCACAACGGTGGCGTCAATTTGTGGCACATAGCCTTCAAGCACGCGCGAGCCATTCATCATAGGCACCCCGGCGACCGAGACCGTATCCTTAATGCCTATACGCTCACCCGCTAACGGGCCGCTTGAAGCACCTTTGATATCGGTCAGCCAATACCAGGCATTATGGGGGTTTTCTTCCAATTTCGGGCGGCGACCCGGAGTGCGTGGATATTTAACCTCTGGGCGCTCCTCGACCATATCGTCGATCCGCCGCAGTGCTCGGATGCCGCCCGACATGGCAGTGCGATATTCGCCCGCCCGCTCCACCGTCATGTCGATGCCAAAATCATCGGCAATATCGAGCAGTTGCGTGACGCTGGGAAGTGTGGGGCCTATCGACATAACATTCCTTTCGGTAAATACAGGTGCCAGCCTATCGTGGCACAGCCGGCATTGTCACGAGTTTGCATCCTCAGGCGTGGCGAGCAGTGCATCTTTGCCGGAAGGGCCGCTACCCATGGCCACACGGACACGCGCGCCACTCTGCCGTGGGCCGTCCGCGAGATACGCAATCACCCGCACACCGCAATCAAGAGCGACTGTTCCCACATGTAAGGGCAAATGCGCCCGTAGCTCGGCTGACAGGCTGTGATGCAAAATGCACGATGTCAGTACCTTCCCACCGCCATTAACTTGTCCCAGGGCGATAGATCCACCAAGACAGTGTGGGCAAATTTCACGCGGAGGCCAGTGCGGCTGGTAACAGTCTTCGCATTGCGGCAGCATAAGAGGAGTTTCCGTCATCCATCGCATCCTTTGGCCAATATCACCGCTGAAGCACAGAGGCCGCGATCAAAATTCACCGTGCCGTAACCCGACACTAACCCGCAATTGGCATCGGGCACCTGAAGACCGCGAGCGCAGCCCGTGACCTGAAGAAGCCCCTCTATCAGGCCGATAAACCCGCCGGCCGCACCGGCCTGCCCGAGCGCCAATTGTCCACCGCTGGTATTAAGCGGCAAACCGCCACCATCAGCGGTAAGCGCCGTTTTACGCACGAACGACGGCGCCTTTCCCGGCGGACAAAAGCCCAGCCCTTCCAATTGCAGCATCACAATGACGGGATAATCATCATAGGCTTGCAAAAACGCGATATCTTGTGGCCCGAAGCCGGCGGCACCGTAGAGCGTGTCACAATCCAACTGCCAACCACCGGTCATCTGAACACCCTCGCCAGAGAAGGAGTTATGCCGTTCCATCCCGGCAAGAATGCGGGCAAATGGTAATTTGTGGGATTTTGCGCGCGCTTCGCTCATCACCAGAAACCCAGCGGCGCCACTGCACGGCATGACACAATCAAAAAGGTGCAACGGTTCAGCCACCGGGCGGGCGGATAAATATTCATCCATGCTGAGCGGCTTTCTAAACAGCGCGTGCGGCTGAACTGCGCCATTATAGCGCTGGGCTAGGCAAATTTTTCCCATATCCTCGCGTGTCGCTCCAGTGCGCTCCATATAATGGCGAGTAATAAGGGCGAAAGGCAGATTTGGACCAGCCTCGCCGTAAGGCATTGCGCCAATGCGGGAGAAATTGCTGTAATTTTCCATCAGTGTGCCGAACGCCGCACCGCCCAGCACATCGGCGGCGAGGCAAGCCACGACCTCCGCGTCTCCCGCCTGAACAGCGCGCGCAGCGCGGCGGAGCGCGATGGGCCCGGTCGCCCCGCCCATATGCAAATCCTCAAGCCAGCGCAGGTTTAGGTCAAAATATTCGCTCATGGATACTGCATTGTCAGGTCGAAGGGTGTAGCTCGCAACAATAAGGCCATCGATTTCCTGCTTGGCGATGCCTGATTCTTGGCATAGCCCGTCAAGTACACGGCCTAACCACCACTGTACACCATGCTCAGTGCGCCGCTCGGATGGAATGGTAACCGGCACGGCAACCGCTATGCCCTCATAGCCTTGTACCGAGCGAGCGGTCATGTGCGCTTCCTATCGCGCAAATCAAAACAATTAGCCAACGCGGCTGGGTCACGCCCGAGCATCTGCAACTCCGCTTTTTGTATTTTTTGTGTCACCGTAACCGGCAGCGTTTCACGAAATGCCACCCAGCCCGGTGCTTTATAGTAGCTCAAGTTTTCCAGGCACCAGTCACTCACTTGTAGAGCAAAGGCTTCGTCACGCTGCGCGCCACTTCGCGGCACGATACAGGCCATCACTTCCTCGCCACGCAATTCATCCGGCGCAGCAATGACCGCCACCTGCGCAACCCAATCTAATTCCATAATCACACTTTCTACTTCGAGCCCGGCTATATTTTCACCGCTGCGACGGATTACATTTTTGCGCCTGTCGACGAAATGAAGGCTACCGTCTGGCCCCTCGCGTGCCACATCTCCTGTATGAAACCAGCCCCCTTGCCAAGACTGTTCGCTGGCTAATTCATCTCCATAATAGCCAGAAAAAAATCCTGTGCGGGGCGCCGCAGCATTGTGGCGAACCAGTATTTCGCCGTCTTCGCCCGTGGCTACTTCATCACCATTTTCGTCAACAATTTTTACCTCACAGCTTTTAGGTCGGCCGAAGCATCGGGTGCCGAGATGACGCGGCTCCTGGTTGGCGGCTATGCATGCGCCAGCACCTGTTTCAGTCATCGCCCAGGCTTCGATCAAGGGAAATCCGAAGCGCGCTTCGAATGCCGCGTGATGCACCGGATCAACATTAGCGCCAAAGCCAAAGCGCACCCTATGACCTTGTTCTGCCCCGCAAACCTCCAACTGAAGTAGAATGGCTGGCATGATACCGAGATAGTGGATGATCGTCGCACCGCTCCCAGCCACATCATCCCACCAAGTAGCGGGATGAAAGCGATCCAATTGAATGAGGCAGCCCCCGCTCATAACCATGGCCATGAAGGAGCAGGCCATGGCATTCATGTGATAGAGCGGCAGCGGTGTGAGCAGGCGTTCTTTCCCAGGATTAAGCGTGCAAAGCCCACCCTGCGATAGATACCAGTGCCCCATACGGAGATAATAATCATTGCTCAAGAGGCAGCCCTTCGGCTCACCTGTGGTACCCGATGTATAGAGTAGGCCGCACAGGCTTTCCCTGTTGGCATCAGAGCTGAACGGCGGCGTAGTTTTCGACGGCGGAATTTCGTCTCCATCCACATCCATCACGGCAACAAAATTGTTCGCGGCTTGCACCACTTCCAAACTCTCGCCGAGGACCACCGCCAGGGTGACACCACTATGGCTTAACAAATGCGTTAGCTCTCGGCGCCGGTAATAAGAATTGATTGGAACCACTGCGATTCCAAGGGAATTCAGCGCCAACCAAAGTAACAAAAAAGCCGAGCGATTTTCCAGCAGCAAGGCGACACGATGACCATGACCGTAACCCGCATCGCCATAGCGCCTCGCCAATTTCTCGATTTCTACCAACGCGGCGCCATAGCAAAGCGAGGCACCTTCCGACGGCCCCGCCAGAAAATCCGCCGCGACATCGCGCGCCGCTGCCTCTTTGAAAGCGGAAAAAACGGTTTCGGCCATAGTGGTGGGGTTCGGTTAGAGGTCCATCTCGTCGAGCAATGCCGGCCATTTATCAGCCCAGGGACGGGCTTTCTCGAAACTGGCGCAGGCGCGAACGACCGTCGGGTCATCCAAGTGACGACCGACGATATGTAGGCCGACCGGCAAACCACTCTTGGTGAAGCCCGCCGGAACTGATGCCGCCGGCTGACCCGTCATGTTGAACGGAAGGGTAAAGGACAGCCACTGGAAGGGGTGCACGATCTGGCCGTCGACTTTCTCCACGCCCTGCATGTGCACGGGGAAGGCTGGCACTGTCAAGGTCGGTGTCAGCAACAAATCATAATTTGCCATGAACTCGGCAGATTTGTTGGCAACGCCTTTCCTCGCCATCACGGCACTGGTCAAATCTTCTGCCGTAAAGGGTGTACGGATAAAGTCAACCAGATGCGGTGTCATATTATGGGCATGCTCCTCGACCATTTTACGCATACCGACCAAATCCGTCTCGGCGGCGACAAGCCCCCAAAAGGCGCCGAAAGGATCATCCCAGCCAGGATCGGCTTCTTCCACCGTACATCCCAATTCACTTTCAAAAACCTTCACCGCGTCCCCAATAATCTGGCGCACCTCAGGATCAACCGCCGCATAGCCCAAATCCGCACTGTAAGCGACGCGGAGGCCCTGGAGATCGCCTTTCAGACACTCCATCCAGTCAAAATTAGCTTCCGGCAGGGTCCGCCGGTCACGCATATCGGGGCCGGAAATGACGGACAGCATCAGCGCGCTATCGGCCACGGTACGGCTTATGGGACCGATACATTCCAGGCTCTCCCAGCTTGAGACACCTGGCAGGGTCTCGTCCTTGGTGCCTGGCCAGAGCGGCACCCGGCCCATGGATGCCTTGATACCGACGAGGCCGCTAAACGACGCTGGAATACGAATCGAGCCGCCACCGTCGCTGCCAATGGCAAATGGCCCCATGCCGGAAGCTACCGCAGCGCCTGCGCCAGCACTTGAGCCGCCCGGCGTGCGCTCCAAATTCCACGGATTGCGGGTTGTCTCGAAAACCGGGTTATGGCCGACACCGCTATAGCCAAATTCGGGCACGTTAGTTTTGCCGGTAACGATAGCGCCGGCAGCGCGCAGACGCTCAACCACCACATCATCAACACCGCCATTGAAATCCTTATAGGCAATGGAGCCTGAAACCGTGGGCAGGTCCTTAGTGCATATTAGATCCTTGATGCCAATGGGAACGCCGGCAAGCGGGCCTGGGTCTTTGCCGGCTATAATATCCGTTTCCAACTGCTTAGCGGCGGCACGCGCCTGATCCGGGCCTGGAGTGCAGAAGGCGTGTAGCAAGGGCTCGAGCTTATCCATGCGCTCGATACTGGCATTGATCACCTCAACTGGTGAAAGTTCCTTAGCACGCACCTTACCCGCCAGTGTGACCGCGTCCATGCGGCAGATTTCATTGCTATTTGCCATTGCCTGATCCCCTTGAATTATTTTGTTTGATTATGCCGTGCATTGGCGCGAACAACCAAGCAAAAGTGGCGGTGAAGGTGCAATCAGCCAAGGAAAACCAGCATCAACGCATTAACATGCCGCCATTAATGTCCAATGTTTGTCCTTTGATCGTGCCGGCGGCTTCGGACGCCAAAAACGCAGTGGGCATGGCTATTTTCTTCCACATCGATCATGCGGCCTATAGGCATAGGCTAAGCACATTACTGATGGCTTCCACGGTCATGGCACCGCTTACCATGCGCGTATCCACAAGGACCGGGTACAGTAGTGGCCTTAACGGTGATGTTGTCAGGCCCAAACAGGCGGACCAAATTCTTGGTCGGGCTGACCAAGAATTTCAAAACTGTAGATACTCTGGAGCCCTAGAAATTGATAATACGACCCTACTTTGCGGCCTTCATGGGTTCGGTAGCTGTGCAGCAGAGAAAAAATTGGCTTTCAAGGTGTATGACCAGGCTGCTTCGTAGACCTCTTCAAGCGCTACGTGCTCGATGAGACGGGCGATATTGACCAAGATGCCGAGACAGCCAAAACGCTCCATGGTTGCGCCAATAGGCTTTCATAATTTCCGGTCAGGAGAGGTCAAAAGCGAGGGCAAGATGGCCGTCGCCCTCAAGGCCAGAGACTGTATTTCTCCAGCTCATCAACATCTATCTCACAGGCTACGACGTGGGTGCCGAAACAGGAAATAGCTCGGCGGTAGCGACGCCGAGGCCGCGAGCTGCTCCGGTGATAATTACCACCCGCCCCGGCAAGTCGAAATCAGTGCTCAAGAGAGGTCGGCCTTGAGTTTCTACTTTAGCCCTATCGTTTTATTTGTAGCATAATTATTACAATAATAACAACTATCTAAAAATAATTTTTAATGTTATACCTTAATAAAGATATACTTCTTAAGGGCGCCAAGGATATGTTCAAAATCGGGAGTGTCGTCTTCCATACCCCATTTCAGACGCTTGCAGTTGACCTTGTGTGCAAGCACATTACCGACACGCGGAACCAGCACATCGACTTCTTCCTCGGTGGGTCCTTGCAGCATGAAATAGGGATAATTCAGGCTGACCATCAGGCCCGGCAAATCGTCTAGCATTCGTTTACTAGGAACAGCGGCGGTGCATTTAAATTTATTAGCAAATTAAAACAAATATTTTTTTGAACTAAATAAAGCGATCGTCGATACCCAGTTTAAGCGGCTCCATAATTTACCATACCCAATCCGCTTTTTTGGCCCGATCAGCGCGAAGGGCTGACAAATCAATATGCGTTCAGCCAATAGTTGTGTTGGTCGAAGGCCGGCGCGCCCACAATCTCTGCTGTCCCCTAGAGCGGGAAATGCCTCTTGAGATGCTGAATACCAAATCTCCAGCACGATACGCCGAGACCGCTCGCCATTTTTTTAAGCTCCCCAGTTTTCAAATTGATCATGTGTTCAATTTGATCACGTATTCAGTTAGATTTTGCCTGACTAAGATAACCGTCCGGCACCGGAAAAATCACCGCCGCTGACGGCCAACCCTAAAAATATGGACGCATCTTCCAACATGACCAAAGACGCCGCGCATAAGGAACTAAAATGAAACAAAATAATATATCCAAACTTCGGCGAAGTCTGCTCTTTACACCGGGGCTTCGGGTGGACCGTTTTGCCAAAGCGCTATCCGGCCGCGCGGATATTGTCTGCATTGATTTGGAAGATGGCGTTGCGCCTGATTTCAAGAAGGAAGCGCGCGACAAGGCCATACCGGCCCTGTTCGATGCAGCACTTAGCGGCACCAGTGGCGGCGCAGCACCCGCCATACGCATCAACCCGATCAAAACCCAGCTCGGCATGCGCGACATACTGGCACTATGTGAATTCGGAGCGTCGCCCCCTGCCCTCCTGCTGCCCAAGATTGAAGCGCCGGAGGATGTACGCTGGGTTGCAGAAATACTGGATGAGGCTGGATATGTTGAAACCCAGCTAATGGTGATCATCGAAACCGGGCAGGCGTTGGAGGCATCTCTCGATATTGCCGTCGCTTCACCGCGCATTAGCACATTGCTGTTCGGCGCCGCCGACCTATCCGCTGAGTTTGGTTCATCGCTGGATTGGGAAGCTTTACACTATGCAAGAGGGCGCGTAGTTCATGCGGCATCAAACGCCGGTCTCGATCTGATCGATGTGCCGCATCTCGATATCAAGGATGAAGACGGGCTCCGTTGTGAAGCGCGCCGAGCTCAACGCATGGGCTTCACCGGCAAAGCGGCAATCCACCCTATGCAAATCCCAGCGATCAATGACATCTTCTCACCTAGCACCGAGACTATCGCCTTCGCTCGCCGGGTGATCGCAGCTTATGAAGGGAGCTCCGCCGGTGTCACGCTTTTGGACGGTAAAGTGGTAGAAATGCCGGTGGTGCGCGCCATGCGCCGCGCACTCGCCATCGCTGACAAGGTCGCCAGCGGTAAAAATTCATGACGCCGCTCGCCGGGATCAAGGTTCTTGCCGTCGAAATTGGCGCAGCTGGACCCTGGTGTTCGCGCCTGCTCGCCGATATGGGCGCAGAAGTGATCAAGGTCGAGCCCCTAGAGGGCGACTTAACACGCAATTGGGACAGCGTCTGCAATGGCCTTTCTGCCGCCCATGTGTTCCTCAACCGTAACAAAAAATCCCTCGCTATTAATCTTAAGTCTGATGAGGGCCGGGAAATATTCCTCAAGCTTTTCGCTGAAGCCGATATCGTGTTTGAAAATTTTAAACCGGGTGTCGTCAGCCGCCTCGGCATTGATTATGCGGCGGTACAGGTGGTGAAGCCGGATATCATCTACGGGCATATTTCCGGATTCGGACAAGACGGGCCATACCGCGACGAAAAAGCCTATGACATGATCATCCAGGGCGAAGCTGGCTATATCTTAATGACCGGAACGCCCGAGGAACCAGCTAAAATCCCGATCTCGGTGTGCGATGAAACCGCCGGATTTTACGCCGCCATTGGAATTCTTGGCCTGTTGAACCGCCGTCATCAGAGCGGTGAAGGCGGCGAATTTGAGGTATCCATGCTGGAATGCGCCGCCACCCTGTTGGGCTATATACCGCATTTTCATTGGCACCGGGATGAAGAGCCGAAGCGCACCGGCATGCGCCATGGCCTCCTGACGCCCTATGGCCCATACAAAGCGAGTGACGATCTATGGTTTTCGCTAGCCGTGCTCAGCGAGCTAGCATGGCGTAAACTGTGCGAACAGGTGATCGAAGCACCAGAACTCCTAGCCGATGCCCGCTTCCAAAATAATGAAGCCCGCATTACCAACCGCGCCACCCTTGAAGGCCGCCTGGTCGAACTCTTCATGGCCAGTCCCAAGGCAGAATGGCTGGCGCGTCTTCGTGCCGCTGGTATTCCCTGCGGCAGCATTAACACTCTCGGCGAGGTACTCGAACACCCGCAACTCAAAGCTCGCGGTGCAATTCGTGAATTGACTTCCTCCGTTGGGCCGCTCAAGGAATTCCTTAGCCCCATTCGGGTGAGCGGTGAAGCATCCGTATTTGACCATCTGCCTGACCTTGGCGAACACAGCGAGGAAATTCTGCAAAAGCTCGGCTATGATGCTGAAGCCCGAACACTCCTTAAGGAGCAAGGCGTCATCTAAGGACAAATGCTTACAACCACTAGGCCCGGCATGTAGTCGGCCTGCTCACATTTTATATTCATAACAAGAAATCAAAAAAGGAGAGATGCAACATGGTAGCCAGAATGAAAGAGATCAGCCCCAATCGCTTTCGCGAGGACTACGGCCGTTACTATGAGGACTTTGAGGTCGGCCACACATATGAGCATCGTCCTGGGCGCACTATGACCCAAGCTGATAACACCTGGTTCACGCTCATAACCATGAACAAGCACCCGCTGCATTTTGATCTCGAATATGCCAAGCACAGCGAGTTCGGCAAGCCGCTGATCAATAGCGCCTTTACCCTAGCGGTGGTCGCCGGCATGAGTGTCTCCGATGTCAGCCAAAAAACCATCGCCAATCTCGGCTGGGACAAGATCCGGCTGACAGCTCCAGTGTTCGACGGCGATACCATTTATGCCGAGTCAGAAGTGCTATCCAAACGCGAATCCAAATCCCGCCCAAACGCCGGCATCATTACTGTAAAGACCACCGGAACCAAACAGGACGGCACAGTTTTTATGACCTATGAGCGCAGCATGCTAACGCCCAAACGCGGCCATGCGGTGGACGATAAGGCGGAGCAATATTAGGCGAGAGGAGCCAAGGCCGCCAACGCAACAACAACCCTTCCTCCCCACAAAGATTCTTTTGGGGGGAAGGAACAATTTGGAGAAGTATGCCAAGCGCACCGCACGAGCTATATTGTTCAATAGATAGGAATACCTCCCCCATCACTCTGCTATTCAGGAAAAAACAATCTACTTTTGGACAAGCCCCGTTAACGGGCATCAACTTATAGAAAATGGGATTAATGCTTTGAATGTTCACTTTTCTCGCGACCCCTGATGTAAATCGGAGGCTGGTTCAACAGATTAGATAATCTCGGTTCGTGCAGCGTCCCAGGCACCATGCATAAAATTAACGCATGCAACCGCCTAGTCAAAGAGAGAGTAGCGACAGTCCTCGCCATAGTCTGTGTTGGGAATGAATTCGGTCTAGATCTGGCCGAGCCTAGAGGAGCGGTCCGTACCGTGATGACGAAGAAGAACAGGTATGCCTTCCATCCTTCGCCCGATCAGATGTCAGCTAAATTGGATATAGCTACCCTCCCTCTCCCATCCGGAAGGTTTTTTAGTACACCCACCGAAAATCCTACTATTAACGCAGCGGCTCCAAAATCGAGCAGAAATTCGCCACCGCTGTTCCCCCCATGTTAAAGATACCGGCCATTTTGGCGTCCTTGACCTGAATTCCGCCTGCCCTGCCGGTAAGCTGCATCGCACTCAGCACATGCATAGAAACGCCTGTTGCCCCGATGGGGTGGCCTTTGGATTTGAGGCCGCCCGACGGATTGACCGGCAATTTTCCACCCATCTCTGTCCAGCCCTCATGAATGGCCCGGGAACCCTCGCCGCGTGGTGTTAGGCCCATAGCTTCATATTCGAGTAATTCGGCGACGGTGAAGCAATCATGGGTCTCAACGAAATCGAGATCGTCGAGGGTCAGGCCGGCGCTATCCAGCGCCGTGCCCCAGGCCTTTTCACAACCGTCGAACATCAATATGTCGCGCCGGTTCATGGGCAAGAAGTCGTTTACATGCGCGGCAGCGCGGAAGATCACCGCCTTCTCCATAGCGAGCGCGCTATCCACATCACTTAGCACCACGGCAGCAGCGCCGTCGGAGACCAACGAGCAATCGGTGCGCTTGAGCGGCCCACCGGCCACCAGCGGATTTTTGTCCGAGACATTGCGGCAAAAATCATAGCCCAGGTCTTTCTGGATCTGTGCCAATGGATTGTTCACGCCGTTCTTATGGTTTTTGGCGGCAATTTTTGCCAAAGCGTCACTCTGATCGCCATGGCGCTGAAAATAATTCTCAGCGATGGTGCCAAAGACACCAGCAAAGCCACCCTCGATATCGGCCTCTTCTTTCACATAGGACGCACGCAAAAGATTTTCGCCAACAGCCGCACCACGAGTGTCGGTCATTTTTTCCACGCCAACGACCAGAACGAAACGGGCGCGCTTGGCCTCAATCGAATTAATCCCCTGATGAATGGCGGCGCTTCCGGTGGCGCAGGCATTTTCAACCCTTGTGGCCGGTACAAACCGGAAAGCATCATCTGCCTGTAGAGCCAAAGACGCAGTAAACTCCTGGCGCGAGAAGCCGGCATTACAGTGACCGACGAAAATTTCGTCGATATCCTTGGCCTCCAGTCCCGAATCGGCAATGGCGCCGCGCGCTGCCTGAACGATCAGAGATTCGACATCTTCATTTTCATGTTTTCCAAACGGGGTGTGGCTCCAGCCAACGATACAGGCAGTCATTGCTTTTCTCCATGCAGGTTCTCGCCGATATTATGCCCCCCGTCAGTCAACGACAAGCGCGGGCTGACTGGACAAGCTGCCAATAAAGATGTTTACACGTAGGCAAGTGGCTAAACCATGGAGAGTAATGTGGCTAAAAAGGCGGGCGGTTCTATCAAGGTGACGAGCGATACCGTAACCCCGGCGCATGATTGCCTACGCGATGTTTCCCATGTGGAGCATCGTGAAGTGCGCGACATTCTGCTCGGCATGATTGCTGCCTTCGAGGATCATAATATAAAAAGGGCCGCCAAACTACAGGAAGAACTATGCATCCATATGGGGCCACATTTCCGCTATGAGGAGGAAACGCTGCATCCGCTGCTCGAGCCGATCATCGGTAAGGTCCAGGTCGAACATCTCAACTGCGAACATGACCGTGCCATCGTCGACGCCATCTTTTTAGACAAGATTACAATGGCCAAGAAACTTGACGATAATAAAGCTCGCCAAGGGGTGCGCCTGGCGCGACGCATATTGCCCCATGTCAGTGATTGCGATGGCCTCCATGTCATGGTGGAATTGATGCCGCAAGAAGAGGTCAAGACGATCCTGGCGGCGCGTAAAAATGCATTGCAAGAAAATATATCGCTGCTCGAATGGGCCTCAAAGGTAAGACTGCGTTCGTTTCGGGATACCTATCAACGGGATTATTACGCCACCCGCCGCCAGGCGCGAGGGTATGGATGAACAGGATTAAGCCCTATGTCTCTAATAGCCATCGTCGATTGCTAGATCACTAATCCGCGGATTTATTCGTGCCTGGCCAAATCTCTTGTGCCCGGGGCCAACGTGCAGAGCTTTTCCGACCCCATAAAGGCGCTGGACTGGAGTAAGGAAATAATCCCCGACAATTTCATCAGCGACTTTCAAATGGGCAGCTTGGGCGGCAAGATAGTGGCCAGCCAAGACCATATAACGGCGGGCACACATGGGGGGGGATAGTCGTCAATAATTATTGGATTGATATCGCTGCTCGTAAGGAAAAATACCGCTTGTTACACCATCTCAGCGCCGAGCTCACGTCCGAGCCACTGGGCAGCACGCAAGGTTTCCAAATCAGCGCCCTGGCGGCCAATCACCTGCACGCCAACCGGCATGCCTTGCGGTCCCTTAAAGGCCGGCACATTGATTACCGGCACACCAATAGATGTCCACAGCAACAGGAATTTAGGATTGCCGCTACTGTCCAGCCCCTTTGGCGCCTCGCCTGTCGTCACCGGCGCAATGGCAGCATCAAAATCACCGATAATGGTCGGAAAGGCCATACGCATTTCCTGCAACGAATCGAGGCGCGTGAGATATTTTTCCGCGCCGATGGAAAAGCCACGCACGAACCATTCACGCAGCGGCGCAGATATCAACTCGCTCGCTGCGCGGTAGCGCGCGCCTAAATTATGTGCCACATCTCGTGCCAAGATATCCTGCGCCACATCGAAGACATCTTCATAAAGAGCAGGCATCTCGACCGCCGGCGCATCCAAACGTGATGCCAAATTTTGGAACAACTCCACGCTAGAAGGCTCCAATTCTGGCCACGCATAATCGCGTAAAAAAACAAATCGCGGTTTGGCCCCAGTCAGGCCAGCGCGGCCTGTTGCCAAACCAGGGGCAAGGCAGCTCGGCTTTTGCCCCTGACATGCGGGGTCCTTACCGTCATCACCGGATAATCCATCAATAGCGATCGCCAAATCCTCGGCTGAGCGGCCATAAACGCCGATATGATCAAGAATATGAGAAAGCTGTAGCATACCCGTACGCGGAATCAGCCCCCAGCTTGGCTTCATCGCCCAGGCACCGCAAAATGACGCCGGGCGTAACACCGAGCCCACGGTTTGACTACCAAGCGCAAGCGGCACCATACCGCCGCCCACCGCCGCGCCCGAGCCGCTCGACGACCCCCCCGGTGTACATTCGGGATTATGCGGATTGCGCGTATCAGTCGGATACAGAAAGGCGCATTCAGTAGTTTTTGTTTTGCCAACCACAATGGCGCCCGCCGCTTTCAAGCGCTTCACCACTGTGGCATCTATTGTCGGCTGCCGGCCTTTGTCCGTCGCCACGCCATTTTCTGTCGGCATATCTAGCGTATCAATGATGTCCTTTATGCCGACACTAACTCCCGCCAACGGGCCTTTTTCCGGTGCAGAATCAACTGCACGGGCAGCATCCCGCGCGCCATCATCATTGCGCCAACGCCATGCACGAACGTCCTCGCGTGCATCCATCCGGGCCAATGC
>Ga0315339_1002068_pt1 | contig 15899 bp, 11 predicted proteins | sample ASW17metaG_FD_204514 | JGI IMG/M metagenome (GOLD analysis project Ga0315339, IMG submission 204514) | Ammonia-oxidizing marine archaeal communities from Pacific Ocean, United States - ASW #17 | ecosystem: Environmental > Aquatic > Marine > Oceanic | place: USA: California | collected 2016-12-05
TGGTTGAAGGAAAGTCAGATTAAGACGCTGTATATCGATCCGGGAAGCCCGTGGCAAAACGGATATATCGAGAGCTTCCATAGTCGTTTTCGTGACGAATGTCTGAATCGTGAATGGCTTTTGAATCCACGCGAAGCCCGGGTCGTCATTGAAGATTGGCGGCAGTATTACAACATCGAAAGGCCACGCAGCCGGTTGGGCTATTTAAGCCCAGAAGGATTTATCGCAAACCAAAACGTCTCACTCTAAATCGACCAAATAGGTGATCCGGTCAGGGAGGGAAAGCGAAAGATTGGAAGAACAGTGGCGACACTGCTGATCAATAGTTAGCATCAACACTAACAAGGTCTGTATCACAGGCCAAGGGTTACCCCCGAAAAGTGTATATTTTCCATGCAGCAAGGCCAAGAATAGTGTCGAACAGTTAGCGTAGATACGAATATGGCGTAAAAAACAGCACAAGGCTTTTACGAAGCGAGAATGACTTATCATTTTATGGATATCAAAACCCATTAAGGCCGATGTACGATAATGTATACGTCGACTATATGCAGCGCCTCGCTGAGACTTCGCGAGAGTCGGCTTTTGCCGCATCTATTTCTTCAGAGATTAGATCGGGCTGAGTGGGATGAAAAGCTTTTCACGGAAAGATACTTATCGGAGATCCAAGTGATCCAGTCTTCGGGGGCCACTCAATGGGATTTAGATCTCGGATTGGAAAGACGACTAGTGATATCGGTGACAATATGAGGAAGATTTTTGTAAATATGATAGCATTGATATCTACAACTGTTTTAATGCTAGGAAGTGTCGGTCATGCTCAAGATTTGCCTTCAGGTTACATCACGACAATAGCTGGAGATACTACAAATGGGTACAACGGGGATTATAGATCCGCAACCGGAGCTCTCCTGAGTTTACCGAGAGGTATTGCATTAACTAATGCTGAGGATGCAATACTTTTCGCAGACAGTGAAAATCATAGAATTAGAAAAGTCGACTTAAAATCGGGCAATATCTTTACAATTGCAGGCAACGGTAGTAGCGATTTTCGGGGAGATGGAAATCTCGCAATTGATTCGAGTCTTAACAGCCCGACAGGTATAGCCGTAGACAAATTGGGTAACATCTATATTGCTGACAGTGGAAATAACCGAATTAGGAAAGTTGATACAGGTGGCTATATTTCTACAATCGCCGGAAGTAGCCAAGCTGGAAATGATGGCGATAGAGGGCTCGCGACACAAGCCACCTTGATATTCCCGACTGACGTTGCAGTCGATATAGATGGCACTGTCTATATTGCCGATTTAGGGAGTAATCGTATTCGCAAGGTAAATGGAGGAACAGGGCTGATAACGACCATAGCAGGAAATGGAGAGAGGATCTTCACGGGTAATGAGGGCATTGCCACGGAGACGGCAATGAATCCTGCAGGCATAGCTCTAGATGGCAAAGGTGGATTGATAATTGCCGATATGAGAAATCATCGTGTCCGCCGAATTAATCTCAACACGGGAACTATTGAAACGATAGTTGGGATAGGAAGAAAGCCGAAGCGAGAAGACGACATCGGAGATGGACGACTTGCTCAAGAGGCGCTTTTGAACAGACCTACTAGGGTAACAGTAACACCGAACGGTGATATTTATATTTGTGATTCAGAAAATCATAGAATCAGAAAGGTCGATTCAAAAACTGAGATGATAACCTCGATCGGAGGGGATGGAGTATCGGGCTACAGCGGAGACAACAAGCCCGCGAGAGATGCCAGATTGTGGGTGCCGTATGGAATAGCTGTAGATCGCAGATCGAACATATACATAGCCGATTATCTTAACCATCGTGTCCGTCGCATCAATCAAAGAAGAGCTACGGCGATACGCCATATCCCACTACAGCTTAATCCCATCAGTCTTTTATCTGCTCTTATGCGCTATTCTATTGAGTTTGGCATCGGTGTACATTTGCCAGAAGAACAAAATCTAGGGCGGGTTTTTTCGAATGATCAAGATTCAAAAATCCTATTTGAGCCGGCTCCTCTTGTTGAGTTTGCTCTCGAAAGAAAAACAGATGTAAGAAAACTTGGAAATATAAGTCTGTCTTTTATTTTATCGTGGCCTAAGTCGTTGCCTACGCCTACTTCCTTCGGTGGGCATAAGGGCGTTTTAACTGCTCTACTTGTAAGGAACAGTCGTCCCTTTCCACTAAGCTTCATGGATAGAGATACATCTATAGATGTTGGTGTGGGGTTTTGGTTTTTTAAATTCAGCAGGGCGAGACTTGGCGAAGCAATAGATCTAAATCCGGCTTTGAGACTGGGATTAAAGACGGAAATTGGTAAAATATTGCACGGAACACTCAGTATTGAAGGAGCATATCTTCATTTAAAAGGTCCCAGTTACCATATTCCCAGTGTATTAATGAACATGACATATAATCGAAACCTAATAGCGAATTGAAGTCGGTCGACCACATAGCAGACACTTCCTTCGCATTTTAAACATTCTGTCAGGTCACTCGCAGGGATGCGGTAACTTTGAGCAGAGACAATACTGTGGGCCAGTTGTTGCGCACGTTGGTTAAAGAAGTAGTGGTATCACCTGGATTCTGCCGGCCCATATTGTATGGCCGGGATGGGATAGGCATGGCATTATAGGTAGTGGATTGTACTTTTCTAAGCGCCATGCGAACGAGGCTATTTAGATGCGAAAATTATTGCTGGTGAAATGACCGTCTACACAGCACAAAGGAGGAAGTTATGACCGATCGGCCCATACCACAATTGCAGAATTACGATATCAAGAAAACGATCGGCGTTGGGGGCATGGGAATCGTATACCTAGCCGAGGATAGGGTCGGACAGCAATTAGCCATCAAGGTCATCCATCCTGAATTGGCCAACGACGGTTCGCTGCGCCAGCGCTTTGAAATCGAAGGCAAAACGTTAGCCGCCTTAGGCCGACACGAGAATATTGTATTCCTCTACGGGCTATTCGAAGAGAACGATACCCTCTTCATCGTGATGGAGTATATCGAGGGGGACGATGTAGATCGGAGGATCAAGACAAAGGGGTTAATGCCGGCAGATGAAGCCCTGCCCGTTTTCTGGCAAACGCTCAAAGCCATAGGTTTCGCCCACCAGCATGGAGTCGTTCATAGGGATATAAAACCGTCCAATATCCTGGTTCGACCCTCCGGCATTGTTCAGGTCATGGATTTTGGTATCGCCCGCGTCCGGGGCGGTCCTAAGCTGACGACTATGGGTATGCCCGGAACGCCGGAATACATGTCGCCCGAGTTGTTTGCAGAGAACACTGCGGGGGCCAATGAGCTTTCGGACATCTACGCTTTAGGTGTGTTAATCTACGAGATGATGACGGCTAAAGTGCCATTCGACTCATCGGCCGAAACTACAGTCGCCGCCTATATCGCTATTGCCAAGCGGCATCAGGAAACCGACCCACCCCTCCCCAGCTCTATCTATCCGCCGATCGATACCGGGGTTGAAAAGACTATCCTTCGGGCGCTGGCGAAGAGGCCGGAGATGCGTTATCAGTCGGTTGCAGAGTTGAGAGAGGCGATAGAATTACATATGGTCAGGTTGGGTATTGCAATCCCCGACCAAGATTCGGACCATGCCAAGGATAGATCCATTCCATTGCCTGTATCCGATCCCGTCTCGCCTCCTCAACTAGAGCCGAAACCAGAGCCAAAACCCGTGCCAAAACCCGTGCTTGCATCCGAGAGCGAAGGGATGCCGGTCTGGGCGGCGGTTATTTTGTGGTTAGTACTGGCCGGGATGGCCTATTTGGTCGGTAACCAATTCTTAGGATAGGTATTTTGCAAGATTGCAAAGGAGAGTAAAGATGAGAAACAGCGTCTATGCCACAGTTGCATTTTTGACTCTTGGTTTGTCGGCGTGCAAAGGCGGTCCTGAGAGCACCACTATGCACGGGAACATCTCGTTGAGCGGTGAGGTGGTCTACCGCGGGGAATTCAGTGACCGCACAATCTCCCAGGCCACGGTGCAGATCGAGAGCAATGGCAAGGTGGTCGGTCAGGTCATAACTGACGAGAGCGGTAGCTTTATATTTGACCAACTTCCTGGTGGCGAATTCGATTTAATTGTCGAAAAGGGTGATCAGTATGCCGTTTATCGGTACTCTGTTCAGTATTCTGGTGGTCTATTGGATGCCTCGAAGTTTCCGCCCCAGGGCTATTCAGTTCGGGTAGAAATGAAGTTTTACTCTACCGTATTAAGTGGGCAGGTGGTAGAAGCCGGCACGCAAATGCCAATAGTGGGAGCCACAATCAGCACCAACCCGCAAACGGTACAGGTGGAGAGTGACCCAGAGGGCTATTATCATCTCGAGTCGGATCAATTTGAAGACGAGATCCGATACGCGATCCAGGTCAAACACAGCGAATATCAGTTGTTTTTCGAGCCGGATCACGTAGAGAATTTCCAGTTAGCCCAGAAGAACGATGTCCCTCAGATCCAGTTAATCCGGCATGAGCAGGACGATTTAATTAAACCGGATTCTATTCATTATGGCAATGGTGGAGGCAAGGTTGTACCAGGCAATTGAACCAGATCTGCTTGAATGCGATAGGCGAATTGTTGTAAAAGCCCGGGAAAGTAATTTAAGCACAACATCTAAACTTAATATCAGATGAGCTTGGCAAAGCCGTGGGCAGTGACACGCTCTCATAGCTCAGGCTGAGTAAGTCTCGTAATTCCCAGTGTGGGTAGTCGTCGGTGATGTCGCAATGGGTTTGGTGATGTGCTTGGAGAGTGCATACCAACGGTGGTTTAATTGATTCAACAGGAAATTAGCTATGAAAAATATAGTCGTGATTATCGTAGGTGTTGTCGTCCTCGCCGCTGGTCTGATCATTGGTATGGTGACTGCTGGTAAGCAAATACAGGTCAGCGTTCAGGTGCAGGGAGGCTTGTCGGGGGTGGAGGTCCATGTCGATGGCGACACGAAAATAATAGACGCCTCGGGCAGCGTCACATTTGACGTCAAGAGCAAAGAGAACGAGGAGGTAAGAGTCGCGTTGAGCAAGCGGTACTATAGCCGATTCGATACAATCATAGTCGTCGGCTTAGCCGATTTATACAGCATAAGGAGCATAGTCCTGACGCCGCAGGAAGTTTCTATTCCTCTGAAGGTGGTAGCCCAGCATGAAAATCGTGAACCCGTCGAAGCTATGGTATCTGTCAACGGCCAGCCGTGGGCTGCGACGGATAGCAGTGGCCAGCTCGAGCGATCTTATACCGGGCCCTACGGCCAGAAAATCACCCTGAGCGTCGAAGGATCTTCGAGGACACAACAGCTCGAGATCAATCCAGACCTGACGGCAACGCTGGCCCCCTTCGTTGTCTCCAGTGGCTTATCGGTTACGATCACTACAGTCAATGAAGTAGGTGGTGTGGAAATCTCAGCGGGGAAGAATGTGTTGGGCCATACCGATGACAAGGGCCAGGCGACAGTCTCCGTGCCGGCGAGTAGCCAGGGTGTGACGCTTTCATTCAAATTGTCCGGGACCCGGATCGCCAACTTCACGATACCCGCGCAGAAGATACAGGTCGAAAAGCAGTTGAAACACCGACTCAAGATCGAACCACTGGGCTCGGTGAAACTGCAGATCAGGGCTTTCATGGAGAATGCTTCCCAGGAACCAGCTATTGGATTTAGTGTGAAAGTCAATGGTAAGCAGGTTGGCGAAACGGGTGGCGATGGCACATTTAAGCACACGGTGCGGCCTCTGGTAGGTGAGCGCATTGGCGTTGAGGTTTCGCAAGGCAAGTTGGGGTCGGGGTCGGTGGCGTTCCGGATCAGGCCCAGTGAGCTGGATTACTCAGCGCGAGTGGGGCTGACCGTGCCGACGATAGTCCGCATTGTGGCGCTGGATGAATCGGGCCAAGGGGTGTCGGATGTGCAGGTCAAGAGAGAGGGGAGCAAGGTCGGCAAGACCAATGCCAGCGGCGTGATCGAGGTCAATGTTGCGCGGCAAGGGGTGATCTACAAGTTCGATTTGAGTAAGCCAGGTTATACCTGTATCGACTGTCCATTGTCGGTGCAACCGGAAGACGCTGAAACCGAGCGCGAAGTTATTCTGGAGGCGCTGTTTTTTCGCGCGACCTTTATCGACGAAATGAGCAACGATCCCGTCTACGATCTGGAAATTTTTTACCAGGGGTCGCGAGTGGCTATTACCGAGGGCGGTGTGGAAAAGATTGCCGTATCCGCTGTAGGTATTCACGAGTTGGAACTGCGTTCGCAAGAAGAGGGCTATCCCAAATCGCAGAAGGTCTCTGTCGAAGTCGGCGCTAACGGGCAGGATATCGAGGTGTCAGTGACGCCCCTGCCGAGGGAGTTAGCCTTGAGGTTTCTATGGGCGAAAAACCAGAAACCCATCAAGGGGCGCGAAGTGACCATCAAAGGTGGTTATATCGCCAGTGGCAATACAGATGAGAATGGGCAGGTGGTTTTTAGCAGCCACTCCATCGAGGAGGGGCACAAATATGAGGTGGTACTGAAACTTACAGGTGGAGAGGTCAATTTTGCCGCCGTAGCTCATTCCTATAAAAATGCCCAGACCTACAATGTCGAACCGAAAACGAAGCTTTATATAACGACGCCGGGACACGAAAACGCGCTTTTGCAGATATACAAAAAGAGAAGGGATTATGCGCAGAAGAAGCCCGCATTGCTCGAAGGAACGGGTGTGTTGGAAGGAGAGCTTCCATACGGCGCTTATTTTCTTATAGCGAAGGGCAAGCCCACTGACGATCCCAGCGGTATGGAGACGACGAAAGAAGATAAGTTGAATCTGCGTACACCGAGTGTTGAACTGGAAGTGGATTTGAGCGATCCGCATATACGGGCTGAAAGGCTCGAACAGAAGGGGGATATACCGGGGGCGATGTTGATTTATGGGGAGGTATGGCCTGATCATGCCAAGTACCACGACGCCCAAGTCAAGCTGGGATTTTACTATTTGGAGCAGGGCAAGGACGATGCCGCTGCCACGGCCTTTTCTGAGGCATTGGCCCCAGAGGTCCAGTTTCGGGCCAATCCGCATGTCTTTTTGGGCAGTGCGCAGGCCCATCATCGGGCTGGGAAATACGATGTCTGTATGGATCATGCGCGCGATGCCTTCCGCTATAAAAATTTAGTGCCCGCTAAGCAGCGAGAAGAAAAAGAAAGCCACGCGAATTATCTAAGTATCTTATGCCAGCACGACCAATATTTCAAATTTATCCGCAATGAAGAGGGGGTCAAGGACGACTATGAACAGCAGCTCGAAATTCTCCAGAATATCATGAGTAAGTGGGATGATTATATAAGCAATTACGAAAGCTTTCCCCGAGATGGGGGGCGGCGGCGGACGGATGTGATTACCGCGATCGGCGAGCTTTAATAGATACCATGTGTAGACTGGCGATCCTATTGATTTTGTTATTTCAGCTTGTGGCTTGCGATAGCGAAGAACTGGCTAAGATGACCACTCCGCAAAAGGTGGCTCCAACGATTGATGTTGTACAGCTGCGCGAGTTACTCGAAGCTAATGACTACGGTCGGGCAATTCCCACCTACTTAGCTATGGAACTGAATGGCAGACCGCGCTTGCTTTTTGAACGGGGCCGGGCCCTTTTGGAAGCCGCCGAGTTTTATGAGGCCATTGGGGAGTTTGCGGTGGAATTGAGCAGCCTCAAGCTTTCTATATGGGAGTGCAGCCAGGATTGGAAGGAGATGCAGAGCCCAGCGTTGTCGTGCTTTTTGGCCATTGATTCCTACGAGCGCGGTGAATTTGCCCGCTGCCTGGCGTTGCGCCAGCAGGTAGAGAGCGATGGTGCTGCTGTCGAGTTGCAAGATCGGGCTCGGGTGGTGTCGGCGGCGAGTTACTGGAGGACCGGGGACCGAGCGCAGGCCGAGCAATTGCTGGGCGAAATAGAGCAACAGGCCGATGCGGCACTGGCCTTGCGTATATATCGGACGCGCTTGGAACTCGGTACGACCCAGGACGAATGGCAAAGGGAGTGGACTTTCGATCAGGACGTCGATCCGGGCTGGGCGAATGCCGCGCTGATCGATTTGATCTGGTTGTATTTGCACCGGGGAGAGCCGGATTTGGCTCTGGGCGCACTGCGGCGCTATGATCCGGCTGTGCCGCAAGTGGATGAAGGCAGTCGGCAATACTACGGCGTGGATTTTCTAAGCCTGCAAGCCCAGATCTACTATAGTTTGGCCGCTAGGGATCTGGACCTCGCTGCCAGAGGAGAAGGCCAAATCGGTCTCTATGCCCGATTTTTGCTTGGGCGCGCCCTGCGCGGAGGCGGGGAGGTGGAAGCCGGGCACAAGGCCCTGGCAGCGTTCGTGGATAGCGCAGATTCAACCGCTGCCGAAGACGAATATGTGGCTTACTTACAAGATAGGGCCCGGACGGAGAGGGCGGGCATGATGCTGGAGTTGGGGAAAGAAAATGAAGCGCGCGAGATGTGGCCCGAAATCGCAACGGATGGGAGCTTGAGCAGCTTGGCTCTGCAGGCAGCGCGTGCCTACGAAGAAATGCAGGTAGCTTCTATTCGCCACGATACGGTCAAAGTTGATTGTTATAACATGGCGCCGTCGGGGGATCAGTTGGCAGATAGGTTGTTGGGGAGGGGATGCTTGCACCTGCGTGTGGGGGAGGATTACGACCTATCCAAGTTGGAACCTGTCTACAGTGAACTGATATCACAGCGCGGAGACGCGTTGGATGGGGCTGACTACCAGTACTATTACGATGCGGTGATGCAGACAGCGCGGTGTTTTTTCGGTAACTCTCCGCTCTATTATGAGAGAGCTTCCGATTTACTTGAGCAGCTGCGTGACAAAAGTGCCGGTTACGATCCGCACATGATTGAACCCTTATTTTTGGTGCATTATGCGCGCGCCAATTACAGGGCCAGTAAAATGCAGTGGTCACAGAGCAAGGGCATAATGACAAGCTTATTAAATATAGCCCGGGACATTGCTCCAGTGGTACAGAACTTCAGCTACGTACTAGCCAGCAATTGCGGACCTGGACATGTTACACCATCGGGTAATTAAAATCATATCAATAAGCAGAACGTTTGGAGTGAAAATATGCCGCGAGTGCTGATCCTCAGCTTCTTCCTCTGCGCGGTGCCAGAGGTTTTTGCGCAGGAACTCAAATACATTGAGGTGGACAAGCCGGAACTGCTCAATCCCGTAGCGGGTGGGCGGGACGTCATCGGCGTGCGCATTGTGGAATTGCTTTTCCGGGGATTGGTCTCCCAGAACAAGGACGGGGAGTGGATCGCCGAAATGGCAGAGGCCATCCCCGATTTTCAACCCGGCCAACAGGAGTTGGTGGTTAAGTTGAGAGACGGAATCCATTGGCCAGACGGCAGAAGTATAACGGCCCACGACGTGGCGTTCTCTTTTAGCGTTTATATAGACCCAAAAAACGGCTACGGTAACAGAGAAATACTGGAGATATTCGATAGTGTCGAGGCGGTGGATGATCAAACCGTGCGCTTTGTACTGGCGCGATCGGATCGCCAGGCGATTTCGCGCCTTGGGTTCTACCTCATGCCCAAGCATCTGTTACCCGGTTCATTTATACCAGAGACCCACGGATTCAACCAAAGCCCTATCGGCTCCGGGCCCTATATGATAGAAGAGGCGGATCTCAACTCTATTCGCTTCAAGCTAAACGAGCATTTCTACAAGCAGAGTCCATCGATAGAGCAAATTCACCTAATCGTCAATCCGGCGGATAATATACACACGACGATGCTCTTCTCCGGTCTAGTAGATTTGGACCCCGTAGTATCGCCGATGGATATTCCCCAGTTTCTAGCCAACCACCAAACGGATCTGGTCCCCTATGACTCCAAGCAGTGGTTCGGTTTTGCCTACAATTGCAGGAATAGCATTCTGCAGTTTAAGGAAGTGCGTCAGGCATTTACTTATATCTTCAAACGCAGGGAAGCCCTGGCGGCCAATTTCGCTGGCAGAGGCGATTTGATCTCCGGGCCTTATACTAATACCAGCCAGTTCTACAATCCAGAAATTATGCCCTATCCGCCGGATGAGATAAAGGGGAGCAGTATGCTCGACGAACTGGGTATCATCGACGAAGATGGGGATAACTGGCGCGAGTATAACAAGGAGAAAGTCTCGCTGCGGATGGTATTGAACAAACAACTGACTGATGCCAATAAAAACGTGTGTCAGAATTTCGCTCAACAGTTGCGGGCCCAGGGTATCGAGGTCCAGGTGATATTCCAGGACTACAATACCTGGTACGAGACCGTGTTCTTCCATCACGATTACGATATAACCTTTATTTCGTGGAAATTCGACGAGGCCAGCAATATCTATCCGCTTTTCCACCGCTCGCAGCAAGAAGCCGGACTCTATAATATCACGCTCTTCCAGAATGCCGAAGTAGACAAATTACTCGAAAACTTCCGCTATACTACGGATTCGGCCGAGCGCACTACCTTAGGTCAGCAATTGCACCAGGTATTGAGTGAAGAATCGCCCTATACCTTCCTGTGGACTTTGGAATACAATGCCGGCAAGCGATCGGACCGCATCGCCAAAATTAATATTGACCCTTTTTATTTTTTCCGCACCATCGATACGTGGGAAATGAGATCGGGACTTGAATAGGGAAAGTTTTGTGATAGATAAAGTTTTTTGCAGGATGATTGTGCTGCTGGAGATTGCTGCGCTAAGTGCTCTATCCGAGCCTTGTGATGGCCAGGAGATCAAGTATATCGAAACCAGCAAACCCGAGTTGCTCAACCCCATTGACGCCTCGCGCGATGTAATCGGTGTGCGAATCACGTCGTTGCTTTTTCGAGGACTGGTTGGCCAGGATCGCCTCGGCCAGTGGATACCGGAGATGGCTGTCGATTTGCCTGCCTTTAACGAAGAAAAAAAGGAGTTGATCGCGAAGTTGAAACCGGGGCTTTTGTGGCCCGATGGTACTCCGGTGACGGCAACCGATGTAGTGCACTCCTTTAGGATCTACACCGACTCACGCTCCCACTACGGCAATGTGGACATCTTCGAAAATTTCGAGTCGTTTGAAGCAGTAGATGAACAGACGGTGCGAATTAAACTTAAGCGTGCCGACCGGCGTTCGATCTCGCGAACGGGATTCCATGTCATGCCCAAACACGTCGTCGGCGAAGATACGTATATCGCGGAGGAGAATCCTTTCAATTTGGCCCCGATGGGCGCAGGGCCATACAAAGTGGTTGATGCCGATCTGAACGTGGTTGAGTTTGAACTCAATCCAGCCTACCACAGGGCCGCTCCAGAGATCGAGGATATACAGATGATCGTTAATCCAACTGAGTCGGTGCATCAACCGCTCTTGCTGGCCGGTTTTATCGATCTCGATCCCGTCGTCCGTCCTCTGGACCTGCAACAACTCCAGGCCAGTAGCGATATCAAAGTACTGCCCTACGATTCACAATCCTGGTACGGGTTTGCCTACAATTGCAATAAAGGTATCCTACAGTTCAAAGAGGTGCGCCAAGCGCTGACCATGGCGTTTAACCAGCAGGAGGCTTTCCAGGCGAACTTTCTCGGCAATGGGCAACTGATTACCGGTCCTTATACCGGGTCCAGCTTCTGTTTTAATCCGGATGTCCAACCCTATGGGTACGCCCCAAGCTCTGTCGATACACTTTTAGACGAGTTGGGTTTGATTGATGAGTCCGGCGACGGGATCCGCGAATACGAGGGCGAACCCATCAAGCTGAAAATAGTACTCGCAAAGAGCATGAGTCAGGAAAATAAGAATGTTTGCGAAAATTATGCGAAACAGATCGAGGCCAAGCAGATTCAGGTAGATGTCGTCTATATGGACTATAACCTCTGGTACGAGACCGTGTTTTTCAATCGGGATTTCGACATTACGTTCGTCCAGTGGAAATTTGATGAGGGCAGTAATATCTATCCGCTCTTTTCAAATACCCAAACAGAACCTGGTCGCTACAATCTCGTTCAGTTGGACAACGAGGAGATCGAGGAGCAATTAAACCTCTTTCGCAATAGCACAGATGATGCCGAGCGCGCCGATACTTGCCAGCGTCTCCACCAGTTAATACACGAAGAAGCGCCCTACACCTTTTTGTGGACGTTGGACCACAGCCTGGCGTATCGCAAGGACACGATCGCGAAGTTGCGCATCCATCCGTTTTACTTTTTCACCTATATCGATGAGTGGATATTGAACTGAGCGCCATGAACCTCATTTCCGCTGCATTCAATTTCATCTTAAAACTCACGGGCATCACGATGTTCGTGTATCTGGTGCTTTATTTCACGCCGGGACAGATGGCTATAACTGGGGTTATGGAGGAGAAGACCATAACCAAGGCGTTGAGTGGCTACGCGAGCTGGGCGGCTAACACACTGCGCGGAGATATGGGTCATTTCAAAGGAGTGGAGGTAGTCGACCGCTTACAAAAGAGCGTGCCCAAGACGCTGCTTTTGGTGATTGGCGCCCTGGGTATTTCGCTGGTATTGGCGCTGGTATTGGCGTTAGCTTCGCTGACTTGGCGCGGCAACCTATTGGTGCAGAATATCATCTCGTTGTTCAATTTGGTTTCCGGCGTGCATCTAATCGTCCTTTCCTTCGTCGTGGTCCTTTTGGGTTTGGCCGTGCCCATGGGCGATTTCTCAATCTGGTTGCTGATAGTACTGGCGTTGGGCAATGGCACGCTGGTCGACTATTATGCCGTATTGCGCGAGCAGATGAGCAGGGCATTGGGGCAGAATTATGTGGCTGCGGCTATGGGGCGAGGTGCCAGTCCGTTGCGTCACGCCACGGTATTCGAGATTGCGCTGGGCATTGTCGATGCCACCAGTTCGCGGGTTCCAGCGCTGGTGGGCGGAACGATCATTGTGGAATGGGTCTTCGCGTATTTTGGTCTGGGTTACGACATCATCAGGGCTATCCAATACCGCGACTTCGCATTGATCATGGGAGTGACCACGGCGGTGGCAGTCTTGTTGATTATGGTGACCGAGGTTGCGCAGTTACTGCGCCAGCGGATGGATCCGCGGTTAGGCTAGGGGATAAGCATGGTGGCAATAGGCAGCGCACGCCGCGTCGTTTTCACGGCCAGGAAGGGATGGGCCGACCGGCTCAGAGCATTGGGTGTGGTGCGTCTGGCCTTCGTTCTGGCCTTTTTCGTCTTCTATAGCCTACTGGTCTTTTGGGCGTTGATTGGCGGCGACGATCCATATTATCAGTTTCGTTATGAGGAGGTCAAAATAGAGCAGCAGCAGGGCGGTGACCTCGATATTCTGAACGATCTGGTAGCGACTAAAAAAGTGAAGAAAATTTTCCTGACATACGACCCGCCTAGCAGCAGCCACTGGTTGGGCACCGACGAGCTCGGTCGGGACGTGCTGAACCGCCTTGCCCACGGGGCGTTGGCCAGTCTGGAGATGGGTTTTATCTGTTTGTTTTCTTTTTTAGTGGCTGGCATAGGTTTTGGCATCACGGCCGGGTATTTCGAGGGCCGCTGGCGCGGGTTGGTGCTCTATTTTTTCAGTTTGGTCAATACGTTTCCGTTGCTGCTGCTATTATTGTTATCCGTGATCATTATCGACGGTCTGGTCGACGATGCGCAGGTGCGGATCTATTTGCTCATGCTGTTGTTAGGGCTATTTAGCAGTCCCAAGTTGGCGGAGTTGATACGCGGCAGGATTGCCTCCTTGAAGGAGACGGCATTTGTCCATGCTGCGGTTTCTCTGGGGCTGAGTCCGGTGCAGATCATCGGCAAGCACATTCTGTGGTATGAGTGTCGGCCGCTCATTCTGGTGCAGAGCGCCTATATGATGGGACAGGCCATTCTGATCGAGACGACGCTGACCTATCTCAAATTTGGTCTGGAGTATCCGGTGGTGAGCTGGGGGCTGATGTTGCGCACGATGGCCTCTGGTATTTTCACCGGTCAGGTACAGGTCGTATTCGTTATGGCTATGATCGCGTTGTCGGTATTCTTTTTTCAGTATTTGGCCGCTCTTTTAAACGACTTGCTCGCGACGCGTCACAAGGGAGATTAATAGGCGATGCTACTCAGTGTAGAGGGTCTGCGGACCTATATCGAAAGCCCGCGCGGTCTGGTGCGTTGTGTCGAAGGGGCGGGTTTCTCCCTGCAGCAGGGCGAGACGCTGGGCCTGGTGGGCGAAAGCGGCTGCGGCAAGACCATGACGGCCCGCTCTATCGTCGGTCTGGTCGAGGATTTTCCGGGAGTCATCGAAGGCGAGATATGGTTTTCCCCCAATGGGGATAGTGAGCCGATCGAGTTGACGGCTCCGCTGAAGGAGGCGGTGAGTATCGAACGCGATGCAGGCGGACAGATCGTCCAGATCCGCAAAAACGCCAAGCACTGGCGTCGGGAAATAAATAGGATTTACAAAAGTCTGCGCGGTCACAGGATCTCCATCATATTCCAGGATCCGCAGACTTCCCTAAATCCCTACTGGACCGTGGGCGCACAATTGGGTGAAGCGGTAATCTTGGGCAATCCCGGTTTGGACAAAGAGGGGGTGCAGCGGGAGGTGCTCTCTTGGCTGGAGCGGGTGCATATCAATTTTTTCGACAAGGTGATCGCCGCCTATCCGCACGAGTTGAGTGGTGGGATGTGCCAACGGATTATGATCGCCATCGCGATGGCCAGCAAGCCCGACCTGATTATCGCCGACGAACCGACTACTGGTCTGGACGTGACGATCCAGGCCCATATCGTTGATCTCTTTGAAGAACTGAAAAACAGTATGGGCATCACGATGTTGCTCATATCGCACGATATCGGGCTGATTGGCCGCCTGGCGGATCGCATTGCGGTGATGTACGGCGGCAGCATCGTCGAGACCGCTCCGAAAGAGGAGATTCTCGATTTCGACTCAGCCGACCGCCATCCCTATACGGTTGCATTGCTCAAGACCATTCCCAGCCTCGATACGCTGCAGGCGAGCGAGCGACTGCCTATAATTGAGCATGAAGTACCCGATCCAGTCAATCCGCCTCCGGGTTGTGCCTTCCATCCGCGCTGCACGGTCTATAGTGATAACCGAGAAGGGTTGGGGCAGTGCGCGGTGCAGGCACCGCAGCGCACTCAAGTCAACGAGAGACATTGGGCAAAGTGCTGGAATCTGGACGGTCCCCCAAATGCTGAGCAAAGCAGTGCATAAGGTCAGGTAAGAGATGACGGAGCAGCAAGAAAAACAAAGTGCTGAACTCGTTCGCATAGAGGGCTTGAGCAAATACTATCGCGTGCGCAGCCGACAGACATCGTTCTGGAGGCCCAGGCGTAGCGAACAGTTCCGCGTCCTAAACGATGTCAATCTGGAGATTTACAAGGGCGAGACAATCGGGCTGGTCGGCGAAAGCGGTTGTGGTAAGACAACTCTGGGGCGCACATTGCTCCGGTTGACCGATATGGTCGAGGGTAAGGTCTACTTCGACGGGCATGACATCTATAACATGGATAAAGAGGCGCTGCGCCAGCTGCGGCGGCGCATGCAGATGATTTTTCAGGATCCCTATGCGGCCTTAAATAACCACATGAAAGTGCGGGATATTATCGCCGAGGGCGTGCGGATCAATTTTCGCGGGACAAATGAAGAAGTGGATGAACGGGTGCGGGAATTGCTCGAACAGGTCAACTTGCAACAAGGCAAGATTAATGCCTATCCACACGAGCTGAGCGGTGGAGAGCGCCGCCGAGTGGGCATTGCCCGCATTCTAGCCGTGCAGCCCAAGTTTATCATTGCCGATGAGCCGGTTGCGGCGCTGGATGTCTCTATCAAGGCGCAGATTATCAATCTGATGCAGGATCT
>Ga0315339_1002070_pt1 | contig 15889 bp, 20 predicted proteins | sample ASW17metaG_FD_204514 | JGI IMG/M metagenome (GOLD analysis project Ga0315339, IMG submission 204514) | Ammonia-oxidizing marine archaeal communities from Pacific Ocean, United States - ASW #17 | ecosystem: Environmental > Aquatic > Marine > Oceanic | place: USA: California | collected 2016-12-05
CATAATGCATGATCTCTTGTTTTTATTAATCAAACAACCGATTAAAACGGTTGTTTGATTAATGTATTGAAACCTTTTACCAAGAAAGTGTCAAGGTTATTAGATCTTAAAAACTTAGACACAAAAACTAACTTAGATCGCTCTAAAGTGGGGGCCGGCACCTTCACAGTGCTTAAATATTAAAGCTGATCAACTCTCAGTCCACAGGACTCAAGTGGTTGCTGCCATGCTCATGTTGCCTGTACTGGTCGATGGCAGTCTTTAGAAGCATAAATTCTCACCTTTACCCCCTTTTTTATTGATTGTTCCACCTGAGCAACAGTGTTTTTTACACAAAATAATTTTTTATAGCTTTCATTCCAAGACGATCGGTCATAAAATAATTGTATGAACAGACCAAGACGCAGTGAACAGACAAGAGAAACTCTAATCGAAGCGGGTATTGAGCAGTTATCAATACATGGCTACCACGGTACGGGCATTAAGCAGATATTGGATGAGGTGAGTGTGCCTAAGGGCTCTTTCTATAACTTCTTTGCCAGTAAAGAGGCTTTTGTTGCTGAAGTGATTGGTCATTACAGCCGAGACTTGTTAAACCAGCTGTCTGAGTTTATGACGGGGGCAGGTAAGGATTTATCCCCAGTCAAGCAGTTGCGGGCGATTTATTTATACAGCCTTAAGCAATATGCCAGTCATGATTTTAAGAAGTCTTGCTTGGTGGGCTCAATCGCTACCGAGATTTCAGCTGAAAGTGAGATGTGCCGCCTTGAGTTAGAGCGGGCAATGGGCCAGTGGCTGAACTTTTTTAGTGGTATCTTTGATCAGGCTCAAAAGCAGAGTTTAGTACGAGACGACATAAGCCCTAATGATATGGCTGCTGTTTATTGGGCCGCTTGGGAAGGGGCATTAATTAAAATGAAGATGTCGGCGGATACTCAGCCAGTAAAGAAAATTATGGAATTGATGATTGAAACGCTTCTCAAAAAATGAAAAGTAGAAGTAAAGATTAGAAATACACGAAATTTGAAGCACACAGCCTGTGCTTTTTTTAAAAGTAATTATAAGACGATCGGTCTAAGAATTAGACGAACATAAAGGGAGATATGAAATGACTGCATCAGCACTATTAGGCTCTAGCTTTGTATTGAAAAATGGTCAAGAGATCAAGAATAGACTCTTTAAATCAGCCATGAGTGAGCAACTTGGCACTCGTGATCATAACCCTAAACCAGGTTTGGCCAAGCTTTATGGCCGCTGGGCTGACGGTGATATTGGCTTGTCGATGACAGGTAACATCATGATTGATCGCAGGGCTTTAGGTGAGCCTAAGAACGTTGTTTTAGATGAACAAAGTGATTTGTCAGAATTTAAAAACTGGGCGACCGCTGGTAAGAAAAATGGCTCGCACATTTGGACTCAGCTTAACCACCCAGGTAAGCAGATTCCTAACTTCATTGTTAAAGAACCTGTTGCACCTTCAGCAATTTCTTTAAGCCGTGGCCTTGAAAAAGGGTTTAATAAACCGCGTGCCTTAACTAAAGAAGAAATCTTAGTCATCATTAAGAAGTTCGCGACCAGTGCAACGCTAGCGAAGGAAGCTGGGTTTACCGGTGTGCAAATACACGGCGCTCACGGTTACTTAGTTAGTCAGTTTTTATCTCCTCGTCATAATCAGCGTGATGATCAGTGGGGCGGTTCCTTAGAGAACCGTATGCGTTTTGTATTGTCGGTTTATAACGCCATTCGTGAGCAAGTAGGTGATAATTTCCCGATCGGTATTAAGTTAAATTCTGCTGACTTTATGAAAGATGGCTTTAACGAAGAAGATTCTATGCAGGTAGTGAAAATGCTTGCCGATGCCGGTATTGATTTGATCGAAATCTCTGGTGGTACTTATGAAAGTCCTTCTATGATGGGCGCAGGCGTTAAAGATTCAACGCTTCAGCGTGAAGCCTACTTCTTAGATTATGCCGAAAAAGTACGTTCTCAAGTTGATACGCCATTAGTAGTTACTGGTGGTTTCCGTTCTTCTAAAGCGATGCAAGCAGCGTTGGATACAGGTGCGACTGACTTTATTGGTGTTGCTCGTACAACAGTGGTGGATCCTAATTTTCCTAATAAGCTAATCGCCGATGAAAACCATAAGCAGCAGTTGAAGAAACTGACTACGGGTAAGCCCGCAATTGATAAAATGGCGATGTTGGATATTACTTGGTACGAAGCTCAACTTGCCCGTATAGCGAAAGGCAAACAGCCTAAAGAAAACTTAAGTGAGTGGGGCGTATTCTTTGGTACGCTTTTAAATGCAGGGGTTTATGCATTTAGAAGTCGTCGTGCTTAAGGTCTGGCAGTGAAACAAACTGTTGGCTAACAGGTCGAGGTTACGATTTTCTTTTGGCTAGCCCATTTTCAGGCGCTTCGATCAGCACTCTGAGGTCTAATCAATTCTTAGAGTAATTGCTATTAATCGGCGACCGTTAACTTAGGATTCTGTGAGCTGAAGCTCAAATGGCATGGGGCAACTTGACCGCAAAGATAAGCTACCTAGTTGTGCACAATAGCCTGACTTATTCGAGCATTTGTATCATATCGCTTTATCATAATTTATTTGTTGCTCCACGCGTAAATGAGGTGAGAAATTACTTTTTATAACGGCTTATCGAAAATGGTGTTAGGTCAAACCGATTGGTCGTTACATGGGCTTTATAGTCCTTTTTAAGCATTCGCCCCCCCCTTTGTTCATACACACCAATAGCAGCCTGGCCACTGGCTTCAATATGCAATTTTTCAACAAAACAATCCATCGTTAGTGTCAGAAACAAGAAAGCCTAGCCATGGCTTGAATGATTTACGTCATCTTTGGGTAATCGATAAGCTAAATTGGCACATGGCCCAGTACCAACTACGAAACGATATACGATATAGCGCTCACACACTTCATGCTCAAAAGCCCATATTTTTTTATCGCCTATTAACTTACACCATCTGTTGGCCCGAATTAATAAGTTCATATGCTTGTATTTCCAGCCTTTAATTATCCAGAACCGCTGTTGAGCCGCATAGCCAACCTTCTTTCTGACTTTCCATTTCCTACACTCATCCATTACCCCCAATTTCGCCTCGATCCAATGCCTGTGCGCATTAGCTTACTTGAGGTTAGTTTAGGCTTTTGGCGTGGGTGAGTTCCATCATTTCTTGGGTCACCTACTGGGTACAGCGTACCATGCGTTTGAGATGAGTTAAGCCCTTGTGGGTGAATGGCCTGCTCTCTCAACCCAAGCCGGATCATTTCTTCAAGTTCACTAAAGTCATAGCGATTACTCATATTTAGTTACCCCTACAGATTGGCTAGCCATATAGCGGGCGTCCGCCTTGGGGCTGTGGTTAGCGGCTCCATCGCAACTGAATAGCGTGTGAATTTGATGGTCTGTGAGCTTTTCTAGCTCTACCCCTAGTTCGGATTTGGTTAATAGAAATTGGCAGTCGTCAGGTATAACCGTAGATGAATGCGGAACGTGAAGAATTACGTGATTGGTCGTCATATATAACCTCTTTAGTGCTTTGACGGCATGTCTGGCGCACAATCTGGTGATCAAATGCCATGCGTTGGAATAGCCAACAAAAAACCCAATCCAGCGGTGGCTAAATCGGGTCTCTAGAAAGGGCCGGTTTAGCAGTAATTTATATAGCACCCCGCAATCTGGATCAAATCGGTGCTTAAGTAATATGTAAATGGGAGTCTCAAAGTAAACTCGGCTTTTTACCACTTAGCCCCTTCTGCAGGACTTACAATAAGTATATTTCCAAAGTGGCAGGTTAACAAGACGAATTATCAGGCTCTAATATAGGGCCTATTTTGTTCTCGGAAGGTCAGCCTTAAGGTGGTTGTTTTCTAGTTAGCGGCCCATCAACCTGCCCAAAAAACTTCCTTTTTTACTACGGAATTCGTCGAACTCTGAAGGTAATAACTCAGATAATTCCGCTTTTGTCATTTGATAAACATCGTAATTGATAGAGATCTGATCAACCCAGTTTATAAACCTAATAATAGCTCCTTTTTTCGTCCTGCTGGTAGATCCCTTTTTAAAACTCTCTCCAGCTTCATCAGTGTAAAGCTCTGACGAAAGCTCCATAATTCCCTTGAAGGTAAGAAGTTGCTTCTGTGCCATTAGCTGTTCAATTAGCTCTCCACGCACATGCATCGATTTTGAAAGTAGATATGAGGACTTATCACCATAGTTTGAAACAAGGGACCACGTCATAAATACCGCGTGCCGAGGGCGGTGGCGATAATCGTTACTTTGTATATAATTATAGGGCTTGCTTGGTTTTTTCCCAGGCTGTTTTAATTGAGCATAGTATAGTAAGGCTAGCCAAGTCCAGAAACCTCTGTCGTGCATAAATGGGGTGATGGTTGGTAAGTCTAGCTTGGATGCTAGATATACGCCGAATTCATACCTTGTAGAAAACGCCCTTAGTGGATCAAGAGAAATAGTACTGCTAATAGATTCTGTATAATCATCATGATTTGAAAGTTGCACAAAATCTATAGATGGCCTGCCTGCTCTTTCATCTTTGATTGCTGCTTCAAATACGTCTATTCCTTTGTCATTGAGTCGTCTAATGTTACTACTCATTGGTGCCTCCAATCATTTTCTTTGCAAAATCATGCTGGGCCGAAAAAGCTTCAATGACATCGTCAATCCATAATATCCTTTTGTGTTCAGAGAAGTCATCAAAAGAGGTGCTGACAAGGCTTTGTCCAAACTGCACCCATTTTGAAAAATAATCACGCTCTTTTGTCTCCTCTAGGGAGTCGTACTGAAACAAAATGTAAAGAAATACTTGCTGGAGTGCTGCAGGTAAAATTAATGCTTGATATACAGGATTGGCGTCGACTAGCTGCTTGAGCCCAGGTATTTGGTTGTTCAATTGCAATTCAAATGAATCTTCTGATTCAAAACTTAGGCGCCAAACCCTAGAACGGAGGTCACAATAGCGAAGTGGTAGTAGGCTGTCTCTAGAAGAGTGATCTTTACTAGGGTCGTTTCCGGCTCTAAATTGGTCTCCACTTGCGATTATTTTCCCATGTACTCCAGACTCGTCAACGATAAGTACCCTAAAAAGTGGAGGAGCACTCATATCAACTTCGTCTAACGATGTACTGCTAGGTACTGTAGGCAGGCCGACAGTGCCAAAGCAGAAACGTTGCCTAGTCTCTCTATGATGAGCTTCAATGTATATTTTTGCACCATCCAGTTTCTTTTTTTTGTCAAATTCGAATGACGCACTAAAGCTACTAGGTGTCGTGGTCTCGTTCAAAGTGATAAACACTTCTGATTTAAGGATCTTTTGTCTGCTCGTGTAATTAATTGTTTTTTTCATTTTCTGCCTTATCCCAGCTTAGCATCTATAAGGATGTCTCTGTGTGTGTCAAATCGCTCAGCAGAAAGGGAAAAATTTGGACTGGTTATTTGACAAATCCATGTATTACCGGAAAAGTTTGTCGAGGCTATGCCTCCAGAAAGGGTAGTTTTGATTGACCCTTTGACTCCTACAGTAAAGTCATGTGGGCTATATTTTTTGTACGCATTCCCTTTTGGAATGTCGTAAGCCGCACGAATAGTTAACGTCAAAGGCAGATCTGCTGCGTCAATATTTCCCGTACCTTTGATTTTGAATCCATCAAGAGACTGCAGGATGCTGAGTTTTTGAGGTTTTTTGGGGAGGATAATTATGGGGGTAGTGGGGCTCGTCCCCTTTTCCTTACGTTTTGGTGTTTCGGCAGGTTTCGGTAGCCAAAAATAATTAATGAGTGATTCCTTTGAAACAGACTCATGTTCGTCTTCGATAACCTCAAATAGTTGCACAAGTGTTTGCCTTATAAGGCGGATGTGACTTTCAGAGTTTTTATAATTATTCTTGGCTTTCTCAGCATGGATGACCCAATTAGTATGGGCTGCATTTTCTGCATCGCCTAGGAAAGAAGCAATGCCTACATCATCTGCAACTAGGGCTCCAAAACCTTTTTTGCCTTGCTTATCAAACTTAGCCTCTCCTGGCAATGTGAGTCCACCCCTTACATATATGTCCATACCTTTTAATAGCCCAGCTGGCCTAGATAGAAAGAGGTTAAAATGGGTTTTTAAGCCCTTTTTTGCTGTTTTCTTTACCAAAACCAATGGAAGTTTAAGAGAGATAGTTTCACCAGATTGGTATTTTTTTCGGAGTCTATTTAAGTCATCTTTAGCAATACTAGTATCATCAAGTTTGTTCTTTTCACTCCAATCTTCATTGAGCGTTAAGTCTGTGGGCGTAATTGAACTAGATATTGTTTCGATGAAATCAAAGAGATGCTCTAAGTTTGGGTGCATATCATTAGCGTGAGTTCGGGCATATTCGCGGACATTGCTCTTATCTAAAGTTACCTCGTTGAATTTTAGCGACAGCTGTCCAGTAACAAGTGGGTAGAAATAATTCATTATTCCGGTTTTGATCATTGTATCAATGTTAAATTTGTCATGAGGGAAAGGAATAATTATTGACAAGCCCGGTGTGTTTTTTCTTTCAAGCAGAAACATTTCGCTGAATTTATCGAGCATAGATGGGCTGTTGACTGGAACTGTTATTTCCTTCAGTGGTGATCCCTTGTGTGCAAGCTCACCAAAGAACGCGTGTGCAGGGTACTCTTTCTTTCGAATTGTCCGTACTGCCAGTACTGTCTGTCCCATTAAATGCTGTAACTCAGAGTCTTTTTCCCTAACCGTAATGCCAAAAAAGGTATTTATATTACTTGCTGAGGAATAAACCAGTTTCCCTAACCCCCAACGACCTCGACTGGTTCCTGTTTTGTGAGACTTTCCATGTCTACGCCAAAAATCACTAAAATTCTTTTTGTCTTTTGAGTTAATGCTTCCGGAAAGGCCCGTTGTGCCAAAATCTTCAATTATTAGGGCTGACGGGTTGTCAAAATCTAGGTTGGAGTATGGAACGTTAGATGCTTCAGCATGTTTTTCATGTTGTTCAAACAACGTTTTAAAATAGGCGGGATCAATTGTGTCTCTACCAACCCATCTAAACGCCACTGTCACGGTTGAGGACGTTGCTGCTGCGTCCAAGCTATTCTGAACAGACTCTCTAACAATTGTTTCTGCGAGAGTGATTTCGTCATTATTAAACTGCGTGCGCTGGGTAACCTCTGTCTCAACCTGGTTGGCGGGAAGTGGAATGAAATGCCATTTCATAATTTTCTACATCCATGTAATTATAATTTAAATGAATTATGAGTCGATCCTTCTGAGCTGTCAAACCGCAATTTCATTTCTTCAACGGCCTTCTTCAAAGCCAGATGTATTTTTTTAGAATCATTATCGGAATAAGAATAATTCGACTTATTTGAAAGGTTGCCTATTAGCTTAATGTCTTTGATTGCCCGATTAACGCGCTTTTCTGCTAAATCCACAAACTTAATCCTAGCTGAATTTTTCATAAATGCTCCATCATAATTAGTACATATATGAAATGTACTGCTATATATGAATTATGTAAATAATTTATCGTTCCATAATTCCAAAAATGAGACTATATCGATGCATTTTTGTTCGTATATTGGTTTATATACAGTAAAATAATGGCGCTTGATTGAATTTCTCGATGCGACGATATACCAAATAGATCGTTCTTTGACTCCACTGTGGTTAAGTTTATCAAGTGTTAGAAACGAAAATAAATTTAATATCATTGTTCGCGGGATAGCAGGCCATCAGACACGTCGTATAGCTTTTGACCGTTTGCATAGTATACGACTATGGTTTCTGGTCGAATATATAAGCATTTTATTGGTGGGTATTGATCATCCATAACTCCCTTGATCTGCTCCTATTAGTGGAATGTGCAGTCTTTTCCAATTGCATAATAAAAGCAATCGGGCGTACTGCTTTCCTAGAAATGATTGGGCAGAATGCCCGCAGTATTTTCAAAAAAACTGTTGGCTAGTCTAGAAGGTGTTTTGACTCATTGGTGATTGGGGAGGTGTATTTTTGTGTTATTTAGGTAGGCTTGCATTACCTCAATTATCGGCATGTAGTAACAATCAATAGAGGGTAGTTTTGATTGTAATCTATCATCTTTATACCCCATTTTAATCGAGGTGAATTGGTTGCCTGTTTTTGGTGACGATGCAGGGAAAATAAAACAACTAGATAGGTTGTGAGGCAAACTATCCTCTGAAACCAAAGGGGCAGCATCAGTGGCAGCTTTCATGTCTCTCAAAGCCAGTTCATACATTAATTGTTTACTAATATCCTTCATGCCAGGGCTATCTTTGGTAGTTTTCGCAGCATAATATTTAGCATCTACGATAACTAAGTCAGCCCCCTGACGAATGACTATGTCCATCTTCATTTGCTTATCTTCGTCACGCTCAGAGTCTAGGCCTTTATAAAAAACAGGCTTCGGCAACTTAGCATTCCAGCCGTTCTCAGTATCCTCCAGAACATCGCGCAGCATCCCCTCCCAGACAGTGTGAAAGTCATCAAGACCAAATAGCTGTGCACTTTTTCCGTTATGCAATATTCTTCTAAAGTATTCCATTAAATAATTCGTTAAACGAATGGCACGACTGGAAAATAAATTGGGAAGCAAAGCTTCTAATTTGAGCAGCCGAAGACTGGGGCTAATTCTTTCTGTTTGGAATCCTTGAAATTGGGACATATTCTGGGGTAGGGATGGCAGCCACCAACCGTGCTGCGCAGCTATCTCTATGAGCACAATGACTTGCGTCTGTGTTAACAAGTTGTCTTGGTTATCTTGCGCTCTAGATGTCAAAACATTTGTGTAGACAATATTGCCAGTATCGTCAATTAAAGGTGTTTCACGTACAACTGTCCGAGCCCAGTTAGCCTTGCCATTATTGCAACCTCTGGTTCGTTGTCGATCTGAATAGATCCCGTACTCAGTATAGTCATCAGCAATAGACTTTATAGTTGATAGCAAACTACCCCGAGAACCTTCTTGCCCATTCTTTCCTTGCCGTTTCTTATTTTGACTATATTTTGCAATTACTTGCATAGTAATTTTAGCAGTGTCCAGATTAGTGTCTTTAGATGCTAAAGCTTGGAGTGGCAAAAAAACGGCTGAGGTAATGCCTTCATTTACAGGTGCACAAACTAAGCCACAGAATTGAACAACTCCTTCTGTAGTGCTTGGCTTGCCGAGTTCTGAAACTTGCATGACTTTAAAAATACTGGGGTGTGATTTTTCTAAATCCGCTTCAGGCATTCTATCAACCAAAATCTCTGGTGCAACTGCAACAGTGTTCGTGTTAGCCATTTTAAGAGACTAACTTGTCTAGAAACATATCCGAAAATATTTGTTTCTTTAAGTTTTTACGATTTATTAGCGTGGAAAATGATTTGATACCAGACTTAAAAATCTCATTTCTAGTAGGTACATCATGCCTCAAGAGATCATTCCACAGATAATTAAGCAACTTGTTTGGTACTGTATTGTCAATGCTTGGAACGTCTTTTTCATTTATCCACCACTGCCCTAATAAGCGGTCTTCTGGATGATTGTTATCGAGAAGAACTTTATTGACCTCACTACCCAGCAGTTTCCATGACGTTTCTTTTTCAATGCCTTTTGCATTAAAAATGGCAAGTTTAATATCTGGACAATTTTTTGGATTATCCCAATCAATGAAGATATATTTATCATCCCACCGACGTCTGAACGCCGTATCAAGTGGATAGACTCCTTGGTCTGCTGTATTCATAGAAGCGTAAATAGATAAATTAGAGGGCAACCTAATTTCCACATGTACCATGCTTGTCTTGTGGTCTAGCCATTTTCGAAATTCATCACTCGGAAAACCTACACCATACTCACTCGCTCCATTATCTTTCCGATCTAACAATTGGAATAACTCTCCAAAAACAGCCATCGCCGGGGCCCTATTAAGTTCTTCAATAACCAAATAGACATCCTTATCTGGATGCTCGTATGCTTTGAACAACGCCTTAGCAAAAGGACCAGGAGAGAACTTATAAGTTACGCCCCCGTCGTCTTTAACTGCGGGCTTTAGTGCCCCGATAAAATCTGAGTTCTGCATATCGGGATGAAAGACGGTAATTTCGTGTGGAGATTTATCAGTTATATCTTTAATCTTTGTTGACTTGCCTGTTCCTGGGGGGCCATAAAAAATTATATTTTGCCCACCTGTCTTACTAGGTCTAGTAGATGTCTCGTTCATCTTTGCAAATAATGTACGCAGCTCTTGGCTACGATTAAAAACTAAGATTAAATTTGATAGTTCGGATGAGTTGGCTTGTTTGACACCGTGTGGTTTGAGGACTGTTATAGCCGCTGACTTTATAATATCTGGTCTCTCGATTGATTTATTATAATATCGCCAACTGACATCAGATAAAAACCTCTCTAAGTACTTCCTATTATCTGTATTCTCTGGAAATTTTGTCTCCACTATATCTTTGAAGTCTTGATATAGAAGTTCATTTTTAAGCTTTTTGTTCCAATCCCATGAGCCATTAGTTTTGGAAGGAAATTTTTTTAGAAAATCCTTTATAGTATTTACAGGGTAGCTTTTCTTTAATTCTTCTTGTATTTCTTTGATTGCCTCATCGTATTCACTAATCCCAGCGTAAAATTCCCAGTATGTATGAGCGAACCACAGCCAAGAGTGAGGCAAGCTATTATTGTCGATTACAGTAGTCGCATTATTGACCTCGACAGTACCTCCAAGGGTGTCTGTGAGGGTTTCTTTTAAAAGACTTTTAAACGAGGGTGTTAACATTAAGTCACCCTTATTTTCTAAATTTTCGTATTTTGCTTTGCATTCATTTGCTACGGTACTTAAGTCAACAAGCATGTCTTTTCCTTAAAACTGTTTACATGTACGAATATACAGTGCTATTATTTACCCGGTCTAAAACCGGATAAATTAAATAATGGACACTAACTTGAGCTTAGCAGAATATATCTTCAAAACAAGAGTAGGCCTAAATCTTGGTCGAACTGAATTTGCCAATTTCCTTGGACTAGGTAATGCGGGAGAGCGCACTGTTAGAGGGTGGGAAGAGGGCGAGCATTTACCATCACGTAAAAAACAAGATGACATTGCAGTGCTTGAGCAGTACTTAACTGAAAAAATGTTAAGTGCACCATTTCGCTATCAGAATAGGCAATCTTATGAGTTTTCATTTATTGATTTGTTTGCTGGCATAGGAGGTATTCGCATACCGTTTCAGGATTTAGGTGGCAAATGCGTTTTTACCTCTGAGTGGGATAAGTTTGCTCAAAGAACGTATGCTGCAAATTTTGGCGAGGTGCCTAATGGTGATATTACGAAGATCAATGCCTCAGACATACCCCACCATGACATTCTTTTGGGTGGTTTTCCCTGCCAAGCCTTTTCTCAAGCTGGTTTAGGTAAGGGATTTAGTGATACGCGTGGCACTATGTTTTTTGAAATTCAGAGAATATTGAGTGAAAAACGGCCTAAAGCTTTTTTGCTTGAAAATGTTAAACAACTACGTGGACATGACAAAGGTCGAACTCTTGATACGATATTATCAATTCTTCGAGGCGAAAAGGCTGCTGATGTTGCGTATGACATTCCAATGAGCGAAGAGGCTAGGCGTGCACTGACTGGCGACTTGAACTATTGGGTCGATACAAAGGTTCTTAGAGCAGCTGATTTTGGTGCACCACAGAATAGGGAGCGAATCTTCATCGTCGGTTTTGACAGGGATTATTTTGGCCCCGATGTGAGTTTTGACGATGTATTTTCTTGGCCAATTCCGCCCTGTACACCTACTAGGGTTGGAGATATTTTAGTGCCTGATTCTGACATAGAAGCAGATGACAAATACACTATTTCCGATAGGCTGTGGGCCGGTCACCAAAAAAGAAAGTTGGCGCACCAGAACAAAGGAAACGGCTTCGGATACTCATTGGTTGATGAAAATAGTCCGTACACAAATACAATTAGCGCTAGGTATTACAAAGACGGATCAGAAATCCTAGTAGACCAGAGCACGTTAGGCAAAAATCCGAGAAAGTTAACACCGAGAGAGTGTGCGCGGGTACAAGGTTTTCCTGAAGGTTTCATAGTTGATGCGGTATCGCATGGCCAAATTTATAAACAATTCGGCAACTCAGTGTGCATCAACGTTATCGAAGCGGTTGCAAAAAGCATGATCGAAGCTTTAGAGATGGGAGAACAAATTTTAGCTACTGATCAAGCGATACGGGCGTAAACGAGTACCTATCTATAACCGTCGAAATCAGACCTGCTGGAGCAGGTCTTTTAATGATTTATTTATCTCTGTTACCAGCTTGCGCATGGTGATTACTTCTTTAGTCCTAAGGCCATGTACATACCTATGGTGGTTTTTTCCAACAGCCTGGTTCTTCGGCCCTGTAGAGGCCCCACCATGGCGCTTACATCGACCATTACGAAGGTTGCCCTTGTGCTTACAGAGGCCGCCTGAGCGCGTTTTAGCCCCGCAAACGGGTAAGGTGTTTAGGTCAAACCGATTGGCCGCCACATGGGCTTTATAGTCCTTTATTAGCATTAACACCCCCCTGTTCATACACGCCAATGGCCGCCTGGCCCCCAGCCTCAATGTTGACTTTTTCAACAATGATTTTTTGTTGGCCTTTGCCTTTCATCCGTTCAAGTGTATTGATTTGGTCTATGCCTAACCTCGATAGTTTGGTGTATAGGTTACCCAAGCTGTTGGTAGATTTAACCTGTGAATAATTACGATCTAATAGCTGTGCGCTTTTGCCTAAGGTAATGTGAGTCATGGCCAATTGTGTAGCTAGCATGAGTTCAAGCTGATTCTTTGGGTCGGATGCGGCTATAAGCGTTATTGCTTTATTAAACGCACTTTCTGTGTCCTCACCTTGAGTAGTAATTAGGTTTATCAGGGGACTCATGATTGCGTTGATTACATCGGTGGCAATATCTTCTGCACCTATTTGTTTGACCAGCTTCATAATAGGGTCACTTTGCTTGGCTGCTACTATATGCTTAGCTTTGGTCGTGGCCATATAAAACCTCACTTACTGTATACCACTGCCTAAATAAACCTATAGGTATGGCTATTAATATATAGATGTACAGTTTCTGTACCCATGGACATAGCAAAAAGAGCCTAATAGGGTACGGTTTCTGTACTAGTTAACTGCCTTTAACAACACTTTGGGTACAGTTTTCGTACCCTTACAGTACAGTTTCTGTACTGGGCGATCTGATTTTCTTGGCCACCCTTGCTGCCGTTCAATTGGGAAGTTTCTTGATGGTGTTTTTGTGGGTGGCACATCAAGGTATTTCCCTCCACATTCATCAATTTTTAGCCATGTTAAAGCGTATAAGCTGGCCTTGTTTCTGATGAAATGCCCTTGTCTGGTCAGAGTTATCATCTCTGCTGCCACCAATTCTTGTATGGCTCTTGCCAGTGTGGCTTTTGAGCAAAAGCCTCTCTCCTTCATGAGAGTCCACGCAGGGCATAAATCACCGTTGTTGTACCCTTTGAACTGGTACGCCATTTCGTTAAGTAATCGGATGGCACTACCACTGAGTCCGATATAGTCAGGACACTCCATCACCACTCGCAGTATTCCTGCATAACTGGCTTTTTGTTTATGCCTAGTTCGGGCCATTTAGAACCCCTTCTAAGTTGTTGTTGGTTAAAGTGTGGTATTCGTCTTCATAGAAGAGCCATGCCGCTGATTGATTTGGGTATGGACCCCAACTTCAAAGTCTTCATACGCGGCCATTCTCGCGTCCATCTCCACTATCATTGAGCCCATTACTCACCCCCATGTTTTACAACCACCAGAAGATCCTTATACGAGGTATTAAGCTGTTCAAGGTGTTGGAGTGTAAGCAATAGTAAGCTGGCCACGTGGTCGGTTTTCATATACCTAAATTGATCATCGCCACTGAGGGCTACCATCACGGCCTGAGCTTGGCACATGGTTTGGTTAAAGTTATCTTGAGTATCTAAGAAATCAATATTATTCATAAGTTACCCTTGCTAGAAAACGAAGGTAGTCCTGTGTGGTTTCTTTAAAGTCTAGTAGTAAGCCTTCAACCGCCGAGTTGTAGTCATTTTGATGTGAGCGTAATTCATCCAAATGATTAATCATTAAAATAAGCACTTGGCCAATACTTTCCGTATCAAGCTCTAAGTACTGCCTGCCGCTAGTTAAGGTTAATAAAAGGTCTTGGGTGCGCGCGAGGCAAGAATTAGCTTCTTGTGCGCATTTATTAAGCGGAAATGGGTCAGGCAAAAGTTTCATGCGGCAACCTCCCAGTTCATAGGTTTGGCATTGCGCCTAGACCTTAAGCTGCCCACCATGTTCATAGCCTTAATTGGGTTGTTACCTATCAGAAAGTAATGGGCAAGAAAGGCTTGGCTTCGGCTGTTAGGTGCTTGCTTTCTAACCCGATCAACCAAAATGTTATGCTTCTTTTGAATGACTGAGATTGGTGTAAATTGGTCACTGTTTAGGTGATTGGCACTGATTCGGTTTGAGGTGGCATTTTTCATTTATGCAGCCTCTCTTTCTGTCAGCCATGCTTCAATGTCTGAAGTTTTCCACCTCATCATGTTGGCTCCCAATTTTACAGGCTTGGGAAAGTTTCCTTCTTTAGTCCACCGATAAATGGTGGCGCGTGAAACTTGGATTAGTTTTTCGACTTGTTGGCGGGTTTGGTATGGGCTATCAAATTCAATCATAATATATTCCTCTAAGCTTTAGCTCGTCTTGTGGCGGCTTGAGGGTACTTTAAGTGATTGATTTTATTATAAATATACCAAGTGCGCGCAGTAGAATCTTAGTGCGCGCAGTAGGACATTATTTGTTTTTGTTTATACGATCTCTTATCCACTTATAAATGGTTTTATTGGCCTGACGATCAGTAGTCCAATTCACACCAGCTTTTCTGCCATACTCCATCACCTTGTACTGAATCTGATCAACCCCATTCTGTTTAGTTTTCCTTTCTTTTTCCTGATAAAGTGAAATTGCGTACTTTTCTGTGTCCCTGTATGGTTTGTTTTTTATTTTGCCAGCGTTACTTTGCTGTTTCGCTTTAGGCATTACTGTGGACACTTGCTTGGCATGAAGTAAGGCCGTAAAAGTCGCGTCACATAAATTAAGAAGGGGTGAGATGTCGCCTTCAATAGACCCCTTCATTGCCAACAAATAGTGTTTCTCAATTATATCTACAGACTCTCTGATCTGCTGGTGGGAAGGCTTATTATCATTTATAGATGAGCCCTCAAGAATCTCAAGTAAATCCTTAGAGCTAAAGGTGGTTAATGACTCAATGGCATGCCACATGGCCTTAAATGCGGCCCATTGCTGGTTTGTTACTCTTTCGTCATCCCAGCTTTCGATACAAAGATGGTCTTCTACAATGTCGACTATTAATCCCGCTAAACACTCTCCTTGAGTAAATGAGTAGTCTCTGTAGTCGTCAATAGTTTCAAAGCGATTTTCTACGTCTTTTGACCATTCTTGAAAAGTACTTTTACCTAATGATTCTTGGCCCGTAAGTAATGACCTGAGCTTTTGTGTGTAGAGCCCGTAGATGTCTGAATTATCGATAGGTACTTGGTCTTTAAACTTTGCCCAGTTTATTAATATTTCCCTAATACGTGTTTCCATCTTGCACCTCTGCGACCTACAAATAAATATACTATGCCAGAGCGGGTAGGTATGCTGCCTTTTCGGTAATGAGTCTAGGCACAGCAAAGCTGGTTAGGTAACGGAGCGTAAGCCGTGGTTGCCTTGGATTTCCACCATCGTTCCATCAGTGGCGCTCACTATGCGTTCACTCCACCAATCCATC
>Ga0315339_1002071_pt1 | contig 15882 bp, 13 predicted proteins | sample ASW17metaG_FD_204514 | JGI IMG/M metagenome (GOLD analysis project Ga0315339, IMG submission 204514) | Ammonia-oxidizing marine archaeal communities from Pacific Ocean, United States - ASW #17 | ecosystem: Environmental > Aquatic > Marine > Oceanic | place: USA: California | collected 2016-12-05
TGCCATTCTCGCGTTCTTTCGCGAAACAATCCCAAAAGAATGGAAAAACTTCCGCGACAAGGTGTCAGACAACTTTCGTATCACAACCCATGATAATTTTCGGGTTTTGGCGTAGGCACGGTATAAATTCAAGCGCTTTCGTGATCGCTTGGTCGGTAGTCTACCGTTCCACGCACATCGCCACGCCCATGCCACCACCGATGCAAAGGGTCGCGAGACCCTTCTTAGCGTCGCGCCGCTTCATCTCATGGAGGAGCGTGACGAGAACCCTTGTACCCGACGCGCCGATCGGGTGACCGATGGCAATTGCCCCACCATTGACGTTGACGATCTCCGGGTTCCAAGCCATGCCCTTGTTGACCGCACAGGCCTGGGCGGCAAACGCCTCATTGGCCTCGATTAGATCAAGGTCGTCGACGCTCCAACCGGCCTTCTCAAGCGCTTTGCGCGAGGCAGGAATTGGACCGGTACCCATCAATGCCGGATCGACGCCGGCGGTTGCCCAAGAGACGACACGGGCAAGTGGCGCGACACCCCGCTTTGCCGCTTCCTCGGCGCTCATCAGTACAACAGCGGCGGCCCCATCATTGATCCCCGAGGCGTTGCCGGCGGTCACAGTGCCGTCCTTGACGAAAGCCGGCCTCAGCTTGGCGATCCCATCGACCGTCGCGCCGGCACGAATATATTCGTCCTGATCGACCACGATATCGCCCTTGCGATGGCTGATCGTGACCGGGACGATTTCATCGCTGAAACGTCCGGCTTTTTGCGCGGCTTCGGCCTTGTTCTGTGAAGCAACCGCGAAATTGTCCTGGGTATCTCGGGTAATCTGAAATTCCCGGGCGACATTCTCGGCTGTATTGCCCATGTGGTAGCCGTTGAAGGCGTCCCACAAGCCGTCCTTGATCATTGAGTCGATCATGCCGTAATCGCCCATTTTCTGCCCCCCGCGCAGATGCGCGACATGCGGTGCCATCGACATCGATTCCTGCCCGCCAGCAACGATGATATCAGCGTCGCCGGTGACGATCTGCTGCATGCCGAGCGCCACGGCGCGCAGACCCGAGCCACAAAGCTGGTTGACGCCCCAGGCAGTGGTCTCATTTGGCACACCGGCGCCAATCGACGCCTGCCGAGCCGGGTTTTGGCCCTGACCCGCAGTAAGGATCTGGCCAAGGATAACCTCGTCGACATCTTGGGGCGCTACATTCGCACGCGCCAGAACATCAGCGATGACGACTTTGCCGAGATCATGGGCTGGCGTCGTGGCGAAAGCCCCATTGAACGAGCCGACGGCCGTCCGGGCGGCGCCGGCTATGACGATTTCGCTGGCTGGCATGAGGTAAAAACTCCTTTGTTGGCCTTAATTTACCGGTCGCGTCATCTCTGCCCGGTGCATTGTCCTTGTTATATGACTACAGACCCGCATGCTGCACTGTGTCAATCTGAACCACATATTTACGATGCGCTGCAATGGCATATTTGGCATCGCACAATATATTGGCCGCCATGTGAAAAAGTCACTATCCTGGGCTCAACCGAAATTTGAGTGTCGGCGCTGCCCCTGAAAGGCTTTTCTTGGACAACGGCGGCTAGCGAAGCCAAAGACAAGTCGTGGGCGGCAGAAGATGGCCAAGAACAGCGAGCCGACAACCATAAAGAAATACGCCAACCGGCGTTTGTATAATACCGGCACGTCAACCTATGTAACGCTTGAAGACCTCGCCGAGATGGTCAAAAGCGACGAGGATTTCGTCGTCGTCGACGCAAAGACTGGCGAGGATATTACCCGCTCCGTGCTCACTCAGATCATATTCGAGCAGGAGAACAAGGGTCAGAATCTACTGCCGATCGCTTTTATGCGCCAGCTCATCCGTTTGTACGGTGATTCGATTCAGAACCTGGTTCCGACCTTTCTTGATTTCTCTATCGAATCTCTGGTCCGCGACCAAGAAAAGCTGCGCGACCAGATGAAGAGCGCTTTTGGACCGAGCGCCCTCGATGTGGTTGGCGACCAGGTGCGGCGCAATAGCGAAATGTTCGAGCAAGCAATGAGCATGTTCCTGCCTTTCGGCGCCGGCCGACCGGAGGCCCCGACACCGCCGCCGGGCCCAACAAGCGAACAGCCCGCCGCCGGCGAACAATCCACCGGCAGCGATTTTGACTTAATGCGCCGCCAACTTGATGAAATGCAGAAGCGACTCGACAAGCTGGCGAAGAAAGAATGACTGACGGTCTTCGCAAAGCGTCAAACGACGCCGAAATTGCGTCAGTTACAATGTCGGGTCGTTGTGGTTGCCAATCGCTACGTCACGCGTCGCGGTCCTGATCGTGATCGAGAAGCCGGCGACAACATCGAAAAGAGCAATCAACGTCAGGATCAAGAACACTGAATTGGCGGCGACCGGGGCGACAACGAACTCGACCACATAGACGATCAGCACGATCGTCGACAGGACGTGGTTCGTAATATTGTGGCTGCTTGCGCGCGCCGCTTTCATCACTTCGAAGAAAAGCATGAATATGCCGAAAATGATAAGAAGCTCCGCGTAATTCAGCTCCCAAGTCACGCCCGACATCATCGGGATGCCCACCAGCACGATTGCCCAAGGGTCGGCGCCGGAAATACTGTAGCCAACCGCATTGAAAACAATCAGTGGCAAGACGGTCAGGGGAATTGAGTAGATCATGGCTTCTCTCTCCTCGGCGGCCCGGCGCTTCATCCAGCCAGGCGGGATCGCCTAGCAGACGGGATAATGCGTCAAATCCGCAACAATCCCTAGTTAAGAACCAAAAAAGGCCGGCAAACGCCGGCCCCGATCGACCCTCACACGATCGCCTCAGGCGTCGGTTTTCGGCTCAATGACCTGGCGGCCGCGATACATGCCTGATTTGAGATCTATATGATGGGGACGGCGAAGTTCGCCGGAATCCTTGTCTTCTACATAAGTCGGGCGTTTTAGCGCATCAGTGGAACGGCGGAAGCCGCGCTTCATACGCGAGGTTTTTCGCTTGGGGACGGCCATTATTATTCCTCGGAATATGGTGATGTTGGCGCCTTATAGCGAGCCTCACGGATAGAGGCAAACAATATAGGCGCCGGCAATATCGGCCTGCTGTTCGATGGCGCGCGCCCTGGCCTCAAGGCCCGGACTCGGATCGGCAGGATCGCGCGCGCTCGGATTGGGAAGTGAAGCGGTTAAAAGCGCTGACTGCCTTCGGCTGAGTTTAGCCGCCGATCGGCCGAAATAGTGCCGTGCCGCCGCCTCAACGCCGAAAAGACCCGGCCCGAATTCGGCAATATTCAGATAGATCTCCATCAGCCGCCGTTTACCGAGGATTTTATCGGCATAAAGTGCCAGCGGAATCTCGATAGTCTTTCTGACATAGGATCGCGACGACCACAGAAACAGGTTCTTGACTGTCTGCATGGCGATGGTTGAGGCACCGCGAGGCCGCGCGTCAAGACCGTCGAGCGCCTTGTTGAGTTCGACCCAGTCGACGCCCTTGTGGTCGCAGTATTTGCCATCCTCCGCCATAATAACCGAGGCGACAAGCGAACGAGAGATATCGTCGAAGCGAACCCATTGGTGCTCGACTGGCCCCACAGCCACGCGCTCGTAGATCATCAGTGTCGAGAGCGGCCGGATCACGATGTATAGCGGCGTTAGCACCAACGGGGTCAGCACGAGCGCAAGCACCAGAGCGAGCCCAAGGCGGACCGGTCTCGCCCATCGCCGCTTGCGCGGAATGGCACGCCATTTTGTCTTTTTTTGCTTGGCCATTCGCCCGGCATAATGGCAGCCAATCGCCAACGCAATCAATGCGGCTTGACGGGAAGCAGCTTTCGCCCCAATCGGAGGCGATGAAAAAAACATTCCAAGTCAGCCTTGGCAGGGCCGCCGAGGCAACTGAATCGGCACTCGAAGAGCTACTGTCGAGCGACCCGCGCCCCGGCGAGATTGCCAGGCCGGAACAGCTCCTTTCCGCCATGCGCCACGCCGCTCTCGGTGGCGGCAAGCGGCTTCGCCCATTCCTGCTCATCGAGAGCGCCCGCCTCTTCGGAAAAACTGGCGAAATGGTCATCCAAACCGCCGCCGCGCTCGAATGCCTTCATTGCTACAGCCTCGTCCACGACGATTTGCCGGCGATGGACGATGACGATCTTCGCCGCGGCCGGCCAACCGTGCACAAGGCTTTCGACGAGGCGACCGCTATCCTCGCCGGCGACGCACTTTTGACACTGGCTTTCGACATCCTCGCCGGCCTTGATGACGATGCCAATGTCAGGATCGAACTTATCGGCGGCCTGGCGCGGTCCGCCGGGATCGGCGGCATGGCCGGTGGCCAGATGCTCGACCTTGCCGCCGAAAACGCGCCTCAAGATGAAAAGGCCGTACGTCGTCTTCAGTCGATGAAAACCGGCGCGCTCATTCGCTTCGCCTGCGAGGCCGGCGCCATACTCGGCGGCGCGTCCGATACAGATCGGGCAAGCCTGATCGCCTATGGCAATTGCCTCGGTCAGGCATTTCAACTAGCTGACGATCTCATCGACGTGACCGGCCAGACGGCTTCAGCCGGCAAGACAACCGGTAAGGACGCCGCACGCGGAAAGGCAACGCTGATTGCCATCCACGGCATTGCAGGAGCACGCGCCCGCCTCGATGAGACGATTGACGAGGCGATTGGCTTGCTCGCGCCGTTCGGCACGCGCGGCGCGATTCTCACCGACGGCGCCCGTTTCATTGCCTCTCGGGAAAGTTAACCCACCAGCAATGCCATGGCCGAAGCCTCATCCGGTCAAGGCGTAACCAGAATCGCTCTAAAATCATTGACATTTGTCAGCGTCGGCCCGGTGACAACGAGGTCGCCGAGCCCGCTGAACAGCGAATAGACATCGTTCTTGGCAAGAAGCGCTTCGACATCAATTCCCTTTGAGAGTGCCCGCTGAAGCGTGTCCGGTATAACAAATGCCCCGGCATTGTCTTCGCTACCGTCGATCCCGTCGGTATCGGCGGCAAGCGCGAAAATACCTGCCGCCCCTCCAAGGCCGAGTGCCAGACCGGCAAGAAATTCACTATTGCGTCCGCCGCGACCCTTGCCTCGAACCGTAACCGTCGTCTCGCCGCCGGAAAGCAACACGACCGGCGCGCCGCCGGTGCGAGCAGCGAGCGCATCTTCCGCCATCGCGCGCCCGACATCGCGCGCCTCGCCTTCGATTGCATCACCGAGAATCACCGGTGTCACACCCAATTCACGGGCCAGATCCGCCGCCGCATTGAGGCTCGCCATTGGCGCCGCAACCACACGCGTCACCGCGCCGGCAAGCCGCTCGTCGCCGGGCTTAGGCGTCTCGTCTCTGGCTGCCGCCAGATGGGCCGTAACCGATCTTGGCGGATCAATTCCATAGCGCGTAACGATCTCACGCGCCTCGGCGAAACTTGAGGCGTCGGCGACCGTCGGCCCCGAGGCGATCACGGCCGGATCATCGCCCGGCACATCGGATATCAGCAGCGTCACCACCCGCGCCGGGAAAGCCGCGACCGCGAGACGCCCGCCCTTGATCGCAGAAAGATGCTTTCTCACGGTGTTCATCTCGGTGATGCCGGCGCCTGATGCGAGCAGCGCCTTGTTGACCACTTGCTTGTCGGCAAGCGTCAACCCCGGCGCCGGCAAAGAAAGGAGCGCCGATCCGCCGCCGGAGATCAGGCAGAGAACCAGGTCATCCGCGCCTGCATCTTTCGCAAGCGCGAGCACACGGCGGCCGGCGGCTTCGCTGTTTTCGTCGGGCACGGGATGGGCGGCCTCGACAATCTCAATCTGGCTGCACCCAACGGCATGGCCATATCTCGTTACGACAAGGCCTTCGAGCGTACCCGGCCAATTATCCTCCACCGCCTTAGCCATCGCCGCCGATGCCTTACCGGCGCCGAGCACGATGGTGCGCCCTTTCGGCGGCTTTGGTAAAAAAGGCGGAACCACCTTTGCCGGGAGTGCCGCGTCGATTCCCGCATTGAGCAGCCTACGCAGGAAATGTTTCTCTTCGCCCGGCTTCATCCAACTTCCCTGGCTCTAAATCAGCCCGCGCTTGGCAAGATTGCGCATGAGTGCCGCGGCTCCGTAGGTCCAAGGCTCGGCCTGGTCGGAATGAGCGACACGGTTTGTCAGGCGCCCGAGCCTCGGCGAAGCGATTGTGACGATGTCGCCAAGCTTGTGGGTGAAGCCCTCGCCCTTGACGTCACGATCTTCTATCGGGGCAAACATCGTCCCGAGATAGAGGGCCGCGCCGTCGGGATATTGGTGGTTGGCGCCAATCATCGCCGCGACGAGTTCTTCAGGATCGCGGCTGATACGGCTCATCGGGCTCGAGCCCTCCAGTCGGTACCCATCCTGGCCGCTGACCGTGAGACCAACTTCCGCGCGACGCACATCGTCGAGGGAAAATTCCTTGTCGAACAGTCGAATGAAAGGGCCGAGTGCAGCGCTCGCATTGTTATCCTTGGCCTTTCCGAGAAGAAGCGCGGAACGCCCCTCGACATCGCGAAGATTGACATCATTGCCGAGCATCGCGCCGACGATCGCGCCCGAGGACGCAACAGCCAGCACGATCTCCGGTTCGGGATTGTTCCAATTTGAAATCGGGTGAATGCCGATTTCGGCAAGATGTCCAACCGCCGCCATTGGCTGCGCCTTGGTGAAAATCTCAGCGTCGGGCCCGATGCCGACCTCAAGATATTGGGACCACATGCCCTTCTCGATGAGCAGCGCCTTGAGCGCCATTGCTTGTTCGGAGCCGGGCTTGAGGCTGGCGAGATCGTCACCAATCGCGGCACCGATCTCGGCGCGGAAGGCGGCGGCCCGATCCGGCGCGCCACGGGTTTGCTCGTCGATAACCCTCTCGAGCATTGAGATCGCGAAAGTCACGCCGGCCGCTTTGATTGCCTGGAGATCGGTCGGCGCTAGAAGAAAGGGCTTCTTGGCATCGCGCCTGTCGCGCGGCGTATTGGCGAGGATGTCAGACAAATAGCCAAGGCTCTCGCCTCTTGCTTCCTGGGCAAGATCGGCTGGTGCCTTCACCTCGCAGAGGTCGCTCATGGTTGGCGCGGCTGCGGAGATATCGAACACTTCATCGCCGCGCACCACGACGAGCGAGGGGCCATCAACATCGGGACGATATACCCTGCCTACAAGAACCGCCCTCCTTGCATCCTCGGGCAAGGCGAAGGCGGCGGCAACATCAAGCGGCATAACGGCTTCCTCGGGCGTTTTCGACTTTGTCGCGCTCACATCACCGCGCCGATCTGCCAGGGAACGAACTCGTTGTCGCCATAGCCGAGCTCTTCCGATTTGGTTCGTTTACCCGAAGCAACCTTGATCACCTCCTCGAAAATCAGCCGGCCTTTGTCTTCAATCGAGACACCGTCGAGGATATCGCCGCAATTGATGTCCATATCCTCTTCCTGACGCTGCCAGGTATCATTGTTGGTGGCGAGTTTAATCGACGGCGACGGTTTGAACCCAAAGGCCGAACCACGGCCCGTCGTAAAGCAGATGATATTACAGCCCGACGCCACCTGACCGGTTACGGCGACGGGGTCGTAGCCAGGCGAATCCATGAAGACGAAGCCGCGCGTGGTGATCGGCTCACCATAGCGATAGACGCCGCGCAGGGTTGTGGTTCCCCCCTTGGCGGCGGCGCCCAGCGATTTTTCCAGGATCGTCGTCAGCCCGCCCGCCTTGTTGCCCGGTGTCGGGTTGTTGTTCATCGCACCATGATTGCGCGCTGTATAATCTTCCCACCATTTTATGATCTCGACGAGTTTCTCACCGATCTCCGGGGTGGCGGCGCGGCGGGTTAAAAGATGCTCGGCGCCGTAAATTTCCGGCGTTTCGCAGAGCACCGCCGTACCACCCTGTTCGACCAGAATATCAACCGCCTTGCCAAGCGCCGGATTGGCGGTGATGCCGGAATAGCCGTCGGAACCGCCGCATTGGAGCGCAAGCATAAGTTCCGATACGGGGATATTCTGACGCTTCACCGCATTCGCCTTTGCGAGCATCTCGCCGATCACGGCAACCCCGCGTTCGACCGTCTTTCGCGTCCCGCCACTTGCCTGGATCGTCATGGTGCGGAACATCTCGTTTTCTTCCAGACCGTAATCCTCGAGCAGCCCGGGAATCTGCATCACTTCGCAGCCGAGGCCAACCATCAATGTGCCGGCGAGATTGGGGTGCCTCGCATAACCCCATTCGGTACGCTGCATAACCTTAAAACCTTCCGAGCCCTTGCCCGCCATGCCGCAGCCCGAGCCCTGCACGAAGGGTACGACGCCATCGATATTGGGATAATCGTCAAGGATATTCGAGCGGTTGAATTCGTCGGCAATGAAGCGGGCGACCGAGGCCGAACAATTGACGCTGGTCAGAATGCCGATGTAGTTGCGCGTGCCGACTTTGCCATTGGCGCGCCTATAGCCTTCGAACATACGCCGCTCTTGGACCGGCAGCACGCGTTCGGCCGCCGCCGCTTCGGCGAATTGATAGTCGCGGGCAAATTCGTGGACGCCGCAATTGTGCTCATGCACGTGCTCGCCCGCTCCAATATCGCTGGTGGCAAAGCCGATGATCTGGCCAAATTTAATAATCGCCTCGCCTTGCGTGATCGCCGCCGTCGCAATCTTGTGTCCCTTTGGCACACGAGAGAGCGCGCTCACGTCCTCGGCGATTGCCCCGATCAAGATCGGATCGATCGCGACAACAACATTGTCCTTAGCGTCAAGCCTGAGGATTCGCGGATTGGCGGCACGCTCGGAAAGGCGGCTTGGAGCAAGGGTATCGGCGTCGGAGGCGGTCATATGGATGGAGCCCTTTGGTCGCGCAAGACAATCGCGACTCTGCCATTTGTAAGCCTTGAATCAAAGATGCCTCCGATTAAACAGACTGAGTGACATCGTCATTGCCAAGCGTCCCGACAAGACGGGCGCTTACGCGAAAATACCGCGACTTCGACCAACTCGTCGATTGGTGTCGCGCTCGCAATTGTGGAAACGGGTTTTCGCATGCGTACAATCCAGCTAAGGAGTGCTCTAAATCAAGCTAGATTCTGGACCTGAGGAGGCCTCGTGCCAATTCGCAAGATTCTTGTCGCCAATCGCTCCGAAATCGCCATCCGGGTGTTTCGCGCCGCAAATGAACTTGGGCTGAAAACCGTCGCGGTCTTCGCCGAGGAAGACAAGCTCGCCCTCCACCGCTTCAAGTCAGACGAAGCCTATCAAATCGGCAAGGGGCTGGGCCCGCTCGCCGCCTATCTCTCCATCCCCGAAATCATACGCGTAGCCCGCGAAGCGAAAGTCGATGCCATCCATCCCGGCTATGGTTTTCTTTCCGAAAATCCCGAATTCGCCGCCGCATGCGCCGAGGCCGGTATCGTCTTTATCGGTCCCTCGCCCGAGACGATGCGCATGCTTGGCGACAAGGTATCGGCTCGTAATCTTGCCATATCCGTCGACGTTCCAGTTATGCCCGCGAGCGACCCGCTTCCCGACGACATCGCCGAGGCCAAGAAGATCGCAGCAGGTATCGGCTATCCGGTAATGCTGAAGGCGTCATGGGGCGGCGGCGGCCGTGGCATGCGCGTCATTCCCGACGAAGCCACACTCGAACGTGACCTGACCCCGGCCAAGCGCGAGGCCAAGGCGGCTTTCGATCGCGATGAGGTCTATCTCGAAAAGCTTGTTGAGCGCGCCCGCCATGTCGAAGTCCAAATTCTTGGCGACCGCGATGGCTCCATCGTTCACCTCTTTGAACGCGATTGTACCGTGCAGCGTCGTCACCAAAAGGTCGTCGAGCGCGCGCCGGCCCCCTACCTCGATGATGAGCGCCGAAAAGAACTAAGCGGTTACGCCATCGCCATCGCCCGGAAAGCCAATTATGTCGGCGCCGGCACCGTCGAATTTCTTCAGGACGCCGATACCGACCAGTTCTACTTTATCGAGGTCAATCCACGCGTTCAGGTCGAGCACACGGTCACCGAGGAGGTCACCGGCATCGACATCGTCAAAGCACAGATTCGCATTGCCGAAGGTGCGGCTATCGGCACGCCAGAATCCGGCGTGCCGTCGCAGGAAAAAATCCGCCTCAACGGCCACGCCCTCCAGTGCCGCATCACCACAGAGGATTCGGAACAGAATTTCATTCCCGACTACGGGCGGATCACCGCTTATCGTGGCGCCACTGGGTTCGGCATCCGCCTTGATGGCGGTACTGCCTATTCTGGAGCCGTGATCACGCGCTTCTACGATCCGCTTCTGGAAAAGGTCACCGCATGGGCGCCAACGCCGGCTGAGGCGATCGCGCGCATGGATCGGGCGCTACGCGAGTTCCGTATCCGCGGCGTCGCCACCAATTTGACCTTCCTCGAAAACGTCATCGGCCACAGTGAGTTTCGCGAGGCCAGCTATACGACGCGCTTCATCGACGAGACGCCGGCGCTCTTCGACGCAGTCAGACGCCGCGACCGGGCAACAAAACTCCTGACCTATATCGCCGACGTCACCATCAACGGACACCCGGATGCCAGAGGCCGCGTCGAGCCCACGAAAGACGGGCTCACTTTTCCCGCCCCAAGGTTCGACGTCGAGCCGGCGCCGGGCACAAAGCAGTTGCTCGACAAGGAAGGCCCCGAAAGTTTTGCCCGCTGGATGCGCGCTGAGAAGCGCGTGCTGATCACCGATACGACCATGCGTGATGCGCATCAATCGCTACTTGCTACGCGTATGCGCAGCCATGATCTGGCTGCCGTCGCCAGCGCTTATTCCAAGGCGCTGCCCAGTCTTCTGTCGCTGGAATGCTGGGGCGGTGCGACGTTCGATGTTGCCATGCGCTTCCTCGCCGAGGACCCCTGGGAACGGCTCGCCGACATCCGCGAGAAGACGCCCAACATATTGCTGCAAATGCTGCTACGCGGTTCCAACGCCGTCGGCTACGCCAACTATCCCGACAATGTCGTCAAGTATTTCGTCCATCAGGCGGCCGACGCCGGTGTCGATCTTTTCCGTGTGTTCGACTGCCTGAACTGGGTGGAGAATATGCGCGTCTCGATCGACGCCGTATGCGAGGCGAACAAGCTCTGCGAGGGGGCCATTTGTTATACCGGCGACCTTCTCGATCCCGATCGCGCCAAATACGATCTGAAATATTATGTTGGCCTGACCCGCGAATTGGAAAAAGCCGGTGCCCATATCATCGGCATCAAGGATATGGGCGGGTTGCTCAAGCCGGACGCGGCAAAGAAACTGTTCGCGACGTTGCGCGACGAAACCGCTCTGCCGATCCATTTCCATACTCATGATACATCCGGGATTGCGGCAGCGTCGGTGCTTGCCGCGGTCGAAGCTGGGGTCGATGCGGTCGACGCCGCCATGGATTCCATGTCGGGTCTGACCTCCCAGCCCAATCTCGGCTCGATAGTCGAGGCACTACGCAGCAGCCCGCGCGATACCGGGCTCGATCCGGTGGCTATCCGCCAGATATCGTTTTACTTCGAGGCCGTGCGCGCCAAATATCTGGCTTTCGAATCGGATTTCCGCGCCGGCGCCTCGGAAGTCTATCTGCATGAAATGCCCGGCGGCCAGTTCACCAATCTCAAGGAGCAGGCGCGCTCGCTCGGCCTTGAGGCGCGATGGCACGAGGTTGCTCAGACTTATGCCGACGTGAACCGCTTATTTGGCGACATCGTCAAAGTGACGCCGTCGTCAAAAGTAGTCGGCGATCTGGCGCTGATGATGGTCGCCTCCGACCTGAGCGAAGCCGACATTGTCGACCCGGAAAAGGAGATCGCATTCCCTGACTCGGTCGTCCAGATGATGCATGGCGATCTCGGCCAGCCACCGGGCGGATGGCCAAAGGATATCCAGAAAAAGATTCTGAAGGGGGCGACGCCGATCACGGTTCGGCCCGGCTCGCTTCTGCCGCCCGCCGATCTTGAAGCGGAGCGCAAAGAGGCCGCGGAAAGTGCGGGCATCGAAATTTCCGATCGCGATCTCGCCTCCTATTTGATGTATCCGAAAGTTTTTGTCGACTACGCCAAGAATGCCGAGATTTACGGTCCCGTCGGTGTCCTGCCGACGCCTGTCTTCTTCTATGGATTGCCGGTTGGCCGGGAAGTTCCGGTCGAACTGGAGAAGGGCAAGACCTTGATGGTCCGCACCCAAGCAATCGGCGATACCGACGAAGAAGGCTATGTCCGCGTCTTTTTCGAACTCAATGGACAGCCACGCGTCGCCAAGGTTCCCGACCGAGCTCATGGCGCCGCCGGGGCACAGGCGCGCCGCAAGGCCGAGGACGACAATCCGGCGCATGTTGCCGCCCCGATGCCCGGCGTTATTTCGATGCTTGCGATTTCCGCCGGCCAGAAGGTCAAGACCGGCGACGCGCTTTTATCGATCGAAGCGATGAAGATGGAAACCGCATTGCACGCCGAGCGCGACGGTACGATCGCAGAAGTTCTGGTCACTGCCGGCAGCCAGATTGATGCCAAGGATCTGCTGATCGTTTACGAAGACGACTAGCTACGCCGTTTACTTGCAATAAAGTCCGCGGCTGCGGCCACCTTTGTTGCGGGCCGCAAGGTCGAAATGGAAATGATCGCTGTGATGGGCGTCGGAGCCGGGCCCGAGAACCGTCGTGAACGGTCCACAGGCCGCCGACCTGATCGTTGATAGGAATTGTGCCTCGGCGCGTCCGTGAGCGCCGCCGACCTCGATCCAGCCGCGACCGTCGATCCTGAAGGCGGAAATGTCGATGGCTTTACCAAGCCCATGTTCGCTGAGCTTGGCGCCCTCGACGCCATTGCGGGTGCGGCATGTGTAAGACGCAGCAATGCGCAAGCCGGTCACCGCCCCACCAAGTCTTGAACGCGCCTCAGGCTGCACCTTGTCTCTCAGCCATTTGGCGAGCCGTTCGGCAAGCATGCATTCCGTGATCGCCTTTACCGTTAGATCGGTTGCCCCGCCACCCAACGCCGAAATCGACACCGGTTCGGCAATTCCGCAGGCGCCTTCTCTTACCGGCGCCAGCCTGTCTGCCTCGATGCTGAGCTTTGCCAGCGCCGCGGCGCAGGCGGACGTATAGGCCGGAGGTGGCAGCGTCGAAACTGGCGGCGGTAGAATTGCGATTGCCGTTGCAGAATTGCCTGGTGGCGGAGGTGGTTCCGGAGCCGCCGGCGCAAAAGAAAGGGCGGTATCCGGTCGAGGGCGCGGGACAAGAATCGGTACTGGCACCGGCGCCGCCTCTTGAGTGCCAGGCTTGGCCTTCTGCGGGGTCGGCGGGCGATATCGCTCAAACCTCTGTTTTATTTCATTCGCCGGCTCGCGCAGCATATTCTTGATCGCCGCCCACGGCGTATCGTCGGCCAATCCGATGGCTGGAGGCGCCAAGGCCAAGGCGATCACTGCGGCAACAAGACGGCGCTTCACAACAAAACCCTTCAATATCGGCAAAACGCGGGACATTGACGACACTGCGGGATAGCCGCTCGGCACAAATAAGACAATCCGCCGATCTCCGGTTGCAAATCTCCGAAGGACAAAAGCCCGAGCGAATTACCGCCTGCATCTTGCCCTCGGGCCGATTGCCCCCCATCATCATCCGAACGACAAATGAGGAGAATCGGAATGGCACAGCCGGATTTCTCGAAATGGGAACCAATGTCGACGGCACCGAGGGACGGTACGCTGGTGTTGGCGGCAATTCGCGCCACCGAGCAGGGGCCGGCCGAAGTCGATGCGGTCAGATGGGCGAAATCGGCACGCACCAGCGAAGAAGGCTGGGTCGCCAATGATTCCGATCCCTTTGCCCGAATTATCTATGCCGAACCGGAGCTGACCTGCTGGTCTCCGCTGCCGACCCAGATGCCAAATCTTCGCTCGGCACCAACCGAACCGCGTCCAGCGCGGACGCCGGACAATGACGAGATGGACGGTTCTGCGATCTGAAGATAATCAGGTTCGTAGATCGATCCAATCGTGGACAAGATCGAGCCGCCCGATCGCGGTCCAAAGCGAGCGGGCAATCTCACGCTGCTCAGTTTCATCAACCGTATCGCTTTTTGTGAGGGCTTGGAACATTGCGCGCCATCCTGGTAACGCCAGGTCAGCAACGTCAGTTGACTGAAAATAGAGTTCAAAGCCAGCTTCAATGTCCGCGCGACCAGAGGCGGGTTCGCCAGATTTTTGACGTGCCTGTCCTCGGCATATGGTCGCTCGCGCCTCGCTGCCAACATCACCCCTGCGTCGATAGAGTCCCAGCGCCTCGTCATAGCGCGTGCCTGCTGTGCCGTGGTCGGAGCGCATTCGCGCAATTTCGCCGAGACCAAATATGCAATTCGCCTCCCCAATAACGTCGCCGATACGTCGGTTAAGCCCCAGCGCCTCGTCATAGCGAGTCCAAGCCGATTCATGGTCCGAGCAACTAAATGCAATACTGCCGAGACAACAGATGCAATTTGCCTCCCCATTAACGTTGCCAACACGTCGAAAAAGCCCCAGCGCCTCGTCATAGAAGGTGCTGGCTATGTCATACTCTGAGCGCATACGCGCAATATCGCCGAGACCAAATATGCAATACGCCTCCCCGACAACGTGACGTTTGCGTCGAAAGGCCGCCAACGCCTCATCATAATGGGCACCTGCTGTGTCAAGCTCGGAGCGCATCTGCGCAATTTCGCCAAAACTCCTGATGCAACTTGCCTCCCCGACAACATCGTCGACGCGTCGATAAAGGCTCAGCGCCTCGTCATAGAGGGTGCGCGCTGTATCAAAATCGGAGTGACTGGACGCAATCGCGCCAAGACTCCATAAGCAATCTGCGAAGAAACCGGGGAATTGTTCGTGGGAAAGTCGCTGAGCCACGATACCCAGACTCTGGACGCTTCCTCGCCCAGTGGCTCTATGAAATTCGGCAAGGCCTCCAAGCGCAGTTTGGATCTTCCGATTAGTGAAACCCGCCTCAGCCGCCAACAGGCAAACCGGATCCAGGTTCGCCGCCTCTGCCTCGACTTCAACTCGCACATTGTCCCATGTAGTGGTTCCGGCACTTCTCCCTTTTGCTGCGATAGCGAGATACCGGGAAATCAGGCGATCTTGATCCGTTCCCAATGTTTGAACATCAACCCTTACGCTCTCTCTAAGCGGTGTCAGCATCCGGAGGCGGCTGTCAGCACGGCGCTCGACTAACCGTAGTTGGTGGAGGCATGTGACTGCGTCATTTGCCCTTGGGCTCGTCAAAGTGCCTCTGTCGCCGAGAAGGCTGCGGACATCTTCTTCCGCCAGCCCCCCAGGAAGAAAGGCAATGATGGCGAGCAGGCGGCGGGCCAGCGGCATTTCATTCATGCGCCGGCTACTGAGCGACAAAGCCAGCGAAGCACGAACGCTGGTTAGGCGGCTTTCCTTCTCTCCTGGATTCTTGAGAATCTCGGCGTGTGCTTCCTCCCAGCTTTGTCGAAGTCCTGCGAGCGATGGCAACCCAACCGCCTGCGCCGCCACCAGCCGAATCGATAGGGCATGCCCGTCCAGCGCTTCCAGTAAATGGGGCAGGTCGAGATCGTCGGAAAACACGTCACCAGAAATAGCCAGAAAGGCATCCCGAGCCGGACCCGGTTCGAGTTTCGGCAGATCATCGATGACGACGGCACCGGGCACGCTTGGCGGCACGCCGCGTAACGTTACCACCGGCGACAGGCCCTCGATCTGCGCAATTAATTTCACTAGCCGCTCGGCCTCGCCGCGATTGTACTGCGGCCCGGTTTTGAGACACCCGTCTGAGCTTATTCAAGCGGCAAACTTTAGACCGTCCACCGCGTTGTGTTCAAGTCGGCATTGATCT
>Ga0315339_1002072_pt1 | contig 15880 bp, 10 predicted proteins | sample ASW17metaG_FD_204514 | JGI IMG/M metagenome (GOLD analysis project Ga0315339, IMG submission 204514) | Ammonia-oxidizing marine archaeal communities from Pacific Ocean, United States - ASW #17 | ecosystem: Environmental > Aquatic > Marine > Oceanic | place: USA: California | collected 2016-12-05
TGGCCGGCGGTGACTTTGAGGTGCGGGTGCAGGAAGCGGCCCATATAGAGGTTGTAGCCCTGGCGGTCGCGCTTGTAGGGCAGGTCGGCCTCTTCGTCGTTTTCGAAGCGGTCGATGGTGCCGTTGTGGTTCATGTCGATGCCGTAGAGAAATTCCGGTCGGTCGGTGTGGAAGCGCAGGAAAGGCTCTTCGTAATCGGGAAAGCGGTTGGGGCTGTCGGCGTTGTCGTTCTGGTTGTAGTCCGAGATGAAGTCGTTGTTCTCGTCCCAACCGGGGAATACCACCGCGTCGCCGGGCAGGAATCCGTTGCGACGCCAGTCGGGGAAGCGGTCTTGGTCGTCGTTGTCGTCGACGAATTCGTAGAGCTTGAGGCGGGCGGCATAATCGACGATGCCGCTTTCCTGCACGGTGCGGAAGGAGGTCTGGTAGTCGGGGGCGACATAGAAGGCTTCGCAGAAACCGAAATAAGGGTGCGAGACCTTTGAGAGATTGCCCATCCAGGCGACCGCATCTTCGCTGCCGACGTGGTGTTTTTCTAGGTTGGGGTTGGGGAACTTGCGCCAGCGGTTGTTGACATTGAGTTCGAAGTTGCCGTTAAAACCTTCGAGGTCGGTCAGTTCAAAGGTGAAGCCGACGATCTGGTTGGCAGTGGGCAGGCCGTAGTCGAAGGCCAGCACCCGTTGGTTCGATGAGTCCTTGACATTGCCATCGGCGCGGAAGACCGGGATGAAGACTTGGCGCAGGAAGAGATCGGACTGCAGGTCGGAGCTGACTTCGATCAGGTAGTCATTGGCGACGACCAATTCTAGGCCGATACGGCTTATTGCGTTCGGTGCCGGTCCCGAGTAGGTCGGGTCGAGCAGGTCGAAACGCAGCTTGATCTCTTCGCTGCCGTCGGCGGCGAGGAAACCCCGGCGCTGGAAACCGCCCTCTATTAGGGGTCTAAAGCCGATCTCGGTGCCGCGGGTCTCGTTGCCTTTTAGGTCATAGATGAGGATGTCGACGTCGAAGAGCGCACCGCCAGCTTCGCCGTCTTCGGGGCTGTCGTCCTTGATAAGGATTTCGATAAAACTAAGATTTTCCAAATTCTGCGACCCGGTGAGACCACCTTTGAAGAAGTTGCCACCGAGGGCCTCGTTCTGGGTCTGCGCGTGATGCGCGTTGACCAGGGTGCCGCCAATGCGCACAAAGTCGCCGATCTGGGCCTCGATACGGCCGCCGAACAAATTGGTATTGTCGCTGCGGGCGGAGGCGCTGTTGCTGCTCGCGCCCACAACAGGGTCGGGCGCGCTGATGCGCGACATCAACAGGGTCGCTTGGTAGTTGTCGGAGGCCAGGTCGATCTGCACGCCGTTGAAACGTGGTTTGGAGAAGGTCATCGGCGTTAGGGTGGTGCGGATCTCGTTGCCGACGGTGATGGCGTAGTGGTATTGGCCCTTGTGGTCGGAGGCGACGACGACCTCGTTGAACCACTGGCCGAAGCGGCTGTCCTTGAATAAGCTGGAGCCGAAGGGCTGGGGGTTTTGCTGGCGCCAGTCGAAGATCAGCCAACCGCGGTTGAGGTAGTTGCCGAACACGTCGTAGAGGTAGTTGCCCTCGATCGAGGTATTGACGTAGCGCTGGTAGTTTTCGCGCGCATAGTTGGAGTATTGCCAGTTCTTCCACTGATACTCTGTATAGAGCTCCTGCGGCACGTACCACTTGCGCACGGCCGGGTCGAGTGCGTCGAAAAGCACGCCGGGGCCGGTCGGTTCGAAGGAGGCCCTGCCGCCGCGCTTGACCGTGCCGAGGCGTGAGCCGGAATCTTGCGCATAGACACGGTCGGGTTGGCCCACTGCCAGCAGGGCTACCAGAGATAGCAGCAGAAATGTGGATAGCTGGCGTCTCATTTAGTAGGCCACCGCCATCGTCCCGCTGTGCACCTCGTTAAACGCATCCGCCTTTACGCGCAATACCCATAGATAGGTCCCCGGCAATAGCATGCCGCCATCGGCCAACTTCCCGTCCCAGGTTTCGTTCACCGGCCCGATTCCGCGCTCTGCTGTAAAGATGGTGTGTAGTCTGCGCCCCGCCAGGTCATAGATCTCGAAGCGGACCGGCGCATCGCGGGTCAGTTGCAGGATATTGAAGAAAAACTCGAACTGGTCGTTGACGCCGTCGCCGTTGGGTGTGAAAACGGGCGATTTGATCGCGATCTCGCCGACCAATTTGCCGATCTGCGGCTTGGGGATCGATACGGCCAGGCCCGAGAGCTCATCGACATCGCCGGGGCCGAAGTCGATGGCGTGGCCGGCGACCAGCGCTTGTGGCACCGAAGGCGCGCGGGTGTCGTAGGCGCGACCCGAAAAGGTGGTGCCGAAGCGGAAGATCGGCAGGTCGAAGGTAAGCTCGAGCAGCGCGTCGTTTTTCGTTATGCGCGGGAAGCGGATGGCGAAGGCGTCTTCGCGGATAAACTCGATATCGAAATCGGTCTCGACGCCGTTGAGCTTTATTTCTCGTATATCGGTGATGCCGACATTGGTGTCGACTTCGAGGCGGTCAAAACCGCGGATATCGCTTTCTTCGTCGCGCCGCAGCCGCACTGCGTAACGGAAGGTGGCCGCCTCTTCCGCGCTGGCCAAGCGCGGAAAGACTTCGGCCACCAGATTGTCGGCGATTGGCGGGGTGATATAGTCGAATTCGAGGCGGTCGAGCTCGCGGGTCTGGAATAGGCCGCCGGAAAAATCAATTTGGAACTGCACATAGCGCCGGGGTGAGGGCGCGGTGATCAACTGGCCGTTGGCGATTGGAAAATACGGGCTCCAGTTGTCGACATCGGTGGCGAAGGGCGCGCGATCGACGCGTCCTAAGCGGAAATATTCGACGGGTGAGACTTCTTCGACGCCGCGTGGGCCGAAACCGTCGTTGGGTAGCAAGCGGCGATAGAGCAATGGTGTATCGTCGCGGCCGGTACGGATCCGCACATCGAGTTCGGAGAATTCGACGTCTTCGATAGAGTTTTCGACCCAGCGGATGGGGCCGATGGTGGCGCGTTCACCCAAGTCGATCAGGTCCGTCAGATATTGGCCGCTCTGCAGGAAGCCAGTGCCGTAGACCTCGATCTCGTCTATTTCGAAGGGCACGTTGACCAGCGATTTGAGCATCAGGGTGCGCACATACTGTGGCGGCACCGCTATGTCGACAATCGGATCCTCGTTCTCGGTGTTGCGTTCGATGAGGATATTGGGTGAGGCCAGGCTGAGCCTAGCGGGATTGATCCACAGCTCGTAGCCGCGCATAAAGTCCGCGTGGAAGGGCGTGGCGGCATTCGGGGTGACGGTATTGCGCGGGTAAAAGCGAACCCTTTGCACGCCGACCGCTACAAAGAAATCAAGCACTACGCGGATGCCGCGCGCGTTGACTTCGGGTTCAAAGGCGGTGGGTTTGCGGATAAAGGCGGTTGAGGGACTGCCGTTGACGGTGCCTTCGAGCTGCTCCTCGAAACCGCGGCCGACGTCGGGCGAGGTGATGCGGCCGTTGCCTTCGAGCACTCGCCCAGCGATATTGGCCTCGCCGTTGAAGAACAACGGGCTGATCCAGCCGGGCCGGCGGGAGAAATCGATGGCGTTGTTCGGCGTGTTGGTGGTATCCAGACTGCCGCCGGTGGAAACGATCTTGGGGGAGACGCCAAAACCGCCGCTCTGCCAGGTTGTCGAGCGGTCGCCGAGTACGAAGGTACGCACCGGTTGCGCATGTACGAGGGCGCATAGCGCCAAGAGGCTAATCAGGCTTTTCATTCGCCCAACCCCGCGTTGATCGTTAAGAAAAAGAGGCTGGAGCTTTCGCTTTCGCTCTCGGCGAAATTGCGTCTGGCCATCTGCAACCCCAGGCGGGTGACCAGTTCGTAGCCCTGGTAGGCGACGCGGTTGGTCAGTTGCATCAGCAAGGTCCAGCTGGTGAAATCCTCTTCGAGGTCTTCGCGCCGCCCGTCGAGCATCCAGAAATACGAGCGCTCAAGACCTAGTTGCAGTTGGCTGTCGAAAAGCTGGCGGCCGAAGCGCGGGAAATAGCTGACGCCGGAGGTTTCGGCGAAGAGCGGTTGCGTCCACAATAAAAAGAGGGTCTCTTCGAGACTTTCGGCTTCGGGCTGGCGGGTCGAAAAGGGGCGGTCGCGCCGGTATTCGCTCTTCCAGCGCGGTTCGAGCACCGCTAGACCGACGGGCAGGCCCCACTCGGCTTTGTTGATTGCCCCTAAGAAGCCGCTGATGTCCCGACCGTCGAAACCGATCACGTCGGTGGTCGTCTCGCGCTGCTCGATGCGGTCCCACTTGAAGCGGTGGGAAGTGCGTACCTGCGGTCCTAAACGCAGGTCCCAATCGGCATAGAGGGTGCTCTTCCAGGTGTTCTTGAAGGCGAGCGGGTCACGGACCTCGCGCATGCGATCGGGCGAGCCGATGGGTTGAAACCACAACCAGAGGTCGTCGGAGATGTCATCCTCGACGAGGGCACCGTGCGCGAAGAAGCGGAAAGCGCTGCCGCCGGAAAACAGGTGGCGCAAGGTCAGCATCCCATAGTGCGAACGCGTATGGCCATCGCCCGAGATTAGCTGCATCTGTTGGCGTCCCGCGGTCAGTTTGATTGCAGGGCCGGCATTGGCGCTCAGGTGTGTATTGTAACCTTGGTGATCACCCTTATAAGGATAGTCAGCGAGCCGGTCGTTTTCGAAACGGTCGATGGTACCGTTGTAGTTCATATCGAGGCCGAAGAGAAACTGTGGTCGGTCGGCGCGATAGCGCAGAAAGGCCTCTTCGTAATCGGGAAAGTTATTGCGGTTCTGGTTAAAGTCGTTGACAAAGTCGCCGTTCTCGTCGTAGCCGGGCCAGGCCTGGTCGTTCCACAGGCGGCGTTGCACGATATTGCCTCCGCGGATTTCGAGGTCGGGCCGCTGCCATTCGGGCGTGGCGTCGTAATCGTCGTCGTCGTCGACGAACTCGTAAAGTTGCGGCACGGGGTCCTTGTAGCGGATCCGACCTTCTTTATCGACTAGCCAGTAGTTGGTGGTGTATTCGTCGGCGATCGAAAAACCCTCGGCATACAGCGCGAAGGGTTGCAGGTCCCAGGCGGCCTGTGCGTAGGCCGCAGTGGCGTCTATGCTGTGTTCGAAGTGGCTTTTTTCGAGCAGGTTGGGATATTGGAAGAAGCGGCGGTTGAAGACCAGTTCGCCATTTGCTGAGAGCCCGTGCCAGTCGGTCATGCGCAGGTCGGTGCCGATCAATTCGTTGGCGGTGGGCAGCCCGTAGTCGACGTGGATAAAGCCGGTGTTACTATTGTCCTGCACATTGCTCCGGGCTCGACGCACCGGCTGGAAGATGATCTCGGGGCTAAAGCGCTCGCCATCTGTTTGCAGGTTGGAGGCGACTTCGACGCGGTAGTCGTTGGCCACGGACAGTTCAAAGGTAGCGCGGGTGATCTCGGCGCTGGTGGTCGTGCGCGGGATGCCTGCGTCGTCGAGGTACTCGAACTGGAAGCGCCTGAGGTCGTATTCGAGCAGGACATCTTCGTTGCCGCTGGCGACGAAGCGGCCGCCGCCGCTGCCGCCGCCGGTGATTTTGGGCAGCAGGCCGACTTCTTTGCCGCGCAGTTCGCGGCCCTCCCGGTCGCGCAGCACGATATCGAAATCGGCGAGGATGGCCGGGGCTTCGCCCTTGCCTGGCGAGTCGTCGCGTAGCCGCACCCAGAGTTTTTGTAGGGCGCGGTTCTGCTGGGTGGAAAGCGTGCCGCGCAGGGGGTTGCCCTGGTTGAACTCGCGCTCGGTCTGCACGTTGTGCGCGTTGATATAGGTCAGGCCTAGGGTGGTGCGGGTGCCTAAGCTGAACTCGGCGTGCCCGCCGAGTAGGTGCGTGACGTCGGTGCGGTCTTCACCCTGGGGAGCGGAGGGGCGCGAGGCGACCAGTGTGCCGAGCATACGGTCGGTGCCGTAGTCGAGGCGTACGCCGTTGAAACGCGGTTTGTAGAACGTCAGCGGGGTAAAGAAGGTGTAGATCTCGTCGCCGACCATCAGGCGATAGTTGCCGCCTTCGCGGCGGTCGCCGGCGATGATCAGGCGGTCAAACCAACTCCTGTAGGTGCTGCCCTTGTCGATGCGGCTGCCGCGCGGCAGAGGCTGTTCCTGGTCCCAGTTGTAGACCCGCCAGCCGCGGCCCAAATAGGAGCCGAAGGTGTCGTAGAAATCGCTGCCTTCCAACAGGTGGTTGACGTAACGACCGTAGGGTTCTGCTGCGTAGTTGGTGTGGCCGGCATACCAGGGTTTCATATAGGTCTCGGGCAGGTGGCGTTGCCCGTACCAGTGGTGGACCGCCGGCGAGAGATAGTCGATCTCGAAGCGGTTGCCGTAGGGATTGATCGTCGCCAGACCCCAGTGACGCCCGTCGCGCGTGGAGGTTTGCGCCGAGGCGAGCAGTGGCATAAGCCAGAGCAGAAGAAATAACAGACGGGGCATCAGTAGACCAAGTGGACCAGACGCGAAACGGCGGTGCCGGGTGCGTCGCTGTCGGTGGAAAAATGCACGCGGACGAGGTAGATGCCGGGTGGTAAGGCCTGGCCCTGGTCGTCGCGGCCGTCCCAGGAGAATTCGTGTTCGCCGCTGGGGAAGGAGCGCTGCACCGAGAGGTTGCGTACCCTGCGGCCCGAAAGGTCGAGCACTTCGATATTGAGGGTCTTGGGCCGTTCAAGGTGAAAAACGTCGACCAGGATCTTCGTCTGGTCGTTGATGCCGTCGCCATTGGGTGTGAAGACCGAGGGAGCGAGTTCGACATTCTCGAGCAGGTTCGTGCCCTTTAGTCGCGAGACGACGACCAGCGATTGCGTGGCGACCGCGTTGGAGGCGTTGCCCGAGATGGTTTCTTGCGAGAGCCCGGGTTGGAGGCTGCTTTCGAGACGGGCCTTAAACTGCGTGCTTTGCAGAAAGACCTTGGTGCGGAAGCGAAAGGCGAAGATCTGGTTGCCGCCGGTAATGGCTTGGGGGAAGTCGAGAACGACTTCGCCTTCTTCGCCGGCGCTGATTTGCAAATCGCCGTTGCCAGGCCACAGTTGCTTTCCGCCACCGAGGGATATGGCAGCATCCTGGCCGACTTGCACCGAGAGCAGTTCGAGCGGGGCAGCCGAGGTCGAGCGCAGGGCCACGCGGTCGAAACCGGGGTTGCCGAGGCCGAAAATCGGTCGCATATAGAGTGTGAAGTCATGGTTTTCGCCCGGCTCGACGCCGCCGACTGGCGAGATCTCGCCGAAGACGGTATCGACTAAGGGGGGAACGAAGTGCAACTGTAGGCTGCGGATCCAAGGCCGTTGCAAAGGCTCGCGCGATAATAAGCGCACTTGAATTTTGGCCAGTTGGCGCGGGGCCGGCGAGCGGAAGGCATCGCCGGAGGCGGTGTAGATCTCGCTCCAGTTGCTCCAGTCGGGGCCGGTGATCTCCTCCCATACCGGCGGCGGTCTCGGCGTCTGGTCGGTGTCGGGCAGACGCCGCCAGAGGTCTTCGGATATTTCGCGGCCGTTCATGGTAAAATAGTGCGGCAGTAGGGTCACTCGTTCGCCGGTGCGGGTGCGGATCTCGACGCGCGTATTGGGCGGGGCTTCGCCGTCCCAGGTCACGTGGGTGAAAAGCCGCGGTCGGCCCAATTCGATAAAGGGCGACTCCATGGTGATCTCGGAGACATAGCCCTCGCCATAGGCCTGGATCTCGCTGAGCTTGCCCTTTTCAAAGCGCGAGCCACTGAATTCGAGCTGGCGCACTTCGATATAGCGCACTTCCTGGCGCGGGAAGGCTTCTTCTACGTGCAGGAAGCGTTCGAGGTTGCGGCGTTCGTCGAAGTTGGTCCAGACAAAACTACCGCTGGGGTCGACCGAGCCGTCGGAGATGCGGACCTGATAGGCAAAGGGCGGACTCGACGGGCTTAGCAGCTTGACGCGATCGAGCCAGTATTTGGCACCCAGGTCGATCTCAACCTGGTTCTCGTCCTGCACCGCGTCGTAAAAGAGCATGTTTTTGTTGGTGGAGAATAGCCCATCGGTGAAAGCGCGGAAGAGCAGGAAGTCGTATCGGCCCAGTTGCAGCGCTTCCCGTTCTTGTTCGGCTTGTGTGATGGAAATGATATTCTCGCCAATGGTAAATACCTCGACCTCGGCGAGTCGCGGTCTTTCCCGACGGTAGTAGCGCACGGGGCCCTGTTCCTCGGCCGGTAAGTCGGCGTAGGTGGCTTCGCTGACCGCGATCTCGCGGCCTCGGGTCGTTTGCAGGAAGTAGTCTATGGCGCCCCGGTCCGCGCCGCTGAGCAACTGGTATTCGTCGGCGCTGACTTCGGCTGCACGCGGACCGTGTGTATCGAGCACGTCGATGCGCACCGTTTGCACGATGGCTCCTTCGATATCCTCATCTACTTTGCGCTGCGGTACCAGGTCAAAGGCGAATTCGCGTTGGCCGCTAAGGTTATCGATCAGGCCAATGCGGCTGAAGATCACCTGGTTGTTGCGGCCAAAAGCGGCCAGTCCGTCGGTGGTCAGTACCCGAAACTTGAGAAAGGGGTCGCCTTCGCTCTCCGCGGCGAAGCGCACGACAATGCGTTCGGTGATTAGCGTGCGGCCCAGGTCGATATCTATCGTCCAGGAGTCCAAGTTGGTGTTGGGATCGGGTTCCCAATAGGTCCGATCGTCGCCGTCGACGACCAGTTCGGCGTCCTGGAAGTTCGTGGGGGTGGTTACACGGGCGACAACAGAATCATTTTCGGTGCTGAAGACGGCGTTGACATGGCTGCGCAACAGTCGTGGCGTAACGGTCCCGTCGGCTTGGATCAGTCGCGCGCCGGTGGGTGCGTCCCAGCCCCGCCAGTGGTCGAAGGTTTCGACGAGGACGCGGTCGGAGAGCAACTCAAAACCGGGGAGGGTTTCCTCTTCTTCCTGGGCGTATAGAGGACCGAGAAGAAAAAAGATAAATATTTTCGTAAGTGATTGTTTCAAATAAACTTTTTATCCATTTTAGGTACGACTTGGTGTATAATAAAAGGAACGAACGTGAATCTGGTCAAATGTTTTCTAACGTAGGAAGCTTAGGTAGGTTGAAGGGGTAGTTCATTATGCTAAGGAAAACCTAATCCCCTGCGCGTATTTCATGCTCGATTGACACCATCATGGGTCGGCGGTATTTTCGGCCGATGGCAACCCATTACCAAGGCACTATGACCGAAATTCGTGCACTCAATGCCTATATCAAGCTCGTGCGTGCCAGCGAGTTAGTTTTCGGGCGTATCGGACAAAACCTGCGTGCTGAGGGCGGGCTGACCCTTAGCCAGTTCGGGGTGCTCGAAGCGCTTTGGCATCTTGGACCGTTGTGCCAGCGCGATCTCGGCCTCAAGATTCTCAAGAGCAGCGGCAATATGACGATGGTCGTCGACAATCTCGAAAAGAGGGAGTTGGTCGACCGGCGACAAAACGCCGAGGATCGCCGGGTGACGGAGTTTCATCTGATGGCTAAGGGCCGGGCGTTAATAAAAGAGATCTTTCCGCGCCACGCTGCACAGATCACCGAGGAACTCGGTCGGCTGACCGCCGCTGAGCAAAAACAATTGGGGGCCTTGTGCCGCAAGTTGGGTTTAGCGGATTGAGCGGTACATTCTTTAGGGCTGCCATGGTCTGCGCTTGCCAATTGGATTTGGCCATTGCAATAAATAATTTTTTGCCGGCGCAAGCTGTCTTTATTGGCGGGATTTTTTTATGTCTATGATCGAAGAAAATCAAAACGAAATACCCGCTGCTTTCCGCGAACGCTTGCAGGCGCTATTACCGTCAGGTCGTTTTGCCGATTGTTGGCAGAGTTTTGCCGCCGTGCATCCGACGACTTTTCGCGCCAATCGGCTCAAAGCAGATGGGCATGCACTGTGCGCGGAATTACTTGCGGAGGGTTTTTCACCGACGGCATTGCGTTGGAAAACCGACGCCTTTACCGTGCCGGCCGAACAGCGCCGCGCGCTGACCGAGTGTGCGGCTTATGGTGAAGGTCGGCTCTATATTCAGAATTCCTCGAGTATGGTGCCGCCTTTGCTCGTCGATCCGCAACCGAATGAGTGGATCCTAGATCTGACCGCGGCGCCGGGTAGTAAGACCCTGCAATTAGCGGAAATGATGGGCAATGAGGGACGGATATCGGCGGTGGAATCGGTGCGCGGACGTTTTTTTTCCCTGCGCGACAACCTGGCCAAACACGGGGCCGATAATGTGCAGACCTATCTTAAGGACGGGGCCAGGGTTTGGCGTCAGTGCCCCGAGCAGTTTGACCGGGTGCTATTGGACGCACCATGCTCGTCGGAGGGGCAGTTCCGTGCTGACGAGCCCAAGACCTGGGCGTATTGGAGCGAGAAGAAGATCACTGAAATGAACCGCAAGCAGCGCAAGCTCGTCTTCTCGGCACTACAGTGTCTCAAACCGGGCGGGGTTCTGGTCTACTCAACTTGTACTTTTGCACCCGAGGAGAATGAGGCGATCATCGATCGAGCGCTGGGTCAGTTTCCCGGTGCGCTGGAAGTCGAGGCAATCGAATTGCCCTTTGAGCATGCGGAACCGGGGTTGTGCGAATGGAAGGGCAAGACCTATGACGAACGGGTGCGGCGGGCGCGGCGGATCTTGCCATTAAACGGGATGGAGGGTTTTTTTGTCTGCCGCTTACGGAAAACGGAGAGCACCGTCTAGGTCGTGCTGGTTTCGCTGCGGCTTTGAATTATGTAAATCGCCGAGCACAATAACCTCACTACCCTAATATTATTCGGTGGGCGAGACAAACAGTTTAATCGCCAAATCGGCCGCTGAGTCCTAAGCGCAGTGTGCGACCCGGGGCGGGTTCAAAGAAACGCCCGCCGAAGGCATTGGGGACGATCGAACCGCTATAATCGGCAGCGAAGAGGTTTTCGACTCCGAGAAAGAATTCGCTCGCGCGATGGTGCAAACCCAGACGCAAGTCGGTTCGCAGATAGGCGTCGTTCTGGAAAGCGACGGCTGGGGTGTCGTTCTGCGAGGGTGGCCCGTTAAAATCATTGGCCCAATAGCGGCCGACTCGTTCCAACTCCAAATCGGCGAAGGAACCCCGTGGGCCCTGGTAGGCCAGAGCGGTGAAGAGCCGGTGGCGCGGCACGCCGGGGACCTCGTTGTCTGCTAATTGCAAACGTCCGTCGTTGGTCTCGACCTCGTAATCCTCGAAGACATAGTCGCCGAAAGTATAGGCGAGCGTTAGCCGCAGGTCGGAGCGCAGGTCAGAGCGCAATGCGAGTTCGAGACCGCGGTTTCGCGTCTGGCCGGCGTTGCGGAAGTAGATTTCTTCGCTGGCGGGGTCTTCGACTTGGAAAGGGATGAGTGCGTCGGTGACCTCTAGCTGGTAGAGGGCTAAGTTAACGTTGAGCCGCAGTTGCGGGATATGGCGGCGGAAACCGATTTCGAAACTGAGGATCCGCTCGGGTTCGAGATCGGGGTTGAAACCGCCGGCGCCATTGGGGCGGTTGCCCAACTCTGATGTGGTCGGCGTTTGGAAGGCCGTGGCGATATGGCCATAAATTCTGGCGAGTGGCGAGAGACGCCAAACCAGACCGACCATCGGGCTGAATTGGTCCATTTCGCGCGTGCTGGAGGCGCTCGCAATGGCGGTAAAACGATCCTCGACTTCGAAGTGATAGCGGTCGTAGCGGCCGGCGAGGGTCAAGGTTAGCGCCGGGCCGAGATCTTTTTCGAGCGAGAGAAAGGGACCGATGCTGCGAACTTTTTCCTGTTGGTTGACTTGGTTGGCGCCGTATTGTACCGCTGAGAAGACTTGCTCGTCGTTGACGGTGACACCGTCGGGCAAACCTTGGTTGGCGAATTCTCGGCGCCCGTCGTCCTGCAAGTCGAGATCGATGCCGGTGACGAGGCGGAGGTCGCGCCAGGCGAATTCGTTTTCGCTGCGCAGGCCGAAGGCGCGGCGGTCGAGCTCGATGATGCGGCCTGGAATAGGGTTTTTTAGGTCGCGGTCGACGCCGTAGAATACGAGTGTCGATGTGCGGTCGGCGGCGGGTCGGTATTTGAGGCGCAGGCCGGCCTGTGATTGGCGGACTTTTTTCGAGGCGCCTTGCCCGACGATAAATCCGCGGGCGCTGTGCGGGCGCTGCTCGGCGGTGTCGTGGTCGAGCGAACTGGGGTTGAACAGATAGGGCGCGTCGTGCAGGTGTAGCAGTAAGGTGAGGTCGAGTTCACGCGTGAGGGTGTGGCCGATGCGGGCGTTGAGGCCTCGGGCGCGGGCGTCTGCATGCTCGCGGTAGCCCTCGCTTTGCAAATCGTAGAGGCTGGCGAAGTAATGGGTTTTGTCGGTTTGGCCAGAGAGTCGGGTCTGAAGTCGCAAGAGGCCGTAGCTGCCCCAAACGATCTGGGGCTCAATACGCCAAGTACTCTCTGCTGGGGCTTGTGTGTGGGCCGAAAGCACGCCGCCGCCGGCGTTGCCGTAGAGGGCTGAGCTGGGGCCGCGCAGGATTTCTATGCGGCTGGTTGAACCGAGGTCGAGGTTGTTGAGTTGGCTCTGGCCATCGGCCAAGGTCAGAGGGATGCCGTCAAGCAGTATTTTAATGCCGCGCACCCCGAAAGCGGCGCGGGCGCCCAAACCACGCAGGCTGAGTCGGTCGCCTTGGGAAAGGTTGTGGCGGTTGGAGACGAAGAGGCCGGGTACCGGCCGCAGCGACTCGTCGAGCGAGAGACCGGGGCGGGCGCGGTGGGTATTTGTGATGACCGAAGTGGCTACTGGGAGGTCGTAATTGGAGCGTACTGCACGGGTGGCGGTGACTTCGGTGGCGGGCAGTTGGTAGCGCGTTGTATCGGGTGTGGCTGATGTTTCCGCTGCGGCGGTTGTGGTCAGCAGCAATAGAAAAAAAATGAAATAGCTCATGCGTCCAGTTCTGTTATCGCGTCGCGGTCGGCCGCGCTCCATTCCGTCCAGCGCCCTTCGTCCGGTTCCTGGAAGCCACTATTGCCGCGGGCCTGCAGGTGGTCGTCCTGGCCGAGCAGGCGCAGGGCGCGGTGGTCGTTGCGCGAACGGGCCCAGGCGATGAGCTGGCGGCAGTTGGGGCCGTCGAAGGTGTCGGTGCATTTGAGCCAGGAGATATTGTAGTATACGCTGAAGAAGTAGCGTTTTTTGCCGGAGGTATTGGGCGTGCCCGAGTGCAGTAGGCCATTGTGCGTCAAGACCAGATCGCCGGCCTCTAGGTAGAGCAGTTCCTCGTCGGTGTGGGGTTCGCCGCGCTGTTTTTCGTTCATGGTTACCGGCGTGATATGCGAACCGGTGATCACGCGCAACGGGCCGCTTTCGACGGTCAAATCCTGCAAATAGCAGATCGCGTTCATCGACAGCGGCCGGTCGTATTGGCCGCTGGGCATATGCGCCCAGCGGTCGCGGTGCCAGCCGCATTGTTGGGCGGTCGGGTCGTCTTTGGCCTTTGAAGGAAAGGCGGCCAGGGTGAGGTTGTCGAGTTGAATAAAGGGGCCGACGACCTGTTCGGCGAAATCGAGCACCTGCGGGTTGGCCACCGCCTGCCACATAAGATGTGGCGCGCGTTCGAGCATATTGCCGAACCAGAAGCTGGTTTTTTGCGCATAGGGACCGGTTGAGACAGTTTCTAGGCGATCCTGTTCTCTGCGCCATGCCTGCATCGTCGTTGCGTCGTAGGCGCCTTTGAAAACGGTATAGCCGTCGCGGCGGTATTGGGCGAGTCGTTCGTTTGTCATTAGAGGAAGCGTTCCTTGGCCGGGTGGTGGCGCACGGTGCCGCCGATGACCAGCGCGGCGCTAATAAAAATGAGCTTTTTGATGATAAACTGGCCTTCGAGGGTTAGCGCGAAGGGGAAGTCGGTAAAGCAGATTTCGGGCAGCAGCACCAGGGGTAACGCGGTGCCGGGGAGTTGCAGAAAGAGCAGGAAAAGCGCTATGCGCAAGAGCGGGCGAAAGAGTAGGCCGACGCCGATGGCGACTTCCCACCAGCCGAGAATCGGCACGAATATCTCGGGCGGAAACCAGAGCACGGTATGGCTGACTAGTTCCTGGGTTGGGCTGAGACCGAAGGGTTTGAGGCCGCCGAACCAGATAAAGACGATACCCAGCGAGTAGCGCAGCAATAGATGTCCGTAGCGCTCCATCCAACCCGCGATACGGCGGTCCATCTCGTCGAGGAACATGTACATCGGTTTTAGCTTTCGGCGCGTTGGGCGCTGCCGTAGAGAAAGTAGTTGGCGGTGCGCTCGATCGTCGGTTGCCAACCTAGCTCGGCCAATTGTGCTGATAGCGACTGTGGTTCGTGGTAGACCTTGACGATGCGGTAGGTGCTGCCGTCGTTGAGTTTACGATCTTGGAGGGTAGATCCCCTGCCGAGCAGGGTGTGGTTGTTGGCAGTGGTGGTCGGCTCGTAGAGCGAGTCGACGAAGAAGACGCGACCGCCGGGTTTAAGACAATGGCGAATTAAGTCCCAGAAATCGGCAAAGCGCTCGGGCGGTACGTGCGAGAGCCAGAAGCTGAAGTAGGCGACGTCATAAAGCTGGTCCGGCTGCCAGGCGAAGATATCGCTCTGTAGGTAGCGGACACACTCGTTGGCGACGCGCTCTTGGTTGATTGTCAGCATTTCCGGGGCGGCGTCAACGGCGGTAAGGCTGGTCGCGTGTTGCACCAGGCGTTCGGTCCACAGGCCAGTGCCGCAGGCGAATTCGAGCACGTCGCCGGTGGGAGCGAAGACGTCAAGGGCGCGCACGACGTCGGTTACCTGGTCGAACCAGCGTTTGTTCAATTCTTCGCCGTGGTCGAAGCGGCCTTGGCGGTAGAACCACTCGTCGTATTCGTCGGCACGGGCGCGGTAGTAGTTGATTTGATCATGGACTATGCCGGAATTTTTCATAGTGCTTGTAAAGATCGGATGCGGGATGAACGGACGCAAATTCTGGAGTAGGCGGTCCGGAAAAGGATGCACCCTCGTTCATTCTCGCCCGCGATCCATAGCGGACTACCATCCGCTCTGGGAGCATCCTTTTCCGGACTTCGGCAACTATGGTGTGTTGTTCGCCGAACCGTTTATATAATAATGGTGTTAAGCGATAAGATAGTTGGGGAAATAGCCTGTTTATTGGAGATCAGATAGTTCTATGAAAATTGGCATTGGATTGTTGATGGTGTTATGGGTTGGTTGTTTCGCTGGGTGGGATCGGGTGGGCAGCGACCGGGAGGCGTTGCGCAGTGAGGTGGAGTTTGTCGAGGTAGATGAGGGCTTGGAGAGTAGTGTGCAGATCGATAGTTTGATCTGGCAGCCCTTTTTGCCCTTGCCGGGGTCGGGGCTGGAAGGATCGGGAGATTTTGATGGGGCGTATCAGGTGGTGTTTCGCAATGTGGGTACGCAGGAGGTTTGGGTGCGGTATGATTTGCGTTTTTTTGATCGCGAGGAATTTTTGCTCGACGCGTTTATTCCCTTTGGGCAGCCGGTAGTGTTGGCTGCGGGTGAGGTGAAAAAGATCGAGGGAGAGTTTCGTGTGCGGTTGGGAGATCCACGCGATATTGAGCTATTGTCGCTGATGCGGTTGGGGGCTAGGGTGCGATGGCCAGATGCAGGTCTAATTTCTCCGATGCTCAAAAGGCAGCGGTATGCTATCAGGTAATGTTGATTAGGACTACTTTGCCTTCTAAGGACATGCGTGGTTCCTGTGAGCTTGAGTGTGGTGGAGGAAATATAGAATTGGAAGGTGATTAGTAGTAATTATTGGCAAGTTAGGTGTGGGCGGTCCGGATTAGGTTTGGTGTAGAACGCTAAAGACCTGTTATGGGAGAAAGTAATGGTAGAGCAGATTGGGGCAATGATTGAGGAGGGGCC
>Ga0315339_1002073_pt1 | contig 15866 bp, 14 predicted proteins | sample ASW17metaG_FD_204514 | JGI IMG/M metagenome (GOLD analysis project Ga0315339, IMG submission 204514) | Ammonia-oxidizing marine archaeal communities from Pacific Ocean, United States - ASW #17 | ecosystem: Environmental > Aquatic > Marine > Oceanic | place: USA: California | collected 2016-12-05
CATGACGGATGGACGTTGAAGACGTTTTCGCGCTGCCGCCCCGCATCCTCAGCCAGGCGCAGCGCGAGTTCTATTTCGAGAACGGGTACTTTCTGCTCGAGGGCTGATCGGCGAGGATTGGCTATCCTGGCTGAGGCCGGCCATGGACGAGATCATCGAGCGCAGCCGGCCGATGAGCGGGTCGGACGATGCGACCAGAGAGTTCAGAGATCGCAGGATCGATGATGTCGGCGTGGGCTGCCTGCCACGATGCAACCATTCAGTTTGTGTCCTGCTCCACAAGCCGCGTGTAGCCCGCAACATCGGCGACCAGGATCGCAGATAGCCGCCTTCCCTGGCCGTCTTCGCCCAACGAATGCCCCCCAAGTGCGTTTCTGGGCACACTATGCGCTCCGCGGTTCCTATGCGACTCAATGACGCGACACCTCGGACGGGGCCGACTGTGCTGCTTCCACAAATGTCCGGTAATGGCTATGAAGCGACGTTAGACACAGCGTTAAATTCCGTCCGATTGATGGCGGACAGCGGACGTTCAGTCCGGGTCAGTCGGCATAAGCCCTGAATGCGGAAGGGATCACCACTCGACCGAAGTGACCCCTTCTGACCCGATGTGGAGACAGCAACGGGTCTCGGTCCACGCCGTATCTCAGAGCATTGTTTTTTGCCCAGGAGCATACAGATTTGCCAAGGTTTCAATTTCTGCCTTAGTTTCAATTTCTGCCTTAGTTTCAATTTCTGCCTTACCCTGAAGCGGCCTGGCTGCCCTCCCTCAATAGCTGGACCAACAGGGAGAATGTACGCCCAGACGCTGAGCAAGATTTGGACGGTAACGAATCATGACCGAGATAACCGCCGACAAGGAAGTGCGAGAAAGGATCGAGGATTGGTCACCGGAGGTTCCGATGAAGGAACCGCCGGTTTTCGTCTGGCCGCCCAGACCAATAGCCTTCGTGAAATATGTCGTCGGAAATCCTGGCTACTTTTTTGCCCCGCAATATCTGGTACATGATTGTTGCGCTTCTCACTTGGTTCTATCTGACCCCCGATATGGCGACCATGAAGACGTTCCAGATCGACTGGATCGCATGGATATATGGGCGCAACCTCGCCATGATGCTCCTCGTCTTCGGCGGCTGGTACCTGCGCTTCTACGTATTCAAGGCGCAAGGCACCGCATACAAATTCAACAAGAACTGGCCGGAGCCGAACCATCGGCGCTTCCTTTTCGCACACCAGGTCCGGGACAACATGTTCTGGAGCTTGGTCAGCGGATGCGGAATCTGGACAGCCTATGAAGTGGCAACGCTTTGGGCATTCGCCAACGAGTACATCCCGTATCTCCATTGGGAGACCAGCCCTGTCTGGTTCGTCGTTCTGTTCCTGGCCTTGCCATACATAAGGGACGCCCATTTCTATCTTGTCCATCGCCTGCTGCACACGCAGGCCCTATATCGTTCGGTTCACTATCTGCACCATAAAAACGTGAACATCGGCCCATGGTCGGGCCTGGCGATGCACCCGGTTGAGCATCTGCTGTATTTCTCGGCGATCCTTCTGCATTGGGTCGTGATATCGCACCCGATCCACGCAATCTTCAACATCCAGGCAACCGGCCTAGCTCCAGCGCTCGCCCATGCCGGGTTCGACAAGTACCTGTTTGCTGGGAAAAAGGCGCTGCCTCTTGGCCAGCGTTACTTCCATTTTCTCCATCACAAGTACTTCGAGTGTAATTACGGGGGAGACCACGCTGTTCCGATGGACAAATGGTTTGGTTCGTTCCACGACGGCACGCCCGAAGCCGACGCCCTGATGAAGGAACGCCGTAGTAGGGCGCACGCCCGGACCTAAGCCTGCGCCTGTGGGCTGGGGTATGGATTATACGGAAGGGATAAGTCCCATCGAAGGTGTTTGTCAGTCCATCAATTGGATTGTCGCCGCACCGCGCCAGCGGCACGAGAGACAGCAAATTACGTCCGAGTTTCAGTGCTTATTATGGCGAATTGAGTGAAGGTCTGAAGACAGGCGCTGCTGTCCGGGGATGTCCGTTCCCGGCAATGAAGCGAAGTTTAAAGCAGCGTCGGATTGTGTCAGCTTGGTGAGGAACAGCGGCCATTCTGCTCAAGTCTGTCGACTTTACCTCCGAAAGCGGAAGGAATCGTGGGCCGCCGCAAAAGATTCCTTCTGACCCCATGCAGACATGCCGCGAATGGATCTGGGCTGGCATAGCAGGTTCTTGCGATCCATTGAGATTGCTATTTGATCTGCGTATTTCCATTTTGAGCTGATTTGCTCTAAGAGCCATCCAGGGCATCTTCTAGAGACTATACGGGATTGGCTGAACCCACCTCTCATCCAGCGCCAATGAGCGGCTCCCAACCAATCGCCTGAGCCCAGCTATTCCGACGTCTAGGGCCACGCTGAACGAGACATCAGCTTGTGCGCCCCTCAGGATTAATGAACGACCTTCATGACTGATTCTCTCAGCGAGGCCGAGTCCCTCCCAATTTTCCGGCAGGTAATGCTTCTGGTCTCGCTGTCGCTCGGGACCCTCATCTTCGGGATGGCGATGACGGTGGTCAACGTCATCCTGCCTCAGATCCAAGGTGCTCTCTCAGCTACTCAGGATCAGGTCGCCTGGGTGGTCACCTTCCATATCATTGCTGTTGCAATTGCGACGCCATTGACCGGATGGATAGCTGGAAGGATCGGTCGCCGCCGCTTCATGACCACGAGCATCGCAGGGTTTACCGTTGCCACAGTCTTATGCGGCGCGTCGGACAGCCTGCCGGAACTCGTGATTTGGCGCATTGTTCAAGGTCTCTTCGGCGCTCCGATGTTCCCATTGGTTCAGGCCATTCTCCTGGACGTCTTTCCGCGGAGGCAACACGCCTTTGTCGTGACGTCATGGGGTCTCGTCGCCGTATGGGGTTCAGTCATCGGCGCCGTTTTCGGCGGCTATGTTGGGGAGGCGATCGACTGGCGCTGGGCATTCTACCTGATCGCTCCTCTCGGTATTCTCGCTTGGTTCGGATGCAGATTCTTTCTGACGGAGGCGTGGCGGGGGCGCACTCAACGTCTGGACTGGATTGGATTCCTCTCGCTGGTCGTCGCGATAGGCTCCTTCCAGCTCATGCTCGACAGAGGCTTACGGCTGGATTGGTTCGAATCCCCGGAGATCATTATCGAGGCCACCGTCGCAGGCCTCGCCCTTTACATTTTTCTCGTCCATAGCCTGATCGCGCCGCACCCCTTTCTCAATCTTCGTCTGCTCCTCAATCGCAATTATTCCGTCGGCCTGATATTCGGATTCCTTTTCGGCATGCTGTTCATAACGCCGATGGTCCTGTTCCCGCCGCTACTCCAGGACTTGAGGGACTTTCCCGAGTCAACCATTGGCATGCTGCTTTCTGCACGCGGACTTGGGAACTGGCTATCATTCGCGGTGGTCGTGCCACTCACCAAATTCAGTCCACGACTCGCCGTCGGTACCGGGTTCGCATGCCACGTGATCGCCGGCCTCGGCATGGTACACCTCGACATGAACCTGACACTCTGGGATGTCTTCTGGACAAATTTTGTTCAGGGATTCGCTCTCGGAGTCATCTACGTCCCAGTGACAATGATCGCGTTTTCGTCCCTCTCAAGCCAGGACTTCGCGGAAGGATCGGCCGTGTTCCATATGTTGCGGAACGTGGGCAGTTCTGTCTTTATCTCGATTAGCGTGACTCTGGTTGTCACCTCGACGGTCACGAATTATGCCGGCCTTACTGAATTCGGGACGCTCTTCAACGAACTCTTCCGTTATCCCGGACTCGCCGGGATGTGGAATCTTGATGGGCAGGCAGGCCTGATCAGTTTGTCGGGAGAGATGCACCGGCAAGCATCGATGATCGGTTACATCAACGCATTTTATCTTTACACGGTTACGGCTTGCTTGGCATTTCCGCTCTTGCTGCTCGTCAAGACTGGTAATGACGCAGGTAAGAGGCACTAATCGTTCGCGCCAGAGCACAAGATCGATGGCCTGCTCCTTAAATGTACTTCCAGTTGTTGTGTGAGAGCCCGATTGATTTCAGGATCAGACGCACTGGAGACTCTCAACGAACGTCAACATCGGTGTCCGCTTGCGGCTAGTTTGAGCCGAATCACGGAACCACAAATTACGTCCGCTTGCTGAACTACAGGAGACACTCTTCCCGAGCTCGTCTGCTTAGGCCCATAGAGCGAAGGGAATCACGAGTCTCTGGGACGGCGGCTTGTGACCCAAGACGGTACTTTGGGGGACGAACCTCAAATCCCTTTCGTATATCTAGAATGGGTAGGGCTGTTTCAATGTGCATGTGTCTACGTGGCTCGCCGTAGAATTTGAAACCCACACCCGCTCGCGCGTCACGTTGCGAACAAGATCGTCGCAGCCATTGACGACGTTGGACACGGTCATCACTGAGACACCAGCCTCTTTGGCCACATCCGCCAGCGTTGGCTTTCCTTCGCGCATTGCTCTCATTGAGATTGGTGTTTCACGAGTCCTGCCAATTGTAGAAGCTTGGTAAGGACAATTCCGCCCTAAATTGGTGTTTCTTTGTCCAAGCGACAACACCTCGTGATCCAGCCCCATTGAATTGATCCACCATGATGTTATGGAATGGAGAGGTTCGCCTTCATGCGTTGGCTTAAAATCTCGCCAACTTCATACGCATCGTGGCTTAGTGGAAAGCAGGCGTGGGTCGTTGACCGCGTTGCGGCAGAAGCTGGTGAAGATTGGAGCCGGAATCATCGGTCACGGCCGGTACGTCACGCTTCAGTACGAAAGGAAGACTTCGATGAATAATGCCTTAGAGCGGGCGGTGCGGCCACGGCGCAGCTTCATATTCTCCCCCGGACTGAACCCGGCCATGTTCCCCAAGGCCCTGAACTCCGGCACCGATATCGTGTGCGTTGAACTGGAGGACGGCATCGCCCCCAAGGACAAGGCGGCGGCGCGCAGCAACGCCATCTCCCTGTTCGCAGAGCCACAGGCCGACGACGGGGTCGAGCGCATCGTCCGCATCAATTGCCTGCGCACCGCATTCGGTCTCGACGATGTACAGGCAGTGCTGGAGGCGGAAACGCCACCACCCGCGCTGATGCTGCCCAAAGTGATGACACCCGACGAGGTCGCGTGGCTGGACGATCTGTTGAGCGAGCGCGGCCATGACATTCGCCTGCATGTCATCATCGAGACCAATGCCGGCCTCGAGGCCGCCTACGAAATTGCGCAATCGAGTCCGCGAATCGACGCGCTATTTTTCGGCGGCGTCGACATGGCGGCGGAACTGCGCTGCGAGAACGCCTGGGGGCCGCTGCTCTATGCCCGCTCCCGCGTGGTTCATGCCGCCGCCGCCGCCGGCATCGACGCGATCGACGTCCCTTACCTCGACCTCGAAGATCTCGACGGCATGAAGAAGGAGGCGGAACTGGCACGCGACCTCGGCTTCAGCGGCAAGGGTTCGATCCACCCGAAACAAATCCCGATCCTGAACGGCGTCTTCACCCCGGACGAGGCCAAGGTTGCGCGGGCGCACAGAATTCTCGACGAATTCGCCGCCGCCGACACTGGCCTAGTCGTGGTCGACGGCAAGCTGATCGAGAAACCAGTGCTGCGCGAGATGGAACGCATCGTCTCCATCGCCGCCCGCGTAGCCGCCCAGCCCGAGCGGGGTTAGCCTGAGCACGGGCGACTTGGCTGACCGTGCTAGGCTGCCGATGCTGGGTCGCCGGTGCTGGGAAGGCCGATTGCCGCGATGTCGACGCACAGTTCCACGGCGCCCTCAATATTGTCCCGACAGGCCGTTCGAACTACTGTCTCCTGACAATCTGAAACCTGGCTGGTGTCAGGATTAATCTGGCGAATTCAGTGCAGAGAAATTTAATTCAGAGAATGACCAAATGACCTACGAGACGATCCGGGTCGCTCCTTTGACACCCCGTATCGGTGCTGAAATCGATGGCGTCGACCTCTCGCAACCTTTGGGGAATCAGACTTTCAAGGAAGTCCACAATGCCCTCATGGAACATCAGGTTATCTTCTTCCGCGACCAGGACATGACGGTGGAGCAGCACAAGACGTTTGCCGGGCTGTTCGGCGAATTGCATATCCACCCGGCCTTTGGTGAGGGTGCTGCGGGTCATCCGGAGCTTCTGATCTTCCACGTCGACGAAAACACGAAACACCCGGCCGGGACCTTCGGCTGGCATTCTGACGTTTCCGCGGACGCCGAGCCGCCGATGGGCAGTATTCTCTACTTGATCGAAGTCCCCAGCACGGGAGGCGATACCCTGTTTGCCAGCATGTATGCGGCCTATGACGAGTTGTCAGACACCATGCAGCGATTTCTGTCAGGTTTGACCGCCGTACACGCATCGGACCATGTCTACGACGACCGTGAGGAACGAAGCCGGCAGAACCGGGACGGAGCGAATCCGGCTGCCGAACATCCGATCGTCCGTACCCATCCGGTGACGGGGCGCAAGGCGCTGTTCGTAAATGAGAGGTTCACGACCCACATCAAGGGTTTGGAGTCTTCTGAGAGCAAAGCCATCCTCGACATGCTCTTCGCGCATATCCGCCAGCCCAACTATCATTGCCGATTCAAATGGCGCCGAAACTCGGTGGCCTTCTGGGACAACCGCTGTGCCCAGCACTTCGCCATGTTCGACTATTACCCCGAGGTCCGGCACGGTTATCGATTCACGGTCAAAGGTGACCGGCCGGTCTAATCCGTAAGTCGTAATCCCCGCCCTATCCTTTGTATGTGAAACAGGTTTTCGGGATGAGCGATGCTTGTCATGAGCCTGATCGGGAGCCCGTCCTGACTCTTGGGTACGAGCCCGCGGGAAAGATCGGGCCGGGTTTAGCTAAGTTTCTGGCCTTGATTTGAGGAGGTTGGGATGGCGAGGGAGCGGAGACTGAGGAATTGATCAGTCTTCTGCGGCACGGGCATGAACCTCGGGCGGGTCGAAGATTTCGATCGCCGGTGCAGGCTCCGATACGCTCTCGATCTCTACCAACGTGGTGTTCGAAATGGGCCCTTGTGCGAGGCGTGACGTGCCGTTGTCCAGGGTCAGGACATTAGGATTCCCGTGACGGTCCAAACCGCCAGGCACAACCGGGTCGTACCAGGCACCAGTGCTCAGCATCACGACACCGGGCCTGATATCCGAGGTCAGACAGGCGCCCGCAAGGCAGGCGCCTCGGTCGTTGAATATCCGCACGATGTCGCCGTCCAGGATGCCGCGCGGACGGGCGTCATCGACATGAACCAATAGTGGTTCCCTACCCTTGATCTTCGAGTCCGTGCTGGTCGATCCGAAATCCAACTGGCTGTGCAGCCGGGTCCTAGGCTGATTCGACAAAAGGTGTAGCGGAAATTTCTGCGTCAAGTCTGAACCAAGCCATTCTGCCGGTTCAAGCCATACCGGGTGGCCGGGACAATCGTCGTAGCCGAAACTATCAATCGTTTCCGAGAATATCTCGATACGGCCGGAGGGGGTCGACAGGGGGCGTTTCTGCGGGTCCTGACGAAAGTCGGCCAGCAGCACACGGTCATTGTCCTCAAGGGGAAGCTCAAGGATGTTGAGGTGCCAGAACTCCTCGAATTCGGGAAGATCGATGTTATCGTGCGCGACCTGATGGCGAAACACATCATAGAGATGGCGCAGCCACTCCATTTCGCTACGGCCTTCAGAGAAGCGCTCTTCAAAGCCGAGGTGGGCGGCCAGGGCTCGGAATATGTCGTAATCGTTCCGAGCTTCACCAGGCGGCGGCACGGCCTGCGGCATGGCAACGATGTGTGGGTCGTTGTTGGCTCGCCCGATATCGTTGCGCTCGAGGGATGTCGTTGCGGGCAGGACGATATCGGCGTGGCGAGCAAGTGAATTCCAATAGGGCTCGTGCACGACGATTGTCTCCGGCCGCTGCCAAGCCGCGACTAGACGGTTCAAATCCTGATGATGATGGAATGGATTACCGCCGCACCAATAGACGAGTCGAATGTCGGGAAACGTCAACCGGTTCCCATTGTAATCATACGCCTTACCCGGCTGGAGCAAGGCATCGGTAATCCGTGCCACCGGGATGAATTTTTGGACCTTGTTCATGCCCTGCAGCAGCGTCGGGCCGCGAAGCAATTGCACGGGCGTGCCATTTCCCCCTTCCGCAGCATATCCGAATCCGATTCCCCCGCCTGGCAGACCGATCTGACCCAACATCGCCGCGAGCACCGCGCCCATCCAATAGGGTTGTTCCCCGTGGTCTCCGCGTTGGAGCGCCCGCGCCACCATGATCATGGTGCGCGTACCCGCCATGCGCCGCGCGAGCGCTCGGATCCGATCCGCATCAATGCCGGTTATAGCCGAGGCCCAGTCGGCAGTTTTCGCCACGCCGTCCGTCTCACCCATCAGATAGGGCAGAAAGCGATCGAAACCCGAGCAATGGCTTGAAAGGAATCCGCGATCGTGGAGGTCTTCCGCGACCAGGGTATGAGCCAGGCCCAGCATCAACGCGGTATCGGTATTCGGCTTTAGCGGCCACCATTCCGCGTCGAGGAAGTCCGCGGCGTCCTCTTTCAGCGGACTGATGTTGACGAACTCGACGTCATTGTCGCGGGCGCGTTGGAGCCAATGCCGGGTGGTGTGACGGACGATGCCTCCGGCGCTGGTTTGAGCGTTCTTGAGTGCGACTCCACCGAAAGCGACAACCAGGCGGGTGTGTTCCGCAATGACCGGCCACGCCGTCATCGACATGACAACGTCGTAGTAGAAATCCTTGCCCAGCACGTGGGGAATGACAACCCGTGCCGCCGCCGTCGAGTAGGTATCGACGGAGTAGGTGTAACCGCCAATCCCGTTCAGGAAACGGTGAATCTGGCTTTGTGCGTGATGAAATCGTCCGGCGCTCGCCCAGCCGTACGAACCGCCGAAAATGGCGCTGTTCCCGTGTTCCTTCCGGACCCGGTCAAGTTCAGCGGCCACAAGGTCCAGGGCATCATCCCAGCTGACCGAGACGAACGACTCGCTGCCACGTCCGCCCCCGTGATCGTGAGGCCCGTGCTCGAGCCAGCCCCGTCGGACGGCAGGTTGAGCGATGCGACTTCGGTGCTGAACCGATCCGACATACGACTGCCCAATTGGCGAAGGATCGGGGTCACTTTCATAAGGATGGACCGCGGCCACGTCACCGCCCTCGATGTCCAGTTCATAAGCGCCCCAATGGCTCAATGTGATGTTTCGATTGCGGTTCATCCGGGACACTCTAGCCCCTCCTTCCATGCCCCGTCATGTTCACGGGCCCTGTTCCAGATGCATCCGCTATATAGCGACAAGCGATTAAGGCGTATCGGCTTTTTCACACTTTGATTGCGATCACCCGGGGCGGCAACTTTCCCCTAATATTTTCAAACAGCAATGCGGTCCGCCGGGCCAATGACTCGCGCTGCCAGGTCGAACGCCGGACAGAATTCCGTAACGTATCCATCATGAAGGAGAAGCCTGCCCATCATGACATAGCGCTATTCAACAGAATTCTAGGCCTCCCGGATAGCAGCAACGTACATGTCGAGAGCCTGCGCCAGTGTTCTGCTCTCATCAATTGTTTCGCGGGTTTCAGCAGCAATCGGAGTGCGATCAGCCAATTCCATAACGTCGGCTGCTCCGGCGTGGAAATTCGGTGTCACGCCAACTTCAGCAAACGTCGCGGAAATCTCGCGCATTTCGGCGAGCCAGCGCTTCGCGTCGAGGGGAATCCGAGGCACCATGCGTTCCATGGCAGCACGGACGTTCGGGAGGCTTTCGTCCAGCTCCTTGAGATAATCTTCGGTCAGTCCGTGCATGTGAGCGGTGGTCAGAACCGCAGCGTGCAGCGAGAAAGTTCCTTTGGTCGCGCCGGCGTAGACCATTTTCATGGCGGAGGCACGACCGATCTCTTCGCCGAGTCGGCGGACAACTACTCCACGACCGTTCAAGGTCTCCACGGATGATGTATCCGGTCCGCTGACATAAAAGCGTGTACCGCCATCTTCCTTCACGGGGTTGAAACCAATGATACCGGCGTCAACATATGTCGCGCCGGCGCGGGCAATCTCTACGCCCACCCGCCTAGTCGAGGCCGGCGATATGGCATTGCAATCTGCATAGGGCGGCCTACAGCCGGTGGCAATCATTGCGTTGGCAACGGAGGTAGCCTGCCCCATTGCCATCTCTGGCGGCAGGATCGAGAGGATCAAATCCGCTTGCCGCGCCACCTCTTCGAGGGAACCGAGATCCTCAATATCCGCCTCCCTGGAGAGCCCCAGCGTCTACCCACTACGGCCGGTGAGGTTTGTCACGACTCGAAAGCCGCACGCCTGAAAGGCCTTGGCACAGCCATGCCCCATATCGCCTGGCATCAGAATCGCCAGAGTCTCGATCGTCATGTTTATTCTCCCGCGAAGTTCTCAATCACGACTTCCAAGAAGAGCAATTCCTCTCTTTTCGTTGTCCATCAACGCGTGGGCCAGGACGGGTCTGGAGCAGCGTCGAGCACATTGATTGGTGCTTTCCGGGGTATATAGCGCAGCTTTACGGACACCTTACAATCCGGCCACTCCCGTATCCACGCCTTCCTAATATAGTGAGCACTCTTCCGAGAAGTTCGACCAGGAAGCAGCCCTATGCGCACTCGATGATGCCGCTGCCGACCTGCGACGAGCTGGCCTGCCAGAACTGCATCGCCAGCCTCAAGATGCATATGGAGGACCACGTCTTTCCCGGCGACACAATCGTGGGACGCACCCGCGTCGCGCCCAAGTTCCGGGCGCAGCACGGCCGTGATCCGGAGGGACGGGTGGAATGGCGCCATGCCATGGAAGAGGATCCCTTCGTCCAGACCTGGGGCTCGATCGCCCGCACCATCCAGGAAATGAACCGGGACACCGTCGGTGAGATCATGCAGCGCCAGTTGCCGACGCTCATCGAGAAGAGCCGCATTGGTAAGCTGATGGGTAGCCTGACGCTGGACCTGAACCTGAAGATCCCGGACTACAACGCCTCGATCGACATCCACTGCATGCCGGGCGGCTACCACACCGACATTGCCGACGACGACGTCTACGCCGGCGCGTTGTTTGACCGCGGCGCCTATTATTACGGCTTGCCGATCCGCGGCTCGGCCGCCCTTGAGTGCCGGGAAAGCCGCGAACGCCTGCAGCGCGCGATTCCGGGGTATACCCTCATCGACTACGTGACGCGGCAGTTTCCAGACCTTGAGCCGCGCCGCATCCTCGACCTTGGCTGCACTATCAGGGGCAGCACGGTCCCCTATGCCAAGCGTTTCCCCGACGCCGAAGTCTACGGCGTCGATATCGCGACGTCATCGCGGCGCTATGCCCATGCCCGCACCGAATACCTTGGCGTCGCCGTGCACTTCCGTCAGGAAAATGCCAAAACCTTCTCGTTCGACGACGAGTCCTTCGACCTCGTCGTCTCGCACGGCCTGTTCCACGAAACCTCGGCCAAGGCGACGCCGCACATTTTCAAGGAATGCACCCGAATGCTGCGCAAGGGCGGCGTGACGATGCACGTCGATACTCAGTTCCCCCAGGGCCTCGACAACTACCAGGCCTACTACTGGGACTGGGAAACGCACTACAACGCTGAGCCTTTCTGGAGCACGCTGCATCATTCCGACGCCCGCGAACTATTGGCCGACGCCGGCATCGCGATGGAGACGATCAGCGAGGTGTGGCCAGTCCCGCAGGCCAACGGCAGCGTCGTCTATGAGCCGGTGTCCGATGCCGGCGGCGAAATCGTCGGCTCGACAATCTTCGGCGGCCAAAAGCTCTAGAAAAAATTTATTTGGCATAATATCAATATCTTAGATAATCTTTACGCGACCTAATCAGGTCTCGATCCGCTCTAGATCTCCCGCTGCCAGAGACTGCGAGGCGGCCTGCGGCACCTCTTCACCCGTCATTGTGCGACTGAACTACTTCAAGACTTTCTCGATGATCTTGTCGTAATCCATTTCGGCCTCGCCGCGCTTGATCTGGTCGAGTTCGACCTGAACGATGTGCAAGATGCGCGCGATGTAGTCGGCGCGCGATTGGGCACGGAAGGCCTCGGTGATCTCGTCGGGTTCGTAATCTTCGATCGCCTGGTGTATCGCCCACTTCATTCTTCTGCGCAAGATGCTCGTGTGTATCCATGCGCTCACGCATGACCGATACCTCGCCCACCAGCGCCATGATCATGGCGAGCAACTTGTCGATGCCGGGATCGTCGAAGAAATAGGGACGGCGACCCTTGGCGGTATGAATGCGCTTGGCCTTGGGCTCAGGATAAAGGTGGCCGGCTTCACCGCCGGTCGACTTGCGGGCTGTCGCAGTCTTGGAAGGCTAATTTGTGGCTGATTTCGATGTCTTCTTCGCTGCCTTTGCCATGGGTTACTCCCAATATCAAAGGTCCAAGACACGAAGCAAATACTCAGTGCCATCGGCCTTGAAAATTTCACGGGAGTTGGTTTGGTGTTGTTGGTCTACACAAACATATTGAGGTCTACGTACTGAGATTGGTCACCGCACATTCCAGATAATTGCGTCGCCCAAACAACGGGGAATGTTCTGGATCTCGTCATAATTCTTCGCGGATGCCGGGTGAGCTGGTTTCGATTCATTCATCTGAGATTTGGTCGAGTGGCACAACATGGCCACACGCACGCAAATAGGCAACGAGCGGCCGCAGGTGCTCGGGAATGGGCATGTCATCGAGCATGGCAGGTCCAGAGCCGTTGACCCCCGGGCTCACATACATGGTCGTTTCCGCGGGGAATAACTTACCCAAACCTTCGAGGAAGCCGCCGACCAGTCCTTCATAATTTTCCTCCCGAATCACGTCAGCGAAGCCATCAGCATCGGTGACCAGCGCGACGGGTGCGCGGTTGTAGCGCGCCAAATACTGACGAATTCGGAAATAACGGAAATACTTGGAGACCAGCACGTGAAAGCCGAGACTAGACAGAGTCTTCACGCGCGCGAGGATATCCTCGGTATCGGCGTCTTCTTCATCCTCGTCGTGCGACATCGTGATTTCGGCGAGAAACACGCTCGTCTCCTCGGTGACGCCTGCCTGCGCGAAGAAACGGGTCTTGGCGCTGTCGAACATTTCTGTGTCGGTACCCGACACCGCCCCAATATCGTAGCGCATGCCAAGAACGCTACGCTTATAGAGAGCGTCAGCCGGCATGACGACATCTCCCTCGGGGTTGAACAAGACGGCCCGCGTCAGGCTCGCTTTGACGAGCTCGGGCGCTATTAGCCGATTGTCGATGGATCCCAGAGTGGGGCCGCAGAATTCTACGAAATCGATCTCGATCCGTCCCCACTTGAGATTGTCCTTCAGGCTGCGCAGCAGCAATTCCGGTTGGTCCGCCAGGAAATAGGCACTGTGAATGAGGTTCACGCCGAGGATACCGAGGGCCTCCTGCTGCTCGATGTTGGTATCGTCGAGCAGGCGGAGGTGCAACATGATGTCGTCGGGTGCCATTTGGGGCGCTGACTGCAGCCGCACGCCCATCCAGCCGTGGCATTCACCCCGGCTCTGGTAGCCGCGCGCGACGACCGTGTCGGCGAAGGCGAAGAAGGTCGAGTCGCCTGGTCGAAGATCCTCGATCCGCGAAATGATAAGGTCGAATTCCTGGGCGAGCATTCGCTCGAGCCGCGATCGGGAGACGTAGCGCTGGTCGGGATCGGCACCGTATATTTCGTCGCTGAACTTCATGTCGTAAGCCGACATGGTCTTGGCGACCGTGCCGGCAGTGGCACCCGCCTGGAAGAACCAGCGCGCGACCTCCTGCCCGGCGCCGATCTCCACGATTGTGCCGTATTTCAATGGATCGAGATTGATCGCCAGCGCCTTTTCGATGGTGCTCAATTTGACGTCACTCATCCAGCAGCTCCTCTCGGCATCTCGATTCGACGAGCCGACGCGAATCGGCGGTCCTTGTATCTCTCCGGCGCCGGTCACCCAGCGGGATTTGCTCACAGGTCTGCGGATCGCTCAAGACTTTAAACCGCTGCACGGCCGACACAAATTATGCCTGACCCGCATCCGGCACTTGTTAATGCATGCGAATACAGTTGCCTAATTCCTCAGTCTAGAAGTTGAGATCACGGCTCGAGATAGCCTGCTTTCGGGCCGTTGGGCTGCCGTCGCATCGCGCCGCGGAACTCGGGCGCCGAGGAATGCCTGCTCTAAGCCGATACGCCGACCCACGAGTACGTATTAGGCTGCCGCGGCGACCGGGCTATTGATTTACACTCCAGGCCGACTCCCAAGACAAAACCAAGGATGGGGTGCCAAATGACTCAGATATCACTCGCTTACCTAACCGTCTTCGGTCTGGCTCCACCGGACCATGTCACGTGTGCCGCCAAGGCCGGCTACGACGCGGTCGGCATACGGCTGATGCCCGCCCTACCGGGAGAGGAACAGTTTCCCATGACCGTGGGGTCGGAGATGCTGCGGGAGACGTTGTCGCGGCTGAACGACACGGGGCTCTCCGTGCTCGACGTGGAGAACATCAAACTCGACAGGTTTGCGGACCCCGCCTCCCTTGCGCCCATCTTCGATACGATGGACCGGCTGGGCGCAACGAAGGTTCTGGTCACATCGGATTCCGCCGATGAGTCCCTGAATATCGACCGCTTGTCGGCACTGTGCGAATTCGGCGGGCCCTACGGGCTGGATTTTCATTTCGAATTCATGCCATGGACGCCTGGCGCGGCGACGCTCAATCAGGCGGAGCACCTCGTGGCGGCGGCGGGTGCGCCAAACGCACACCTCATGATCGACGCCATCCATTACGACCGCACGGGCGCCACGCTGGAACAGCTGGCCGCCCTGCCGCCGAGCCGGTTCCGCTACATCCAGCTGTGCGACGCACCCCAGGCCAGGCCTGAAACGGATGAGGAGCTTCTGCATCAAGGCCGCTTCGAACGCCAGTTCCCAGGAGACGGTGGGCTCGACCTGTTCGAGCTGATGGCCGCGCTGCCGGAGGGCATTCCGATATCGCTGGAAGCGCCGAGACGGGCGCTGCTTGAAGAAGTCGGTTATGAAGAGATCGCCCGCCAGTCATTTGCCGCGACGAGGAAATGGCTGGATGAATTCTTGGCAAATCAATGAGGTTCGAAACATGCATACGCTTTATTTCGCTCTCGGCTCCTGCGCGCTTGCGTCCCACATCGCGTTGCTGGACGCGCGCGCAGAATATGAGCTAAAACGCGTCGATACCGGCGCGGGCGAGCAGCACTCGCCCGACTACCTTGCCCTCAATCCCAAGGGGCGAATACCGACTCTGGCCACGCCGCAGGGCAGTCTCTCCGAGACGCCGGCTATCCTCGCCTTCATCGCCCAAAGCCACCCCGAGGCCGGGCTCGCGCCGTTCGATGATCCCTTCGCTCTCGCTGAGCTCCAGGCCTTCAATAGCTACCTTTGTTCGACGGTCCACGTGGCCCACGCGCACCGCATGCGCGGCACCCGCTGGGCCGACGATCCGGTCGCCCTCGAAGCCATGAAAAAGAAGGTGCCGGAGACCGTCAGTGCCTGTTTCGAGCTGATCGACACGCAAATGCTGAAAGGCCCCTGGGCCATGGGGGAGGCCTACACGATCGCCGATCCCTACCTCTTTACTCTTGCGCAATGGATGGAGAGCGACGGCATTGATCCGACGCGCTTTCCGCGCGTACTCGATCACCGCACCCGGATGGCCGAACGTCCCAACACCAAGACGGCCCTGGCCGAGCAAGAGGCGAGCTAGAGCGGCAGCCGTTCGGCATCTTGACTTCCGCTTGGTG
>Ga0315339_1002074_pt1 | contig 15859 bp, 13 predicted proteins | sample ASW17metaG_FD_204514 | JGI IMG/M metagenome (GOLD analysis project Ga0315339, IMG submission 204514) | Ammonia-oxidizing marine archaeal communities from Pacific Ocean, United States - ASW #17 | ecosystem: Environmental > Aquatic > Marine > Oceanic | place: USA: California | collected 2016-12-05
ACGCTCCTGGAGCCTCATCAGCTGCCCCAGTGCTTGAACTGGACGGGGTCGAGGTTCGCTATGGGAAGCATTCCGCTCTCTCAGACGTGTCTGTGTCGATCCAGGGAGGAGCCGTAGGACTGCTCGGCCCCAACGGTGCTGGGAAGTCATCCCTGATCAAGACCATGTTGGACCTTGTGCCACTCCACCGGGGAACTGCACGCGTTCTCGGGGTGCCTGTCGGGCGTCACTCGGCACTCTTGCGTCGACGCATCGGATACATGCAGGAGCGCGACGCAGCTTTTCCTGGCATGACGGGCTTTCAGGCCACCTGGTATGCCGGCCGGCTCAGTGGAATGCCGGATGCGGACGCACGGCGCCGCGCTCATGAAGTGCTGCTCTTCGCGGGCATGGAAGAGGCGCGCTATCGGCTGGTGTCCACCTACAGCACCGGGATGCGGCAGCGCATCAAGCTCGCCCAGGCCTTGGTTCACGACCCGGATCTGCTGTTCCTGGATGAACCGACCAATGGCCTCGATCCACAAGGGCGCTCCGAAATGCTGGAACTGGTGCGCACCTTGGCCGTGGATAAGGGGATTCACGTGATTCTGTCGAGCCACCTACTGCGGGACGTTGAGGAAGTTTGCAACTCGGTCGTTGTGCTGCGCGGCGGTCGCATGGTCCGCCATGCTTCCGTAGAAGAGCTTCAGGCGGCGACCGAGGACGCGTATCAGGTGGTGATCAGTGGATCGATGGATGACTTCCGTGCAGCTTGCCAAGGGCTTGGTCTCACGGTACGCGAGGTCAAAGAGACTCAATTGGAGTTGATGCTCAAACCTCAGGTCTCGGTGCGCACTGTTTTCGAAGCGGCACTCAAAAGCCGCGCCATCATCCGCCGCCTTGCACCTGTGCGTGTCAGCCTGGAAGACGCCCTCATCGATGTGCTGGGGGGACGCTGATGGTGATTCATGATCGCAGTTATGCACGCTGGGAAAGTGATCGCAGCAAGCCGGTGCGTGCCACATGGGTCATCATGGATCGAGGGGTGACCACCGCGTTTGCGCAGATCTTCAAGCGCAAGCTGCTTGGCCAGTTGCTCAGCTTTTGGGCTTTCGGCCCATTCCTGTTTGCGGTTGGACTGCTCTACGCAGGATTCTATTTGCGGTCGAATCAAGAATCCTTTGGGGATGCCTTTGCAGCACTGCAGCAGACGGATTTGCTTGCGCAGGTCACACCTTCGGCGCAGACAGTCTGGCAGTACTTCATGGAAGTTCAGATCTGGGTCTGCCTCGTCATTACAGTCGTCGTCGGCGCCGGCTTGATCGCCGAAGATCGACGAGTCAATGCGTTGGAAATGTATTTGAGCCGTCCGTTGGCCGTCTGGCAGTACGTGCTGGGAAAGCTCGCAATCATTGCTTTCTTTCTCGCGCTTGTGACCGTGATCCCGGTGTGTTTGCTGATTACCTTGCAGGCCTTCCTGGACGGATTTGAAGCCGAAGAAACAGCACGACTGGCAGATTTGATGTTGCGTTCCGTTGTGGTGGGAGCCCTCTACGTAGGCGTCCTCTCGATTCTCATCCTGGCCGTCTCGGCACTTTCACGTCGCGCACGCAACGCATCCATCCTGTGGGTGGGCCTGATTGTGATGGTGGAGGGTGTACTCAGTTCTAACTTGCAGGCGAACTTTCTTTCGCCTTCCACGCAACTGATGTCGCTGTACTTCAACCTTTCGCACTGTGCTGCATGGGTGCTCGGGAATGAGACTGTTCTCGCAGCAAATGCAGGCGTTTCTGTTGGAGATTCAGCCATGGTGCTCGGGGCCTGGTGCGCGTTGGCTCTCACTGTGCTGCTGCGCCGCATCCGCCCGGTGGAGATCGTAGCGTGAGCAGCGGAGTCGTGCGCATCGAGAGTGTGAGTCGCTGGTTTGGCGATGTCATCGCACTGAATTCCGTGGATCTGGAATTTACGAAAGGCGTCACCGGCTTGCTGGGACCGAACGGCGCGGGAAAAACGACGTTGATCCGGCTGCTGACAGGGCTCGCCCTGCCAGGCTCTGGCCGTGTTCTGCTCGATGGGCATCCATTGCGCAACAATCTGGATGCTTTGTCGCGCATCGGCTACGTGGCAGACGGAGATGCGTTGTACGACGAACTGACCGCGCGCCGTTTCCTTGAAGATCAGGCCGCGATGCGGGGGTTCAGCCGGGCCGCAGGAAAGCAGCGGGCCGTGGAGGTTCTCGAACGAGTGGGGCTTTCGGACGCCATTGATCGCCGATCAGGAGGCTTTAGCAAGGGGATGCGACAACGCCTCAAGCTGGCCCAGGCGATGCTTCATGATCCGGATATCCTGGTCATGGACGAGCCGCTCACAGGCCTCGACCCCGTGATGCGCCGAGATTACATCCGCCTGACCCGCGAACTGGGGGATGAAGGCAAGACCGTGGTGGTCAGCAGCCACGTACTTCACGAGATCGAAGCCATGACGGACTCGATTGTCCTCATGCGTCATGGGCAAGTGCTGGCGGAAGGCACCGTGGCGGAAATTCGTGACAAGCTCGACACGCATGCGCGACGCATCCGTCTCGTTGCCGAAAAGCCCCGTTTCTTTGCCACGCGATTGCTTCAGGAAGACGGGCTCCTCTCGGGCCTTGTGCTGGAAACGAACGCGTTGGTGGTGGAGACCCGGCACCCGGATCGCTTGTGTGCGTTTCTGGGGCAGGCCGCTGTCGATAGGGAACTCGACGTGTGTTCCATCGAGCCGCTCGATGACGACCTGACGTCGGTCTTTGCTTACCTCGTCGAAAAGCGGGCAGGTCGCGCATGAATGCCCCCAAGGCTCCGCGCGGTTTTGCCGCGACACGTGTCGTCATGCGTACAAACACCACGGGTGCTCCACGGGGACGTCGACTCGTCGGCCTTCTGCTCTTGGTGTGGATCCCAGTGATTCTGCAAATCGTCGCGCTGAGCCTGTCGGATTCGGCTCGTGCACATGGATTCAACTCCTTCGCAAGCGGGGTGAATGGTCAATACATCTTGTTCATCCTCCCACTGACCATGATCTTTCTTGGGACGGCTTCTTTTGGTGACGAATGGGCTGGCGGGACTGCTCACTACGTGGTTGGTATGCCCGTTTCGCGTGCTGCGCTTGTTCTGGGGCGTTGGGCAGCGGCGGTGCGCCGCGGCCTGTTTTTGGTGCTTCCCCCGGTGCTGGCAAAATTCCTGCTCTCGATGGCGGGGTTTCATGAGGCTCTCACTCACTATCTCCCCGAACTGCTCAGCACGGTGCTTGTGTTGAGCTGGTTGACCATGGCTTATGCCGCAGTTTTTCTGCTCTTCGGTCTGTTTCTGCGGCGTGCCGTGATGGTGTCGTTTATCTACGTTTTCGTCCTCGAGATGCTGACGGCTTTCTTGCCCCAGAACTTCGCCACCTTCTCCATGGGTTTTCACTCCCGAAACATCCTTTTCCATCTCACAGGGAATGAGGGCTACCGCCTTCGGACCACAAATTTAATGGATGTGGAGCCCATGGCCGCTGGTTGGTCCGTGGCGTGGATCGGAGTGATGGGGGCTCTGGCGCTTTTCCTTTCCACCTGGGCATTGCGCCGTAAGGAGTGCGGTGGTGAGGCAACTGCTGCGGACGCAGCCTCAAGCTAGAGGCTGTCTCGGGCTGCCCGGCCCTGTCTCAGAGGCTCCTCTCAAGGTTGTCCACAATGTGCGCTCGGTACGTGGAGGCCTGAAGGATCTGTGCTTGGTGAGCCCTTGACCATTTGGCTAGGCTGACCCTCTGCAGAGAGGGAGGTCAGGCACTTGTTCCTGAACCTCAGGGGGTGTGATCTCGAATCGTCCAGGGTGTTCGTGCGATTTGAGGTGGTTCGAGAATCACATGTATCAGTGTCGGCACGCGGTTGGTTTTAGAGGCCACGTACTGGCGCGAGAACGAGGGGGCTCAAGATGGGCGTAGATTCGCCGCTGCAGCCGGTTTCGGTGGGCCGTGAGATGGTCGTGCCGCGATCTGAAATCGCAACGCTGGACGAAACCGCCTACCGAGATGCGAACTCGCACGTCTCGTTAGTGGCTTCAGGTCCTGCATCCCCGGAAGCGCTTTTGGTCGGCGTTGTCCTTGGAGCGCTTTCGGCAATGCTTGTTGTGTTCGCCTTTGGCTACTCACCGGGAGACGTGCTGCGCAGTTGGAGTCCGGGAATGTTGTTTGTCGGCGCCTGGATCTCGTCGATCTGGCTTTTGACCAAAGACACGGGGCGCGTGCTTGTGGTGATGCGGCGAGGGTTCATTCTCGGTGCGCTGCAATGGGCGGTGTTGACTCTCGAGTGGTCGGGGTCCACTGCGAACGGGGTCGCCGACAGTGCGATCACTCCTGCTGCAGGTGTCTTGTGGCCGAGCATCTTGATGCAGAATGCGTCCTCGACTCTGGTCTGCGTGTGCGTGATTGGCTTTGTGAGTTGCTGGCTCTTTACCCGCTCCCCGTATCGGGAACTGGGTACGAATCGCCCCTGACGCTTTTTTTTCAGGAACACCTTCACTGGTGAAAGCTTCCAGGGGATCTGCGCATTGTTTCGGGACGCGGTGTGCGTTGTCGCGCTAGCTCTGCGGCCGGCCGGGTGCCCAGAAATAAGCAATCATCTTGGATGCGAGCCGCGCTGCGAGAAACTCGCTCGTACGGCTGTTGTCATGGGGTGCGAGCTCGGTGATGTCGGCTCCGACAACGTTGCAATGACGCCCGATCATGGCAAGCAAGCGAGTGACGTCGAACCAGGTCAACCCACCTGGCTCGGGCGTGCCGGTTGCTGGAACGACGGATGGGTCGAAGCCGTCCAGATCCACGGTCACGAAGACCGGGTGCCCGGCAAGCCTCTCCAGGATCTCTCGGTGATAGGCCACGCGCCCTGTGATGTGGCGAGCCCAATAAGGCGTCAGGCCTTGGCGTTCAACGAGTTCGGCTTCTTCACGGCTGCAACTGCGCGTGCCGACTTGGACGATGTCTGCACCATCCTCCAGGAAGCGTGCCGCGATGCAGGCGTGATTGTGCCGACTGCCTTCGTAGCTGTCGCGAAGATCTAGGTGTGCGTCGATTTGTAAAACTGAAAGATCCGGGTGGCGCTCTTTCAAAGCCGCGAACTGACCGTAAGTGATGGAGTGCTCTCCTCCGAGACCCAGCCCAATCTGGCCTGCGTCGAGAACCTGTTCATGCAGGCTTTGCATGGCTTGGACCATGGCTTCAGGGGCAAGCTGCCGAAAGCCTGCGCTGTCCTCAGGCCATCGCACTGAGTAGCGCATGGATTCGAGGTCGAAGCCGGTCTCTTCCTCCCACGTTTCTACAGACCTCGAAGCGGTCAGCAGGGCGTGCGGCCCGGTGTCGGCTCCTTTTCCATAGGTGCTGGTGAGGTCGTAGGGCGCGCAGACAATGGCGAGATCGGCCGATTCGCCCGCATCAGGCAGGCCCAGGAAGGTGGGCAGGGAGGGGGTGTTGGAGGTGGGCATGATGGTCGAGTGGTCGGAGGGATGCAGATCTTCGTGAATGTGGGTGGCTAGATCAGCGGGCGAGCGTTGACCCAAGCGGCAACACTCTCATAATCATGCCGTTTTCGCGTCGTCTTCCCGAATCGTCCAACGGCAGGACACCGGTCTCTGGAACCGGCGATCTTGGTTCGAATCCAAGTTCGGGAACCACGCGGAACTTCTCAGGCCTTCTCGGTGGCTCGCACCATGTTCCAGGCCCAGCAACTGCTTGAGGTCCAGACGCCCGGCCGCGGTCTCCACGAGATCACAAAGCAGGTGGCTGCTTTCGTTCATGAGGCAGGGGTGCGCAGCGGGCAGGTCACGATTTTCTGCAAGCACACTTCGGCCAGTCTTCTGATCCAGGAAAATGCGGACCCTTCGGCTGGCCACGACCTGCTGGCTTGGCTCGAACGCCTTGCTCCAGATGGCGACCCCCACTACACGCACACGGCTGAAGGTTCCGATGACATGCCTGCCCACTTGCGTTCGGCTGTGACCAGAACGTCGGAAGTGATTCCAATCGTTGATGGAGCGCTCGGCCTGGGAACCTGGCAAGGCGTCTTCCTCGCGGAGCACCGGACCCATGCTCATCGACGGGTGCTGATCTTGCACGTTGTCGGATCGTTGTGACGCGACAAAGTCGGTTCACGGAGCGCGTGTGTGCGCCCATCAAGCGTCAGGGTTCGTGGGTCTCCATGAACACTCTCGCCTCGTCGGCCATACCAGGAGTAATGGCGTGTGGTGCATCGTGCATGGAAAAAGTGACGTCGGCTCCATGAGCGACGAGTAGGTCACGACAAGAACTGGCGGATCCGCGAGGGAGAGCTTCGTCATGTTCGCCGTATTGCAACAGGACAGGCTTTCCCGAGAGATCGGGTTTGTACCCCTGGAGGTAGTCTTCGCGCATGTTGCCGCATTGTGCGACCCAACCCGCAATGCGCTCGGGGTGCATCATGCTGGCGTAATTCACAAGGTACGCACCTTGTGAAAAGCCGGTGAGCCAGACGCGAGATCCGTCAGCACCCAGTTCTTCAGCCAGGCGGTCAATCATGCGCCAGAGTGAGGCTTCACTTTCTACGAGACTGGCCAGAAAGGCTGGCCGGTCGTCGGTGTAGGTGTACCAGGCAAAGCCTATGCGAGGTTTTCGCCCGGAGCGACGGACTTCGAAGCGGTGAAACCCGTCAGGAAAGGCAGCTGCAAAATGCGCTGGCACGGACTGTTTCGTCCACCGTTGGTGGCGTTCACCTGTCTGCGCGTAGCCGTGGATGGCCACAAGCAAGGGCGGCGGGGACTCACTGGACGGCGTGCTGGGTGACGCCAGAATGCACGTCTGTTGAGTGGTGAACGGAAGTTGTACGGAGCGATCGTTCACGTGGTTCAAATCCGGTATTGCCCTGTGATGAACGGATTGTTTCGCCGTTCGGCACCAATCGTCGTAGAAGCGCCGTGCCCGGTGATGACTTCGGCATCGTCATCTAGCTCCATGAGCTTTCCGCGCAAGCTGCTCAGGATTTCTTCCGAGTCTCCTCCCCAAAGATCTGTTCGTCCGATGCTTCCCGCGAACAGAGTGTCGCCTGCAAAGACAAGCTGTCGGCCGTCACGTTCGATGACAAAAGTGCAACTTCCAGGAGAGTGTCCTGGGGTGTGAAGTACCTCAAGCTTGTCGTGGCCGAGGTCGAAGCGGTCACCCTCTTGGAGTTTCGCGTCGAGCGCAACGGCTTCCGTGATGGACATGCCGATCATTTGCCCTTGCATCTCGAGGTGCTCATAGAGCCATTGGTCGCCTTCGTGCAGCAATGCCTTGCCACCGCAGAGTCGTTTGAACTCGGCACTTCCACCAATGTGATCGATGTGCGCATGGGTATGTACGATGTGTGAAACGGTGAGCCCTAGTTTTCTCACGACTCCGGCTACGCGCTCGGCTTCGTCCCCCGGATCGATGACGATGGCGGTGCCGGTCTCCTCGTCACCAAGGATAGAGCAGTTGCACTGGAGCGGGCCGACGGGGATGGTTTGCAGGATCATGGCGAGCATCATGGCGAGCAAAGAGCGCACGGGCAACAGATCATGAGTCACAGTTCGCAGGATCAGGTGCCTCGCCATGTGTTCATGACGGGTGTCACGGGCTTTCTGGGGACGGCCTTGGCACAGCGATGGGTCGAGGAGGGGGTGCGAGTCACTGGCCTGGTTCGCTCCACATCCTCTCCCGCGACTCGGAGTTGGCTGCGAAAGCTGGGCGTTGACCTGGTCGAGGGTGATGTGGCAGCCGAAAGCTCATGCCCAGATGAACTCGCGGGCGTGATGGATGGGGCAGATCTGGTCATCCATTCGGCGGCGGTTATCGGCTATCGGCGCCGGCTTCGCGGGGTGATGGCCCGCACAAATGTTCTGGGAACGCGTCGAGTTGTGGAGGCCTGCCTGAAGGTCGGCGTGCCCCGCATGCTTCATGTGAGCAGCATTGCGGCCATAGGCCTCAGTGACGAACCGTTGCTTCTTGATGAGCGCGCAGCCTGGAATGCAGAAAAGCTCGATGCGGCTTACTTTGACACGAAGCACGAAGCAGAAGTCGAGGTGCAGGTAGGTGTCCAGCGAGGGCTTGATGCGGTCATTGTCAATCCGGGGGCCATTTATGGCCCGTCACTTGTTCCAGCCAACTCGTCAAACCTGGTGCGTCAGATTCTGCGAGGTCGCCTGAACCTTGTGCCGCCAGCTGGCGTCAATGTCGTGCCCCTCTCGACGGTTGTTGAGGGAAGTCTTGCCGCTGCGAAGAAGGGGCGTTGTGGGCGGCGTTACATTCTGGGGGGGGAGAATCTCGAATTGCACGAACTGGTGCAGCGAGTCGCACGGGCTGGTGGCATGCATGCCTCGCCACGCGTACTCCCGCGATCCCTGGGTTGCGTGGCTCGGTGGGTCCTGGATGCATTCGAGCCCTTTGTCCCCGACCGGGTCTGGTTCACTCCAGACATGCTCGGTGTCTTTGGGCGTTGGATGTGGTTCGACACGGGGCGCGCTGAGCGCGAACTCGGGGTTAAGCCCGACGATCTCGATGCCTGCCTACGGGCTACCGTGGAGCAAATTCGGCGCTCGTGAGCGAACCTTTGTCAGGGGGCCGTTGCGGTCGCTGTGACCTTTTGGCCAGCTTTCACGGTAATGGGCAGGAGCGCCACGCCTCGCTGGACCTCCATGGCGAGGTCGAAGGGAGCCAGTTTTGCCGTGGCGCGAGCATCGAGGTAATACTCGCCGGGTAGCAGGCGCGCGAATCGAAACCGGCCTTCGCCATCCGGTTGTATGCGGCGTGATTCAGGCCCTCCGAGCGAAATGGTGCCATGGCGTAGCAGTTGTCCGCTCGAGTCCATGGCCACTCCGGCGATTTCACCTGCGCGCGGAACGATGATGGATTGCATGTCCGAGAGCTGGCCGGTTTCAGTGATCACATCGTTGACTATGAAGAGCGGATATTCAGGGTGATTGACCTGAAGTTGATAGGCCTGCTCACTTACATCAGTCAGTTGGAACACGCCCTCTTTGTCTGTGTGCGTGGTGAGTCGCCACGCAGCCGACCATTCGCGGTCGCGTAGAAACCCGACTGCTGCGAGGTTGTTGGTATGCAGTGAGATGGAAGCTCCGGAGATCGGGCGATCAAGGTCATCGATGACCCGACCGCGAATCGTTGCCCCGTGCTGGAGGGAGATGGTGACTCCCTCGATGACGCTTCCTGCCCGAACCCGTACCGGATCGCTTCGCGTCAGCGCAAACCCCTTTGACCAAGCTTGCAACTGATACCAGCCTGGTTCCAGATTGGACAGTTCGAACAGACCTTGCTTGTCACGAATGCGCAGCATGTGTTCGGTGGGATTGCCCACGGTGGATTTTGTTTTTCCGTAAAGAGCCTGCAAGTCGTAGTGCGAGACAGGATCGCCTTCGGGCGTGGTCACTTGGCCACGAATGAGGCCCTCTTCGGTCATCTGGACAATCAATTCTTTGTTCAGCGAGTTTGCGGGCACGGTGAGCTTGCGTTGGCTCCAACCCTTGCCGTCTGCCTCGATTCGATAGGGGCCCGCAGCCAGGTCCTTGAAGAGGAAACGTCCCGCCTCATCGCTCTTGGTCACGCTTTGGCTTGCCGTTGTTCCACCATTGACGGCAATGAGAGTGATGTCCCCGAGGGGTTTCTCGTCATTCTTGGAGACGACCCGCCCATGGAGCTCTCGAGCCTTTTCCAGAATGATGGTGAACTTCAATTGAGGCACTTCGCCATCAAGAACCCCGCCAGCCTGAATCATCTTGTTCGCAAATCCATCGGCGCTCACGGAAAGTGTGAACGGGAACAGGGGCGTGTTCTTCATCTCGAAGTGGCCTTCGTCGTTTGTCAACGAAACTCGATTCTCGGACGAGTGCTTCTGGCCTCTTGCGAAGCTGACTGTCGCGGCACCGTAGGTCAGGGCGACTCGAGCACCAGCAAGGGGCATTCCGGATGGGTCGAACACACTGCCCAGAATCGTGTTCCCCTTGTCGGTGACGATGTCGCCGATGTCTTTGACTTCTCCGGGGAGCAGGGTGAAGGCCCCTGCTTGTGTGGGAATGAAGTCATCGCCGTCGACTCGAACCGTGACCTTTGAGTCCACGGGGAGCCCCGCGAAATGGAAGCGACCGTCGCCGGCGACCTCGGCGGGATCGATCTCTAGCCTGACCAACTGGTCGCCGCCTACCATGAATAGAGATTCACGCCCTTCTAGGATACGAACCTGCCCGCGGGTGATGGGCAAGCGGTTGGCATCCACGACACGCCCTGTCAGGGTTCCCGTCGGGGCGATGACAGCGGGGCGAGGCTCTGGCCGGACTTTGGGTACATAAACCGGCAGGGTCGTCGTCTCCGAGGGCGAAGAGGGGGTGCCAGGGTCGGAAATGACCGACGAGCCTTGTGGATCCAAGGCGGGTGACTTCTCGCCCACTTTATCCAGGAGGAGGTAGGCCATTGCGGCGAGGGCGAGGGCCACGAGGAGGCCCCCGATCACGACGAATCTTGAAGAAGATTGGGAAGCCATGGGCGCCGTTTAGGAATAGAAGGACTTGTTGCTGGATTCTGCTTGGATTTTCTCAAGGGCTCTACGAAAATCCGCGGCCCGGGTTTGATCCGGTGGTCCCATCGTCTAGTCAGGTCTAGGACAGGTGCCTCTCACGCACCAGACAGGGGTTCGAATCCCCTTGGGACTACCATTTCTGAGTGTCCGCCCCCTGGTGTCTCGCAGAGACGGGGCCAAGCTGCGTACGGGACGATACGGAGGTTCATGGGCTACGAATCCCGGCAGGGAGTGCGTCCACAGCCCGATTCAGGAAATCTTGTCCTGATCGGCATGCGCGCCTGCGGGAAGACCCAGGTGGGCCGAGCCCTCGCAGAGCGTGTCAGGCGGCCGTTTCTCGACCTGGATGAGGCCCTGGCAGACACGGCCGGACGAAGTTGCGACATCGTGCTGGCCGAAGAGGGCGAATCGGGCTTTCGATGCCGAGAACGGGTCGAGTTGGCCAAGGCGGCCGGTCTTCACGATCATGTCGTGGCGACTGGTGGCGGGGCGGTCCTGTGCGGAGAAGCTTTCGATGCGCTCGCTCGCTCAGGCACGGTCGTCTATCTGGATCTCCCGCTTGAGGTGCTCATCGAACGCTCCCTCAGACGGCCGCGCTCCCCCCTGACCAGCCTGTCTGCGGCCGAGGAGGTCGCTGCCCTGCTTCTCGAGCGAGACCCGCTTTACCGCACTGCTGCAGACAGAACGATTTCTGTGGGTGCTCAGGATCCTATACTGGCAGTCCTCGAGTTCTGGCCGCAGCCTCAGCCAGACGCCCAACCATGACGGCACCTACCCAAGATATGCGCGGCCTGCGGCTCGCGACCCCAGTCGGATGGCTGGTGGCCGTTGCGGTCGCTCTTGCATGCGTTTCTGATGTGGCCCAAGCGCTCAGCATTCAAGAGAGCGAGGCGCCGACTGAATCGGGGCGTGCGCAGGAGGCGCCGGAGGATAGGGCAGGTTCAAATCCAGAAGAGCCCGAGCCTACGCAAGACTCTTCGCCTCAGGCGTTGGCTTCTCGTGCAGCGCTGGAAGCTGGAGCGGAAGACGTGCCGGTGCTGGCGATTCATGCCATGCGCTTGTTGGATGTGGGAGATGAACTCACCCTCAAGAGGGTGCTCACCGGGTCCAAGCGCAACTCCGTGTTGGGCATTCTTCAGGCGCTTCAGACGAGCCGGTCTGTTTCGTTGCTCTCCGAGATCCTCCTGTTGGCGTCTGGCAGAGACGACGTCGAAGTGTCGCAACTCGCTTTGGATAATCTGACACGGCTTTCGCGTGAGCAAATATCTGTGACGACGCGCTTGATCAAGCGTCTCCAAGAAGTGTCTCTGTCGCCCGAGGTGCGGAAGACGGTGATCCAGGTGTTGGGTCGGTCGCGCAACCTGGACGCCGTCGAGCCATTGATCGCATTGCTGGGAAGCGCGCACAGATCAGATGCGCACGGAAGCCTGGAGGAGTTGACCGGGCATTCTTTGGGTGAAGACGTCGAAGTCTGGACTGCTTTCTGGGAACGAGTCCGGGGAGATCCGCGTGACGTTCTGCTAGAGCGCAGCCTCGCCGCCGAAAAAAATGCACGGCGTGAGTCTGAACAGAAAATGCGTGAAGAGGTTGTCCAGGCCCGCATCCGCCTCATGGGCATGGACGTTGATCTGCTCGTTGCAGGTTTGTCCGATGAGTACGCAGCGGTGCGGCTGGCCAGCGCCAGCCGGCTCGGGAGTCACCCGAATGGCGAACAGGCCTCGACGGCGATCCCTGCATTGCTTACCCGACTGGGCTACGGGCCCAAAGGCTCAGGTGACAGCATGGGCCACTCGGATGTGAACGGCCATGGGGCCGGTGACGGCAACGGGCTCTCAGGTGATCAGGGGGCCGCTCGCCTTGGTGGAAATGGATACGGCCGTGAGAACGGAAACGGCAACGGATCGGGCCACAATCAGCTCTTTGCAGCCGAGATGGACGCTCAGGTACGGGCCGCACTGGTGGCAGCTGTTGGTGTCCTGGGGCGAGGTGAGCCCGCGGTTTTGGATGTGTTGCTGAGTGAGTTGCGCTCGGGCGATGTCGAGATGGCTGCCGTGGCCGCGGCGGCATTTGTTCGGTTGCGTGCTCACCCAGAGGTTGTGAACCCGCTGCTGAGCTATCTCAAGCGAGCGCCGGTTGAAGAGATGACGCAGGTCACGGTGCTTCGCATTGTGGCTCAGAACCAACCTGCGGGTGTGCTCGAGCAGCTGAACGAATGGTTGGATCCGAGCCATTCGCCTAATGTTCGAGCAGCTGCCGTTGCTGCAGTCCTGGCGAGCGAAGAGTTGCCGCGTGCGCTCGATGTTGTGGGTGGCATCACCTTGAATGAAGAGATTCGTGAGGTGCGTTATGCCGTCGCGAAGGGCCTCGGTGACCGAACTCGTGGACTGCCTGCCGAAGACAGTGTCAGGTCCTTGATGTTGGAGTTGCTCGGACGCTTGCTCGAAGATGTGGATTCGTCGGTGCGCGCCGAGGCGGCAAGCTCGCTTGGCGAGGCTGGAGGGCCGGACGGATTCGCGTTGCTTGACCGCCGTTCGCGAGCCGAAGTGGACGCAAGTGTGATGATGCGCATCTTACATGCGCTCGGACAGATCGGGGACCGCGAGGGCGTAGGGGCGATCGGGCGAGTGTGCGCTTCGTGGTCGGGAGACGGTCGCGCAGAACTCAACGATGCGGCTCACCGAGCCCTGTTGGTTCTCGGGGATGATGCCTCCGCAGATGAATGGCTCGAGATGGCCGGTACGCTGAAGGCTGTTGGTAGCCCAGATCTCTCTGCTTGGTCCTTGCGCGAGATTCTACTGCGGCACGAGGGTGACCCGGGGTCGCGCGATGTGGTCTCACTGGCACGCGGTCATCTGGCAGAGGTGCTGTGTCTCAACGGGCAGGCAAATGAAGCTTTCCAGATGTTGGTGGAGTTGCATGAAGCTGGGGCGCCCTACCCAGGCTTGCGCCTGCGACTCGACCTGCTGGCGCGCACTGCCGAAGAACTCGGCCTGCTCGATGATGCGGCAGATTACTACCTTGAATGCCTCGAGGAACTGGCTGTCGGTGACTCGACGCGTCTCGAAACTCAGCGTGGTGCGGTCCGGACTTTGATCGCGGCCGGACGTTATGAAGAAGCTGCGCCGCTCGTTCGAGATGTTTACGAGCAAGATGCCAGTGATAACAACACGATGTATAGCTTGGCGCGTGTTCAAGCAGCACTTGGCCGCGACCGCGCGGCTGTCGATACCTTGCGCAGGCTCTTGCCGCGCATTCCGTCTGAGAGCGAATCTTTACGTGTCGAGGTTGAGTCGTTGCTGAAGCAGGTCGAGCCAGGCCTGCAGGGCAATCCAGCCGCGGAGGAGGGTTTAGAGCCTGGCGGCGAAGAGGCTGCTGAAGAGTCTTCGCCGAGAGGTAAAAAAGTGGTGTCTGGCGTGCAGATGTCTGGTGTACTTCGTGACGCACTAGATGGGCAGAGGGCGCGCATGAGAGCAAGTCTCATGGGAATGGCTGGCCGATGAGGATTGTCATTGCTGGTGCCGGTGCTGTTGGCTTTCACCTCGCGCGCGAGCTTGGTGTCGAGGGGCACCACATCGCGATCATCGATGTGGATGCCGAAAAGCTTGAGTATCTGCGTGACCGCCTGGATGTGCTCACCGTGCAAGGCGGCGCGACTCGCCGCAGTTCGCTCGAGGCGGCAGGAGCGGTTGAGGCCGATTTGTTTATTGCGGTCTCTAGCGACGATGAGGTGAACATGCTTGCGTGTGCGGCGGCGCACAGCTTGGGAGTTCGCCGGACTTTGGCGCGAGTGCGCAACCCAGATTTTGTTTCAGAGTCGCCGCTGGTCGACCCGGTTAAGCTGGGAATTACCCGGTTTATCAATCCGGATGAAATCGCGGTGGACTCGATCGTGGCCTTGGTGGATGCACCTGGCTCGATTGACGTGGGTGATTTCGCGGGTGGCCGGATCTTCTTGCGCTCATTCGATCTGGATGAGCGCTCTGTGCTTTGTGGGCGGCCGCTGCACCGCCTCAAGGAAGACTACTCAGGGCAAGAGTTTCTCGTTGCCTCCATTCAGCGGGGCGGCCAGCACATCGTCCCCACGGGCGATCATCAGATGGAGCCGGGTGACCGTATCTTCATGTTGATGACGGAGACATCCCTCCCGATCTTCCGCAAGGTCGTTTCGGGGACAGACCGTGTTCAGCGTGTTGTGGTTTATGGAGCCGAGCAACTCGGGATCGCAGTGTCGCGCCAATTGCAGGGGCGCACAAATGTGGTGCTCATCGACGAAGATCGCGATCGTTGCCAGCAGGCGGCCAGTGAACTTGACGACACGCTGGTCTTGAACGGCTCTCCCAATGATTCAGATATTCAGGGCCAGGGGCGCCTTACGTCGGCTGACTTCTTTATCAGCGCAGGGCGAAATGAAGAGCACAATCTGATTCTCGCATTGCTCGCGAAGAAGCGTGGAGCGCGCCGAAATATCGTCGTGACCGCAGATCCTGACATCGTTTCATTGCTGGATAGTCTAGACATCGATGCAGTGATCAATCCGCGACTCACCATGGTGGGTCGATTGCTGCGCTACGCGCGTGGTGGGCGCGTCCAGGCTGTGCAGAAAATTGGAGAGAGCACGGCTGAAGTGGTTGAGATGGTTGTGAGGCACGGGGCAAAGGCTGTGGGCGTCATGCTCAAAGATCTGAAGTTGCCAAACGGTGCTCTCGTCGGGGCCATCATGCGCGACAAGGAAGCCTTTATTCCGCACGGTCGAACAGAAGTGCGCGAGGGAGATGTCGTCGTGTGTTTCGTGTTACCCGGTCTCCGGGACCGTGTTGAGCGGCTCTTCGCAAGGCGAGGAGGATTGAACTTTGCGGGGGAAGGCTCCTCTTCTTCTGCGGCAGAAATTGAAGAGCGTCGCCCTTCTGATGATCAGGCTGCTGTGACTGACTCAGAAGCTGTGTCCGACGTCGATGATGCGAGCCCCGACAAGGCGTGAGTGTTTCCAGCGTCTTCCACGTAGTCGGGCGTCTGTGCCTCGTCTACGCAGGGCTGTTGCTGTTGCCTCTCGTGGTCTTGCTCGTCGACGGAGATTTTCTGGTCGGCGAGAATGTGTCACCCACGGGGATCGGCTTCTTTGTCGCGTCGGCGATTTCCGCTGCCCTCGGAGCGACTCTGGTTTACAGCTGCTCGATGCACCGCGAAGAGTTTGACTTCGAGGAAGGTTTCGCCGTTGTCACTTTTGGGTGGTTGGCATTCATGGCGCTCGGAACGATCCCCTACGTCTGGGCTGGGGCTATCGAGAGCTTG
>Ga0315339_1002075_pt1 | contig 15858 bp, 14 predicted proteins | sample ASW17metaG_FD_204514 | JGI IMG/M metagenome (GOLD analysis project Ga0315339, IMG submission 204514) | Ammonia-oxidizing marine archaeal communities from Pacific Ocean, United States - ASW #17 | ecosystem: Environmental > Aquatic > Marine > Oceanic | place: USA: California | collected 2016-12-05
CAAGAGTTGGGAAGGTACCGAGTACTATGCCGCCCTGCGGGACCGAATGCGGGATGGTGAGGCGCCGTACGGCATGAAGACCCACGACGACCTACAGGAACACCTTCGGTACATCGATTCTCTGTGTGAGAGCATCCGTACGAAAGGCTATAGGCGCCAATCGGAGATGCCCATCGATGCCAACGGCAAGTTCCCTCGCGGTGAGCGCGAGGTCGTCGTCCACATCAACCGTGACGGACAGTACAACTTCGCCGGTGGTCGGCGGCGCCTCGCGATCGCGCTGGCGCTCGGCATCGAGAAGATCCCGGTCAAGGTCAACATCAGGCACAAGGAGTGGGAGTCCTTCCGACACGAGGTGCTGCGGGAGGCGGACAGGAAGGGCGGAAGGGTAACGCAACCCATCGTTCACCCCGACCTCTCTTTCGTCGACTCGAAGCACGACGACGGGCGCTTCGAAATGATGCATTCCGACCTCGAGGGCAGGACGGGGCGCTTGCTGGATATCGGGTGCGAGTGGGGGTACTTCTGCCATCGGTTCGAAGAAGCCGGGTTCGACTGCACGGCGGTCGAGCGGAACATCAAGCCCGCGTACTTCCTGCGGAAGTTCAGGCGCGCGTTGCATCGGAGGTTCGAGATCGTCAATGCCTCGATCTTCGATCTTCAGGGAACTCTGAGCTACGACGTCGTGCTCGCCCTCAACATCTTCCATCACTTTTTGAAGACGAAAGAGCAACATCGCCTCTTGATCGACCTGTTGAACCGGCTCGACACGGACATCATGTACTTCGGGCCTCACAATACCAGTGAGGCCCAGATGAAGGGCGCCTATCGCAACCTGGATCACGGCGATTTCGTGAATCTCATCACCGAAAACTCGGTGCTGTGCAACCAGAAGCTGCTCGGCCACTCCCGAGACGGCAGGCCTCTATACAAGATCTGGAGAACGGCAGAGGGCCGGGCGGAGTAGGTGGTCCGACTCGTCTTCGACGACGGTGGGTTCACCCATGTGAATCCGGACGGGACGGGACCTGCGTTGTCGCCTGTCGTATACGACAGACTCGCCGCGCTCGCAGAGCGTGCGGGGGTGAGGGTCGGCCTCGCCTGCACGGCGAAGTACTTCGACGTGGACGGCCTGTACGACGGCGACGCTCTCAATGCCGACGCGGATCGGATTCTGAAGAAGATCGGCGACCATGCGGAGTGGATCGAGATCTACAACCATGGACTGACGCACGAACACTTGGGTGAGCCGGTCGAGTACTTCAGCTACGAGAGCGGCCGTATCGACGAGGCGACGCAATCGCAGCGGCTCTCCACGGCGCAGGAAATTTGGTCCCGCGTCGGACTACGGCCTTCGGTGCTCGTGCCCCCTGGGCACGCCTGGGAGCGAGGCGTCACCGACGTGGTTGCTGAGCGGCTCGGATTCGAGGCGATCGCGGTGCGCCAATTCGAAAAGAAGCGTCTAGCGGACTGGCTCGCGAGTCCGGCCCGCCCGTACAAAGCCACATGGAAGGCGTCCGATCACATCGAGACGAGGTTCCGGCTGGGTCTCGGGATCCGCTTCGATCAGACGGTCTTCGGTCCTGCGAACCGCCTCAAGCTGAGGATGATCTTCGGCCCCGACGTAGTGTCCCGCCTGGCGATAAACCGCACACTCGTGCCGCCGATCGCGCCGTCACACTACTTTGCGCACGTGCAGAATCTGCAACGTCCGGAGTCCTTACACTTCTTCACCAGGGTACTCTCCTACATCGAAAGGGCCCATGCGAGTCCTGTGGATCGGTAAGACGGGCGACGCGAACGCCTGGTATCACATTTATCCGTTTGTGGAGTCGGCCCACACGAGTGAGATAACGGTCGTCAGATCGACGCTGCCGGCGCGTGACATCGAGAGCCCGAAGCTCCGCTACGTGCTTTTCGGCACCGGTTCGATGCCCCGGCAGGTTTTCCATTACCTGAACACCGGCTTGGAGACGCTCCGGCGAGGCAGGCACGACGTGGTCGTGTCGTACGGGATGATGCCTTGGGGTTTCCTGAGTTGGATACTCTCGAGGATGGTGGGCAGACCGATCGTGATCGGCTTGATCGGGTCCGACTACCATCGTCACGTCCGGTCCGGTGCGGCATCGCGTCTCCTGCGGTTCGCTTTGCGTCGGGCCGACTTGATCACCGTGCCTGGTGCGGCGATGAAGAGCGAATTGGCAGAGTTGATCGGACGCGACGAAGGGATCCACATCTACCCCCACTGCCTCCCGCCCGCCTTCATGGCCCCGAGACCGTCCGTGCCCGCGCGGGCGCTCAACCTCATTACCGTGTGCGCGCTCAACGCCAACAAGCGCATTCTCGACGTCCTGGAAGCGGTCTCGATTCTCGCTGAGCGCTCGCGTGATGTGCGCCTCCGGGTGCTGGGCGATGGAGAGCAGCTTCCCGAGCTGAAGGCGTTCGTCCGGAATCGTGGGCTGGAATCTCTCGTGTCGTTCGAAGGGCACGTCGAGGATGTGATCCCGCACCTCGACCAAAGTAGCATCTTCGTGCAGGCCTCTCTGCACGAGGGCCTCTCGCTCAGTCTGATCGAGGCGATTGGACGCGAGCTGGTCCCAGTCACCACGGTGGCGGGTTCGGAGGAGGATCTGATCGAACACGACGTGAACGGGCTCTTCTTCGAGAAACAAAACCCCATCGATCTCGCGGAGAAACTCGAGTACACAGTGCGTTCGGATAATTTTCCCCGGCTACTCGAGGGAGTCCGCGACGTGAAAGCGAGACTCGACGTCTCCATCGCGATCGCCGCCGTGGAGCGTATCCAGGAATCGGTGGCACCTGCTGCCGGGGTCACTCTGTCGAGGGCCCGCGCGTGACGCGAGATCCGCTACGCGACTCGCTGGCACTCCTGTCGCGTCATTGTGTCTCCGAGGGCTACAGGGGATACAGCCTGTACGACTCCCACACGTCCCCGATTCCGTTTCATCGATTCGGGGGTGCGGTGTCCTTCTACACGAATCAGGTGGTCAAGCGAAGTCCCATCAACGTGCGCAGGCTTATCGGTATTAAGAAGGGCTTCAACCCGAAGGGGGTTGGCCTCTTTCTCAACGCGATGACCGAGATTCTCGCCCACGACACACCGATCGAAGTGTCGCTGATAGAAGGGACGGTCGAGGCGGAGGCTGACCGACTCTGGCGTTGGCTGCGGGACAACCACTCCACCGGGTACAGCGGACTCTGTTGGGGCTACAACTACCCGTGGCCGAAGAAGGATGTGGGGCTGGTGCCTTCGTACCTGCCCAGCTCAGTGGTGACCGGCTTCAACTCTCGTGCCGTTTTCAACCTTCATCGGCTCTCCGGCAGCGACGAAACCCGGGACGCGCTCAGGAGCTCGGCCCGCTTCATCTTGAACGACCTCCCTCGAACAGAGACCGAGCACGGCCTTTGTTTTTCGTACCTGCCTATCAAGCGCGACCGTACGATCAACGCGAATCTGCTCGCTGCCGAGGTGCTCGCTTATGCCGACTGGGTCAGCGGGACGACGGAGCATGAGGACACGATCAGGCGGGTGTTGTCATTCACGGTCGCTAGCCAAAATGAGGATGGCTCCTGGTACTACAGCTTCAACGGGAAGGGTGGAGCGCCCAAGAAACAGATCGACTTCCACCAGGGGTACGTGCTCGAGTCCATCCTACGAATCTGTACATGGTCGGGCATCGAATTCGCCGACTACGAAATCGTGGTGGACAAGGGGCTGAGCTTCTACCGCGAGAAGCAGTTCGACGACCTCGGCAACGCGTACTGGAGGTATCCGGCGAAATGGCCGATCGACATCCATAATCAGAGCCAGGGTATCCTGACCTTCAGCGCATTCAGTGAATCCTCGCCGGCCTTGCTCGAACTCGCCCAGAAGGTCGCTCTGCAAACGGTGAGTACCATGCAGTCGCCGAAGGGGAACTTCTGGTATCAGCGTTGGCCGATGTTGATGAACAGGGTCTCGTACATGAGATGGAACCAGGCGTGGACATACAACGCGCTCGTGCGGGTGATCATCATGACAGACAATCTCTCATGAAGATCATGATCGACATCGGGCACCCGGCTCACGTACACTATTTCCGCACATTCTATCGAGAGATGTCGACGGCGGGTCATGAGTTTCTGATCACGGCCCGCGACAAGGAGATGAGCCACGCTCTACTCAACGGCTATGGGATTCCATTCGTGTCCCGCGGGGCGGGCGCCAACAGCGCGCTGGGAAAGCTCCTCTATCTGCCGCGGGCCAACATGATTCTGTTGCGGGAGGCGCGGCGGTTCAGGCCGGATGTCTTCTTGAGTTTCTCTTCTCCGTACGCCGCGCAGGTCTCGGCGCTCGTACGGCGCCCGCACATCGCGTTCGACGATACGGAGCACGCGAAGCTGGGTCGGTTCATGTACGCGCCGTTCACTGATGTAGTACTCAGTCCGTCCAGCTATCGTGGAAAGCCGATGCGGAATCAGGTGCTCTTCAAGGGGAGCCTGGAACTGCTCTATCTGCATCCGCGCGTCTTTACACCCGACCCGATCGTCTTGGGCTCCGCGGGTGTTCAGCGGGGAGAGCCGTACTCGTTTCTTCGCTTCGTCTCCTGGAACGCGAACCACGACATCGGCGCCTCGGGCATGACGCTCGAGAACAAACGAAGGGCGGTGCGAGAGCTGGAGAAGTTGGGGAAGGTCTTGATCTCGTCCGAGGCCGAACTACCGGCTGATCTGAGCGGATATCGGATCGAAGTCGACCCGACGCTCGTCCACCACCTGCTGCACTTCGCTTCGGTATCGATCGGGGAGAGCGCTACCATGGCTTCCGAGAGTGCGGTCGTTGGCACGCCGGCGATCTATATGGATCGGACGGGCCGCGGATATACGGACGAGCTGGAGCGGCGATATGGGCTCGTTTACAACTTCTCCGACTCCCCGAGCGACCAGGTGTCCGCCATCGAAAAAGCATGCGCGCTGCTTTCCGATCCGGAGGCGGCGGAACGTCACGCTCGCGGACGCGACGCTTTTTTGGCCGCTAGCGTCGACGTGAATGCGACGTTGCTCGACACCGTGCGATCGACGGTCGCGGCGCACCTCTCGTGATGAGAGGCCAGGGTCAGGGCGGAAGGCCTCCCGTGCGAACCGGGCTCATCGGGATCGGACGCTGGGGTCGACGGCTCTTGGCGCCGCTCAGTCGGCTGACCGCCCTCGAGCTGTGCTGCAATCGGTCGGATGAGGACGCGCGCCGGTATGTACGCGAGCATCACCCGTCCATCCGTATTTGCGAGGATGTGGACGAACTGCTCACTTCGCCAGACTTGGACGCCGTCGTGGTCGCTACGCCGATAAGGTCGCACGCGGAGCTGGTGCGGGGGGCGCTGAGGGCAGGCAAGCATGTCTTCGTCGAAAAACCGTTGTGCACCGATTCGCGCGAGGCGGCCGAACTGCGAGATCTGGCCATCGCAGGCGATCGTGTGCTCTTCGTCGGGCACCTTTCGCTGTACGACGCCGGCATCGCGACGTTGGCTCGCATCGTGCGTGACGATCCGCTTCGCAGCGGCGTATTCACATCGACCAAGTTCGGTTCGTTCACGGAGTCGATTGTCTGGAATCTGCTCTCTCATGTGGTCGCGACGGCGACGGCGCTGACCCACTCGACGGATGTCTTCGTCACGAACGTCAAAGCCTTTCCGGCGCCGTCCCCGGATCTGCTCACTTGCTGCTTGCGAGGCGGTGACGATTCCGCGATCTCCGTGGTCTTGAATCGGCGGGCTCGTACCCGCTCGATGTGGGGCACTTTCCTCACGAAGAGCGGCCGCACCTACTGGTGGGAGCCTGATGAGCTTCATGTGATGGGCGAGGGGGGTTACGATCCTGTGTCGTTGGATGCAAACGAGACGCCCTTGGACCGAGAGATTCGACACTTCGTGTCATTGATCGAAGGAGGCGGACCCCCCGACAACCTCGATGTAGCGGTTGCGGTGGTGCGAGCCCTCGAAGAATTGGAATCGGCGACGCCGTGATTTGTGCTGGGACACGGGCTCACCCGAAGCCGAGCGTGACATGAGCGCGCAGCTCAAGGTCGCCGTGGTCGGGGGAGGCATTTTCGGAGTGACCGCGGCGGTCCACCTGGCGCGACTCGGGCACTCTGTCGACCTCTTCGAGCGCCGCCCGGACCTGCTCGCGGAGGCGTCCGGGCTCAACCAGTACAGGTTCCACCGGGGGTATCACTACCCGCGCAGCGACGACACGGCACGCGGATGCCTGGAGTCGGCCCAGAGCTTCGTCTACGAGTATGCGGAATGCCTGCGAGGTAACGCGACGCACCACTATTGCATCGCGTCCCGCGATTCTCTGACGACGCCCCAGGACTTCTTGAGTTTTTGTGATCGGCATGGGCTCGAGTACGAACTGGACACGCCGCCAATCGTGAGGGCCGAGTCCGTCGACCTCTGCGTAGAGGTCGACGAACAGCTGTTCGACCCGTTCGTGCTGCGTGCGCTCGCGTGGCTGAAGCTGCGGGAGGCGGCCGTCACCGTGCATCTCAGCACCGAGGTCCGGATCCCCGACATCGATGAGTACGACTTCCGAGTCCTCGCCACCTACGGCTATCTCAACCCGCTACTCGTCGATGGCCAGCGTAAGGAATACCAGTTCGAGGTGTGCGAGAAGCCCGTATTCAAGCTTCCGGATGGGTATACGAATCAGAGCGTGGTTATTATGGACGGCCCCTTCATGTGCATCGATCCCTTCGCTCCACCCGATCTGTTCGTGATGGGGAACGCTGTCCACGCGATTCACCTGACGAACGTCGGACTGGCACCCAAGGTGGACGCGCTGATGGGCGGCTACCTGGCGCGCGGCTTCGTTGAGCGTCCCGAGCGGACACGTGTGCCCGAGTTTCTCGAGTCTGCGTCGGAGTTCTTCGTGGGGATCGGCGCGGCCGAGCATGTGGGGTCGATGTATTCAGTCAGGACTGTTCTACCCGACTGCGACGATACCGACGCACGACCGACCCAGGTGGAGAGGGTCGACGACCGGACGGTGACTCTTTTTTCAGGGAAGATCGGCACCTGCGTGGACGCGGCCAAGGTGGTCGCGAACATGAGTGAGCAACTGCTCCGCTAGAGGGCCAATGGGCTTGACGCAGTGAAGAGCCTCATCCTTCGCAAGGGCGCGTGGGTGCTGGGCTCGAACCTGGCTCGAGCCTTAACCAGGCTAATGTCCGTTGCGATCCTCGCGCGGTTGGTGACGCCTTCCGAGTACGGAATCTATGGGGCGGCGTTTATCATACTGAGCTTCGGCTTCAGCGTGTCCGATGTGGGAATCGGCCCGTCGCTGATTCAACTGCCGGAGCTCGACCGCCGACACATCTCGACCGGCTACACGATTAGTCTTGCGATCGGGCTGGCGCTCTCGGTGACTCTGTTCGTGACCGCTGAAGCCATGAGCGATGTACTGAACGTGCCGGAGTCGGCGGCGATCCTCCGCCTGTTTGCCCTGGTCGTCCCCCTCAAGTCGCTGACGACCGTCACCGAGAGCCTGCTCAAGCGAGACCTGCGTGTAGAGACTCTCGCGATGATCGACTACGGGTCTTTTCTCTTTGGGAGCGTGCTCGTAGCCATCGCGTTGGCCTATCTGGGTTTCGGTTATTGGGCGCTGGCGATCGGCTTCCTCGCGGGGCACGTCGCGAAGACCGCCTACCTCCTGGCGAAATCTGATCACGTCATCAGGCCGGGCTACCACGCGAGCAGTGCCCGCGCCCTGGTTTCGAAAGGCATTGGGTTCACGGCGGCAAAGCTCTTCAATCACGTTGCGTTGCGGGGAGACTCGTTCATCATCTCGCGGTACCTGGGGGCCGCGACGCTGGGCATATACAACCGGGCATACCGGATCATGGACCTGTCGAACGCGCTGGTCGGCCGCACGCTGGACACGCTGCTGTTTCCGGTCTTTTCCCGACATCAGGGTGATCGCGCGCTCCTCCGGCGAGCGCATAGGCGGAGCACGCTGATATCGGGTCTCGTTTTCATGCCGCTGGGCGTATCGCTGAGCCTGGTATCGAGGGAGGTCGTATTGACCGTTTTGGGCAGCCAGTGGTTGGAAGTGATTCCGGTACTGACGGTGCTGGCGCTCGGTGTTTTCTTCCGAATAGGGCACAAGTTCTATGGGGCTATCAATCGGGGGCTAGGGCACGTCATCGCGGTCAGCATCTACCAGTTCGTCAACGCCGTGGTCGTCGTCTACGGCGCGTACTTGGTCCAGGCGGAGCATGGCATCCTAGGAGTGGCCTACGTTGTCCTCGCCGCCCTCGTCCTGCAGTATCTCCTGCAATCAATCAGTGCCGCCATCGCGCTTCAGGAGCGCGTCGGCGAATACCTTCGAGTCCACGGGCCGGGGCTCGCGGTGGCTGCTCTGAACTTCACGCTCTCCCTGCCAGTGCTCGCGGCGCTCAGGGCGGTTGGGGGGCCTTTGGTGGTGGTGTGCGGGTACGGCCTTTACCTGGCGCTGTTCTACTTCGCGATCCTCCAGCTTCCTGAGGGTTTCGTTGGTGGGGACCTGTACCAGCTGCGACGTGATCTGGGTGGGCGCCTGCGTTCGGCGGTGGGTCGATTCGGTCGATAGTGGCGCGGCGCTCGCAGCCCCGACCCGACCCTAGCCCGGATCGGCTGAATCCTCTAGCCGCACACCGATCGCTTCGGCCGCTTTCCGATGGCCAACCGGATTCCAGTGAGAGTCCTTAGGGAAGTAGTCGTCCCGCACGAAGATGGAGTGACCGTCGATGACTGTTGCTCCGGCCAGCACCGCCTCTTCGATCGTCATTGGGAAGTTGGAGGTGCCCGACTTCCGAGGGATAATGAAGATCCACGGGCTCGCACCGTCTGATCCGATCTGTCTAACGAGTTCCGTGGTGAGTGACTCCGATTGCTCGTCGCCGTCGCTCTAGGAGGTGAGTCCTTGATCGTCGAGCATCCGCGTCTGAGGAGGTACGAGAGCCTATTCCTGACATCGTTCCAGAGGTGGGACCGGTAGAGGAGCCATCTCACAGGAGCGAATCCGTAGAGGATCCCCCGGGACTTCATGCCGGGCAGGAAGTCCTGGCCGGTGCTGCTCAGGACACCCTCGTCATCCAAGGTAAAGAGGTTGGACACAACGGTGTTGCCGATGTCGTTACTGAAGTAGAAGAGGACGACGTGGTCGGGGTTGAAGGCCCGCACACTGTGCAGGTATGTCTTGAGCTGCTCCGCCTAGCCGGAGCCGGAGATCCCGAAGTTGATAACCTCCACCGGCTCGGTATTGGGCCTGCCGTTCCAGAGGTCTTCGAGTGCGGCGCTCACGGCGTCCGCGTCACTGACGCCAGTGCCATAGATGAACGAGTTACCGAGAAGCGCGACCCGCGTCGGTCCCGCCGGTTTCGGAGGGCGTACTCCCGATCTCCCCCCCGCATCCCGTGACTGTTTGTCGTCACGGACACGCGGTACTCGTCGGGAGCGGAAAGCTGCACCGATGCGTTGCTCCGATTCGCTCGCACGCCGAACCCGGAGTCGACCACGACCCGGGGTCGAGAGCCTTCATCGAAGAAGAGGCGAACGGCGCCCTCTGCAAGCAGGAGCGCACAAGCCGCCCCGCATAGCGCGAGGCCCTCCGGAATGATCGCTCGTTTGGCGAGTCTCCGAATGGCAGGGAAGCCTGGAAGTCTCATTCCTAATGTGTCGGTCCGTCGATCATGCTTTGGTATCGACCCAAGTACGTCTCGACTCCGTTCTCGACCCCATAGTGGGACCGAGCGGATTTTCCGAGGGCGTCTCGTCCTCGCTCCCCAGCGAGCCTCCTAAGGCTCACAGTCGAAACGGAACTGAACTCGTCGAGAACCACACCCGGGTGCCCATTCTGGATGAACGCCGCCGCTCCACGCACGGATCGGCTGACAATGACCGGGAGACCGCAACAGACGTACTCTGCGAACTTGACCGGCGAAGCGACGTGGTTGACGATGTTGTCCTCGCGCCACAGGATGGCGATGTCTGCCGCCATGAGGTACCGTGGGACGTCACTATAGTCGACGAAGAGATTACTCACATGCGGGCCATCGATCTCGATCTTCGAGAGGTTGATGATCTTCACCCCCAAGTGCTCGAAGTGCGCCACGATCCTCTCGTTTTGTTGCCAGGCTGAAGTCCCACCGCTGCTGAAGACGACCGCGATGTCGCCCTCCGCCAGACCCAGTTCACGTCTGGCAGACACCCTCGCACCCGGGTCGAAGTGAAAGCCACGCCCTGCGAGGCTCGGCACGACGCCACACTGAACTGTTTTCCCGTCCAGCGAGGCACGTTCGTAGACGTAGTCCCTCAGACGTTCCGACACCACGCTGACGTGCGGGTATCTCGCGAGCGTCTGCAGTGCGGCCCGTTTGTATCGAAGCTTGAGAGCCTTCAAGACGGTCGGGGCCCGGCCGTAGATCGACACTTCCTCGACATTCGCCGCGCGCACGTCCACCAGAGTCTGTCGGACATCGCGGTGCCCGGCACGCCAAAGAAAGAGCGCGTTCATCTCGTCGCGAATGTGGAGGACCGTGTTCTTCCAGTCCACGTCCAGTCGGGAGAGCGTCGTTCGAACGCCACGAACAGTGCGCTCGAAGAGGAAGGGGTAGATTGAGTGGTACGAAAACGTCTGGAGGCTTATCCCACCCTCCCGGCATGCATCCTCGAGATGCCTTACCTCGGCCCTCGACACTCGGCTATCCACGCCCGCCAAGAGCACGATGCGCTCGATGATTCCGTCAGGCCGAGACTCGAGAGTGGCCAGAAACTCGAAGACTTGGGACCAGAAGACGGACTCCGGATACTTCGCCACATAGACCAGGGTGACCCCAGCGTCACGATCTCGGGTCCGGTGCGACGGTCTCAACTAGCGGCCGCGCGCTCCCCTGAGAAGGATGTTGATCAGTGCCTTGCCAAAGTACTTCAGATCGGTACTGAGAGGCGTCTCGCGATATGCTTCGAGATAACGCATCTCCGACTCCTGCAGCTCCTCGAATGATCCCGGTAGATCGGCATAGAAGGGAGGGAGCAGGCCGGGCTTGGCCGCGCTCCGAATCTGGCGTAGAACTGGAGTATACAAGCTGAGCTTGTGCGCGCTCAGGGGCCGGACTCCTACGAGCTTGATGTCTCCCCGCAGCAGGTTGAAAAGCATGGGAAGCTCGTCCAGCCAATACCGCCTCAAGAAGCGCCCGACAGTGGTCGTACGGAAGTCGTCCTTGATCTTGTCCCCATTGTGCAATTCGCTCTGCTTGTACGCGAATTCTTGCAGGTACTCGGCATAGGGATGCATCGACCGCAACTTGTAGAGGCCGATCTCCCTGCCCCCCTCTCCGCATCTGCGCAGCCGGACCAGCGCTCCGTACGAGGGCGTCTCATTGTCCTTCGGGGTCCCGATCTTACGAACTGAATAGCACGTATATCCGTCGATCACCTTATAGCCGATGATGTCGAACCCGCAGAAGCTGAGGCGGCCTAGCACTTCTGTGAGTGAAAAGACGCGATTCTTACCCTTCGTGATGCGCATGTATAGACGTTGGGTTAGGGACCACTTGGGGATGACACGCTTCACGATGAAATGGCCGAACAGAAAGACGGGCTGGAGCCATTTGCCGTATTTGGGGCCGATGCGCTGACGAAGCTGGTAGTACGTCTCGACGTTTCCGACATATACCTCCCCCAACATCAATCGCCGGTTTATCGAACTGAGGTAGTCGTTGACTTCCAGGATGTGGTTGAGCGGGGTCTTGCACCTGACTCCACGATACGTCGAGGAGTCGAAGCCCTCACGAGCCGGAATGTCCTCCGGCACCTCGATCTCCAGAAGTTTGCTGCCCTGACGCTCGGAGAGCCAGTCGCCTCCCGAGACGGGTTCCGTGATTTCCGTAGTCGCTACGGCGCCCCCGGCGACGATCGGATCGTCGTCCATCGGGAGCCCGCCAGTCATCTCCAGGATACCCTGTTCACCGGCCATGGTATCGTCCCCTGCCACGGTCTATCGCCCCGAGGCCCTCCTCGGCACAAAGGCGAGCCCATCTCATTGCTCGTTCGATTGACCTAACTCCTTCAATGATCGGTATGTAAGTCCTTCACCGCCGAGCGAACAAGTCCAAGGGACAGTAGCACATCAGGAGCCCATTCTGCCACCTTGGAGGCTCTTGCAGTCCCGACTTGCTTGGACGCGGTGTAGTCCGGGGCTACGATGCATAACCCGATTTCAACCCACTCTGCCCTCAACACGTCCGGATCCGAGTGCATGGCCAAAGCCGTCATGGTCTTCCTAAGCGCAGTCGCCTTTGCGACGTTCGGCTTGCTGTCGGGCAGCGTGGGAAGTTCTATAGCCTGGCTCGCGCTTCTGACCGGACTCAGCTTCCTCTTTCGAAAGAATCCGAGGGAGGTGCGCATTGTCCAGTTGGCGTTCACGCTGACATCGCTGGCCGGCCTGATCATCATCTTCGACAACGTCGGCAATTTTGGAACCCCGTTCAGCCGAGGGCACGACGACTCGGAGTACTTCTACAACATCTTGGCTCGCCTTGAGGGCAACTCGTACGACTTCGAGTCATACGGGTTTCAGTACCTCAATGTGGCGTACGGCTACATCGTCTCTCTCCTGACGTTTCGGGCCCCGTCGAGCCTTACCCTGTTCGACGTTCTGCCCTTGAACTGGGCAGCGGTTGGAATCTGCGCGGTGTACGTGGATCGTATCGTCGCTCGGGTCATCGACCGACACGCACCGCTTTGGGTCGTTCTGGTTCCCATCCTGGCGAATCACAACTTCATGGGGAGCGTTTCCCGATTCTATCGGGATACGTATGTCGTCCTTTTCGTCGCCCTAATCGTCGAACTAACCTTGCGGCGGAGGTACGGATACGCCCTGGGGGCTACCGCGTGCCTGGGTCTCATCCGCGGCGGCAATGGAATCTTGGCGGTAGTTTTCCTGGCGGTGGCGTTTATGATCAACGAGGGCCGGCTCTCGCACGTGAAGCGGAACTACGCTTTGGTTCTGGGCGTCTTGGCCGTCGCTTACTTCGGGGGGTTGCGAGAGAGAGGCAATGTGTTGTATGCGGTGACATCCAGGGTGGCCGGTGACGGTGCCAAATACATCAGGGCGTTCGAAGGAGAGGACTACGACGTCATCATTCGGAGACGACTCGTGAACAAGGCCCGTAGGAGCGGGAACGAGCAGCGCGAGCGCTTCGTCGAAGACGGAGGAATCCCCGGCGCGGCCTACAAGGCCGGCTATTCTCTCTTCTTTCCCATTACGTTCTACGGGCCCAACATGGCCCAGGAGTCCAATGCCCTGGACGCAGACTCGACCTACGCGGTGCGGGGGTTCTTTCTCTACAATGTGGTGAAGTGGGTATACGTGCTTGCCTGGATCCTGGTCGTGCCAAATCTCGTCATCGGTGTTTACGTAGGGTTGTCCCAGAACAAGCAGATCGTGAACCTCATCTGTTTTTACCTCCTCACCGTAGTGGCGGTGTCACAGATCTCCTTCCAGGTTCGCCATACCGTGGCTTTCGTGGTGTTGCACCCGATTCTCGTCGCGATTGGATACAACTCTGCTAGAGAGAGGCCTGGTATCAGTCGACGGACCTTGGCGATCGTGACGGTGTTCGTGATCGTCGGATACAACTTCTACAAGTTCGGCTAGCCGTGAAGATTGCCGTTATAGGCTCAGGGTACGTTGGCCTGGTCGCAGGAGCCTGCCTGGCCGAGTCTGGCAATGACGTGACCTGTGCGGACATCGATCAGCGCAAGATCGACGGCCTCCTGCGTGGCAATGTTCCTATCTATGAGCCGGGACTCGAGCCACTCATCGCGAACAACGTCGATGCCGGTCGATTGACCTTCAGTACAGACGTGGCAGGGTCTGTGCGTACCTCCGACATAGTCTTCATCGCGGTGGGTACACCTCCCGACGAAGATGGCTCGGCGGATCTTCAACATGTGCTCGCCGTAGCTCGCACGATTGGGGAGGCCATGGACGGCGAAAAGATCGTGATCACGAAGAGCACTGTTCCGGTTGGCACGGCAACGCGCGTGCGAGAGGAGATCGAGTCTCAGACGGAACACGCGGTTCATGTTTGCTCGAACCCGGAGTTTCTCAAAGAAGGGGCCGCGATCGAGGATTTCATGAAGCCGGATCGCGTCGTACTCGGCGTCGACTCTCCGTATGCTGCACGGGTCCTGCGGGACCTGTACGCTCCGTTCGTACGTACGGGGCACGAGATCCTGATCATGGATGTGCGGTCCGCTGAGATCACCAAGTACGCCGCGAACTCGATGCTTGCGATGCGGATCAGCTTCATGAATTCGATTGCTCGGCTGTGTGAGAGGGCGGGAGCAGACGTGAATGCGGTAAGGCAGGGGATCGGGTCCGATAAGCGCATTGGTCACAGTTTTCTCTTCCCGGGCGTGGGCTACGGAGGCTCGTGTTTTCCCAAGGATGTGCAGGCCCTCGCGCGCACGATGCGGAGGCTCGGCACCGACGCGTCGATTTTGGATGCGGTAGAAGCAGTCAATCAACGACAGAAGGGTATTCTGCTTCGGCGGCTCGTGGAGCGCCTCGGAGCGGACCTCAACGGCCGTACCGTCGCGGTCTGGGGCTTAGCGTTCAAGCCCAATACCGACGACATGCGCGAGGCGCCTAGCATCGTAACGATAGAGGGGCTTGTCGAACGTGGGGCCCGGGTAGTCGCTCACGATCCCGTGGCAATCGATGAGGCTCGCCGCCTCTTCGGCGATCAGGTCCAGTTCGTCGACGTCAACTATGACGCTTTGGTGGGTGCGGACGCGCTGGTGATCCATACAGAGTGGCATCCGTACCGGCGCCCGGACTTCGCGCGGATGCTCGAGGCAATGGTGCGACCGCTCATCTTGGACGGCCGGAATCTTTATGATCCAGATCGGATGCGGAGCCGAGGATTCGAGTACGTCTGCATCGGACTCGGGGTGGACTCGAGCGGTCCGGGAAAGCCCCCGCAGGTGCCGGACAACTAGGTATGCGGCTCCTGATTACGGGCGCGGCCGGTTTCCTCGGTTCTCATCTCGCGGAGCGCTTCCTGCGAGAAGGCGACGACGTCATCGGCCTCGACAACTTCGTGACCGGCTCCCGCGACAACTCCACAATTCTCGAGGATTACGATCGCTTCACCCTCGTTGAGCATGACATCTCACAGCCGATCTTCTTCGAGGAGGACTTGGATGGGGTCCTACACTTTGCATCTCCAGCGAGTCCTGTTGATTACCTCGAGATCCCGATCCAGACCCTGAAAGTCGGTAGCCTGGGTACGCACAATGCGCTTGGAATTGCGTTGGCAAAGGAGGCGCGCTTCTTGCTTGCCTCGACCTCCGAGGTGTACGGCGATCCACTTGTCCATCCGCAGCCGGAAGCATATTGGGGGAATGTGAATCCGGTCGGGGTCCGAGGCTGTTACGACGAGGCCAAGCGCTTTGCGGAGGCCATGACTATGGCGTACAACCGCCATCACGGCGTCGATACGCGCATCGTGCGCATCTTCAATACGTTCGGACCCCGCATGAGGCCTGGGGACGGTCGCGTCGTGTCCAATTTTATCGTCCAGGCACTGCGAGGCGATCCGCTGTCAATATACGGGGACGGCAGCCAAACGCGGTCCTTCTGCTACGTCGATGATGAGGTCGAGGGGATCTATCGGCTCTTTCACTCCAACCGCTCAGAACCGACCAACATCGGAAATCCGGACGAGTTCACGATTAGGGAGCTCGCCCAGATCGTGTTGGAGGAAATCGGTAGCGAGTCTGTCCTCGAGTCGCTCCCACTCCCCGAGGACGA
>Ga0315339_1002076_pt1 | contig 15849 bp, 17 predicted proteins | sample ASW17metaG_FD_204514 | JGI IMG/M metagenome (GOLD analysis project Ga0315339, IMG submission 204514) | Ammonia-oxidizing marine archaeal communities from Pacific Ocean, United States - ASW #17 | ecosystem: Environmental > Aquatic > Marine > Oceanic | place: USA: California | collected 2016-12-05
TCCCTTCCCCCTTGCGATGGGGAAGGTTAGGATGAGGGCAGAAGCCTGCAAGGAAGTCTGTTCAACCGCCGGAAGGCACTCCATGGCCTACCCCGCATAGTGCGGCATCACCTCGTTGGTGAACAGCCCGATGGAACGCATGGCCTGCTCGTGGGACAGGTCGCCCCACTGGAAAGCGCCGACGAAGTAGTTGGCCCCCGTCGCCACGTATTCATCCATGTACTTCCGGATGGTCTCGGGCGATCCCGCCACCGAGCCGAATCCCGCGCCGCCACCAGCGGGGTTCGCCACCCGGCCGCGCAGATTCTCCCGCCGCTCTATCCGCTCCTCATCTTCGAGTGTGGCCGCCAGGTCCCGCCGTTCTTCTTGGGGTATATCCCTGACCGGGATGGAAGAAGGACGAGGGTTCATACCTTCCCCTTGGAACTGGGTTAGACCGCGTCTCTCGGCCTCCAATCTTCGGGGGGTCCCGAGGTTCCAACTGTAATGATCCCAAGCCGGCTTTGCCTGCTCCATCGCCTCTTCATCGGTGTCTGCCAACAGCAGATGAACCACCAACCCGATCTTGGGCTCGGTGCCCTGGGCAGTTAGCGCCCCTAGTCCCTGGTGCTTGTCCCATTCCTGACGGTAGCGAGTGACGTTCGCCTCAAAGCTGTCCAATCCGCCGACGATGATCGTGTTCATGCCGTCCATGGCGGCCGTTTCGACGTTCCGCATGTACCAGAAGGGGGGCATCGGCTCTTGCTTGGGCCGTAGCCGCATGGGGAGTTCGTCAAAGTTGTAGAACTCTCCGTGGTGGTCTAGAACGTCATGGGAAAGTCCATACTGGACCGCAGCCAAGGTCTCTCTATAACGAGCATAGTTAGACTCCACATCTGAGTCTTGGCCCCAGAAAAAGGCTTCAAAGACCCCGCCCCGGCCAACGCCAATCTCCAGGCGTCCACCACTCAGGTGGTCCAGCATGCAGTATTCCTCGATGAGTTGCACCGGGTGGTGGAGCGGCAGCACGCAGATGCCCGGCCCGAACCGGATGTTCCTGGTGCGCTGTGAGACCGCCGCCAGAAAGACGTTTTGCGAGGGCGCCAGACTGTGGACCGCCGGGGTGTGATGCTCGGCCAGGTGATAGGCGTAATAACCCGCCTTATCCAGGACCTCGATCTGTTCCATACGCAGGTCGTAGGTTTCCTGCAGTCCCAGACCTGGAACGGGTTCAATGTGGTCGAACACTCCGAATTGCAAGGCCATTTACCGGTTCTCCTAATACACTCTGCTGATACATCTGTGACCAGAACGCTCGTCCAGGCTTCTCGTCCAGGCACCTCAGAAAGTCTACTATCCGCGTCAAACCTGGTCGATCAGTCCAGCCCCACCTCGCCGGTGCCGATCCCTTGCGGTTCCTGCCATTCACCGTTCTGGGATACCCGCCAGCCGCCGACCAAGAACACGATAGCCGCCAGCAGGCCAAGCGACGACCCGATTAGGAATACATCTTTGAACGCCTTGATAAAAGCCACTCCTTCGGACTCCGCGCCGATAGCAAGTTCGGCCAGGTGGTGGTCGCTGCGCCAACCGAATATGCCGCCGATCAGAGCCACCGACAAGACCCTGCCGCAAGACTGGGCCAGCGAAAGCGCCGCCCCCGCGGTGCCGAACCTCTCCGAAGGCACGCTGCCAAGCATTAGCGAGTATGTCGCTGCCTGGAACAAGCCCAGACCAGCACCGACTATCGCTACCCGCAGCGCCACCTGGTTCAAGGCCGACCCGGCATCTAGGTAACCCATGTAGAGCAGGCCGCACGCCATGATCAGCAGACCGACAATTCCCACGGGCTGATAGCTACATCTGTCGCAGAGCCAACCCCCCAATGCAGAAGAAATAGTGTTCAACGCCGCCAACGTCGCCAGCATCAGCCCCAACGTCAGCGCGCCGCCGCCGAGGCTGCCGACCACATAGAATGGGAATATGAACCAGATAACAAAAACGCCTAGGTTGGCAAGGAACATGCTCAAAGTTGAGATATCAAATCCCCGCAGCCGCAACAGGTAACCGGGCAGCACCGGCCAACCCGCGCTCTTCTCCGCCTTCCAGAAGGTTGCCAGGAATATGGGAGCCAAGGGCAACAATGTGAGGACCACCGGAGACGTCCAACCGAATGACCGGCCCAACCTGAGTCCGATGATCAAGCACAGCAACCCGCCGGCCAGCAGGACTGCTCCGGCAACATCGAATGCCGGACCCGCCGAGCCGGTAGAAGGCCCGGACTTACGGCGTTCCAAGAACAATATCCCAATGACTGTGGCCAAGACCGCGAAAGGCGTACGGGCGAGGAAGATCCACTCCCAGCCGACCCAACCGACCAAAAACCCGGCCCCGATCGTGCCCGCCAGCATGCCCAACGCCTGACTGCCCACGGTGAATCCCATGCTCAGGCCGCGTCGGCTACTGGGAAACACACTGGCCGCGATGGCCGGTGAAACGGCGAACAAACAGCCAGTACCCAACGCCTGCAGCACCCGGAAACCCACCACCGTCTCCAAGTTAGGGGAGAAGGCGATGAAGAACATCGCTGCTAGGTAGGTGGTTGTGCCAAAGACGTAGACCGGCCTTAGGCCGAACCGGTCGGCAAAGCTGCCGGCGCCCATCACCAACGATGCCTGGATGGCCACGAACGCCACAATCACCCACTGGATGCTCTGCAGGTCGGCGTTCAAGTCCTTGGTCATCGCGGGCAAAGCCACGTTCAAAGAAGTGTCCAAAGCAGCCAAAAACATGCCTAAGGTCGCAGCAGCGCCCACCAGGATCTTGCCCCAGTGGCTCGGCACGACTTTCGGTGCTTCTTCCGGAACTTCTTGATGAGTCCCAGCTAAATGTTGTTCCGGCTCCAAGCTCATAAGTACCGAATTCTACCCCTTCTTGTTTGAAAGTCGATACGCCTCGTCATCTTTTTTGTTTGCAATGCCCTGCCGCTTGTGTTAAAAATCCAATGCTATTTAGCCTGAATATCGTCGGTCCGGTACGCTCAAACCCCGTAAATCATTCCGCGCTTGTCCGCGCTCAAATCGCCCAGGAGGTCGCCAAGTGGTAGAAGATTCCGGAAGATTCGATGCCCTGCTTCAAGAGGACCGGACGTTTCCTCCTTCCAAGGAATTCATGGCACAGGCAAATATCTCCGACCCGAAAGTCTACGAGGAAGCAAAGCGCGACCCGGAATCGTTCTGGGCCAAGTTTGCTGAAGAACTGGACTGGTTCAAGAAGTGGGACACGGTTCTGGAGTGGGACCCACCCTACGCCAAATGGTTCATCGGCGGCAAACTCAACGTTTCCTACAACTGCATAGACCGCCACCTGACCACCAGCCGCCGCAACAAGGCCGCCTTGATCTGGGAGGGCGAACCCGGCGACCGTCGCGTTTACACCTACTTCGACCTCTATCGAGAGGTCTGCAAGTTCGCCAATGGCCTGAAAAGTCTGGGAGTTAAGAAGGGTGACCGGGTCACGATCTATCTACCCATGGTCCCCGAACTTCCCATCTCCATGCTGGCTTGCGCCCGCATCGGGGCCGCCCACAGCGTGGTGTTCGGTGGTTTCAGCGCCGAATCTCTCCGCGACCGCCTCAACGACTCCGAGTCCAAGATCATGATCACCGCAGATGGCGGCTTCAGGCGGGGCGGCATCGTACCCCTGAAACAGAATGTCGATGACTCTCTGGACCTGGAAGGCGGCGCTCCCAGCGTTGAGAAAGTGATCGTACTGCGGCGGACCGAATCCGCCGACGACCAGATGGTGGACGGCCGCGACATCTGGTGGCACGACCTCATGGAAGGTCAGCCCATGACCTGCGAACCGGAACAGATGGACAGCGAAGACATGCTCTATCTGCTCTATACCAGCGGCACCACCGGGAAGCCCAAGGGCATCGTCCATACGACCGCCGGATATCTACTGGGCACCTACGCCACATTTAAGTGGATCTTCGACATCAAAGAGAACGACACCTACTGGTGCACCGCCGACATCGGCTGGGTCACCGGCCATAGCTACATCGTCTACGGCCCGCTGGCCAATGGCGCAACATCGGTCATGTACGAAGGCTCGCCCGATTATCCGGACCGAGACCGGTTCTGGGACGTGGTCGAAAAATACGGTGTGACCATCTTGTACACCGCCCCCACAGCCATCCGCACCTTCATGCGCTGGGGCGAGAGCTACCCTGAGAAGCACGATATGTCGTCCCTGCGTCTGCTGGGATCGGTGGGCGAACCCATCAATCCCGAGGCTTGGATCTGGTACCACAAGAATATCGGCGGCGGCAGATGCCCGGTGGTGGACACCTGGTGGCAGACCGAGACCGGCAGCATCCTGATCGCGCCCTTACCTGGGATAACCACGCTCAAACCTGGTTCGGCCACCAAGGCTTTCCCCGGTATCGAGGCGGAGATCCTCGATGAGCAGGGCAACGCTGTTGGCCCCGGTGGCGGCGGCTACCTGACGATCAAGAAACCCTGGCCGTCCATGCTACGGACGATCTACGGCGATGATGAACGGTACATCGACCAATACTGGTCACGCTATAAAGGGATCTACTTCACCGCTGACGGCGCCAAGTTGGACGAGGCCGGAGACTTCTGGCTGTTGGGACGGGTGGACGACGTGATCAACGTCTCCGGCCACCGCATCGGCACCATGGAGGTCGAGAGCGCCCTGGTGGACAACCCCAAGGTCGCTGAAGCCGCCTGCATCGGCAAGGCCCACGAGATCAAAGGCCAGGCGGTGGTCGCCTTCGTCACCCTAAAAGACAGCGTCGCGATGTCTAATGATGTGATTGTCGAGTTGAAGGCCCATGTGGCCACCAAGATTGGCGCAATGGCCCGGCCCGACGACATCATCTTCGCCGCTGAGTTGCCCAAGACCCGCAGCGGCAAGATCATGCGCCGCCTGCTGCGTGACGTGGCCGAAGGCCGCGCCTTGGGAGACACCACGACCCTTGCCGACCCAGCAGTGGTAGACTCTCTAAAAGAACAGTACGGCGACGAGGATTAAAGCTCAGTTTTCTCTCCAAGCGGTCACCCAACCGCCACGAGAGAACCCGAGAGAAACTCGTCACGCTAAATCATTTTAAGCATTCCCCCATGGAGGGCGGCAGCAATGGCAAGCTATACGAAAGATGAGGCCCAAGAATGGGCTTGGGCGACCCTAAAGGGACAATGGACCACCCTGGTCACTCCCTTCACTCCCGATGACAAGATTGACGTCGAAGGGATGAAACGGAACGTTCGCCACATCCGTAGCCTCGGCACCACCGGCGCCGGCTGCACGTGGAACATGGGCGAGTTCTGGGCCCTATCCCACGATGAACGTATAGAGGTGATGGACGCCGTTGCCGAAGCCGCGGAAGGCACCTGGCCCATCGGCGCTCACGTAACCGACACATCCGCCAAAGAGATGATCTCCTTGGCCCAACACGCTGAAGCCACCGGCTTCGATTTGCTGATCGTCGCCCCGCCCTATATGGCCACCAAGACTGAAGACCAGGTCATCGAGTACGTCCGCCTGCTGGCCGACAATACCAACCTGGCCATCATGTTCTACAACTCCCCCCAGTTCGGAATCATCATGAGTCCCTACGGGATGGGTCAGCTCTGCAGCATCCCCAACGTGGTGGGCGTAAAAGAAGCCAGCTTCAACCAACAGATATCCATAGAAACGCACCTGTCTCTGGGGAAAGACCACGTCATCAGCACCCCCGACGAGTGGATATACTTCAAGGGCCAGGAACTGGGTATCGAACAGCAGGTGATGTTCGCCAACACATCCGACTGGCGGTTCGATGTTCCCGGCGCAAATAACTACGTCCAGTGGATCGACCGCGCCTGCAAGGGCGACTTGGACGAAACGTTCTACGAAACCAAGTTACGCCGCCTAAAAGAACTATCCGATACCTGGTGGACCAGGACCCAGACCAAATTCAACGGCGCATTGCCAGTGGCCATGGCCAAGCACTGGGCCGAGCTCATGGGCATGAAGGGCGGACCTGTCCGTCCACCATTATTCGATCTAACACCAGTGGAGAAATCAGAGTTGCGAGAAGAACTAGAACCGCTCAAGCCCATCCCGGAACCAGTGATTCCTGCCGTGCCGGCCAACTCCCGTGGCGCATGGTTGGACGGTAACAACAACTTCGCCTCAGGCATGCTGCTCATGGTCAGCGTGCAGAATATGGAAGAGGCTATGGAGGCCGAGCAGGGCGGTGCTGACATCGTCGACGTCAAGAACCTGCAAGAAGCGCTGGTCGGCTCCGGCCACCCCAACATCGTCAAAGCGGTCCGGGGCATCATGCCCGTTGAGAAGCATGTAAGCGTGACCCTGGGCGTTGTCCCCAACCAGCCCGGCACCGTGGCCATGGCTGTTTACGCCGCGGCCATGATGGACGCCACATCGGTCAAAGTGGGCTTCCAAGAAGCCGACTACGACCAGGCAGTGCAGGTCTTGAAAGAATCTCGCATGGCCCTCGAAGGCTTCAACACCAAGCTGGTCGGCTCGGTCTTCGCCGATAACGTTCTCTTCGATAACGGCCTGGACCCACTGTGCATGGTCGAACTAGCCAAGGACGGCGAGTGTGACGGGTTCCTGATCGACACCTTGACCAAAGACGGACGCAATATCTTTGACTTCATGCCGGAAGATGTCCTAAAAGACATAGTCCTTAAGGGCAAAGAACTGGGCATGAGCACGGCTCTGTCCGGACACCTTAAATTGGCCGACCTGGACGAACTGGCCCGCATAAACCCCGACATCGTCGGCGTCCGTGGTGCGGTCTGCGGCAACGGAGAACGCGATCGGGCGGTAGCCTGGGAAGCCGTCGCCGAGTTCAAACGTCAAGTCGATCTCCGGAAGAGCGGCGAGGTCGATGTCTTCGACGGCGAGGTAGTGCCCGTCAGCGGCTCCAACGGCTGGGTAGTCATCGACGGCCGTGGCAAGAGCTGCGCCGGGGTGATTGCCGCCCTGACCAAACAGGTAGACATGGACCAAGAGTCCTTCGTGGAAGCCATCTTGGCCGACGCTTTGAATATCTACGACGTAACACTGTGGGCCGAGAAGGCCGGACACGAAGTCTTGACCAAACGCTCCGACCCAGACGGCACAACCCGGGTGCTAATCCGCCCGTAACACTCTCACGAATCCGAGCATAGAAAAAGGAGCGCTGATCGGCGCTCCTTTTTGTTTTCCGTTGATGTGGGTCTGGCGAATACTCTGTTCGCCGTAACCAGCAGGTACAAACCCCGGCTATGCCGGTTAGATCATGAAGACGGGGTCTGAGTCTTTGTTCACCCGGTATTCGGATTCCAGTCCTTCCCTCTGAAACTTAGGAAGGGCGAACATGTTCCGGTGACTGATGCCGTCGTAATACTTCAAGCAGTTGGACAAGCGGCGTTCCAACTCGGAATCCACAGTGTCCTCTGAGTCTTCGGAGAACGGAGTGTCTGATGCGATCGTGAACCCCCATAGGGTTTGAAAAGCGGGGATGTGCACCTGTGCGGCCTTGGTATGGTCAAAAAGGGTGCTCAGGGTATTAAAGATAGTGGTGAAGCACTCAGTGTAGTTGAGCAACCCGGACGGGCCTGATTGAGTTACCAACACGCCACCGGGATTGAGCCGCGCTTTGGCGATGGCGTAAAACTCCTGGGTGTACAGCAGAGCGGCAGTGCCACCCTCCAGCGGGTCGACCAAGTCCAGGATGATGACATCGTAGAAACTTGAGGTGTTTTGAAGGTAGCCGCGGGCGTCTTCGTGGACCAGGTTAGTCCGGGGGTCGTGAAAGCTACCTTTGTGGTGGTTGGGGAGGTATTTGCGGCAGAGTTCGACCACTTCCGGGTCAAGATCGACCATCGTGGCCTGTTCGACAGACCGGTGCGCCAATACCTCGCGGAGCGTTCCGCCTTCGCCACCGCCGCCGATAAAGACCTGCTTTGGTTCCGGATTACAAAGCATTGCTGGGTGGACCAGCGTTTCATGGTAGATGTACTCGTCGCGTTCCGTAGACTGGGTTTTGCCGTCCAGAATAAGGCTCCGGCCGAACAATTCCGAGTCTAGAACTTCAACTTTCTGATAAGCGGTCTGGCCTGAGTAGTAGACCTGACGCACTTTTAGCATCACTGCCAGCTCGGGGGAAACACCCTCGATAAACCAGTTGCCAGACATGTCCATCTTGGTCTGCGGGCCCGGTTAGAGTCCCACAGCCTCCTGGACCGCCAGCCCTCTTTGAATCTCTCGAATCTCAGGATTACGGCATTCCAGGGCTTCGGCCAATTTCTTAGCCGCCTCTCTGGGTAGAAATGACGTCCCGCAGGAAAAGATATCTGCAGCAGCGTAACCGTACTCCGGCCACGTGTGTATGGAGATATGAGACTCTGCGATGGCTAGAATTCCAGTAACACCTTGGGGTGAGAAGTGGTGGAATGACTCGCCGATAATCGTAGCCCCCACGTCTTGGGCCGTCTCTATCATTGAACGGCGAATATAAGAGAGGTCGTTCAGCAGTTCGGAGTTACAGTCCTTTAGTTCCAACAAGAGATGAAGTCCTAGTACTTCCAATCACCTGTCCTCCTCTGTTCATTGGTTGGTTTGAGCGCAACAAGGAAACATTCTATATGCCTATTCGTGGTGAGGCAAGACCTCCGTGTAAAAGCCCGTAAAAGCCCGTCATGCGCCGGAGTCATCAGAGCCCAGTCTTTTTCAAAAGCCCTTTAAGCCACCGATGTGATCAGAGCCGAATCTCTATTCAACCAAAAGGCCCTCATTTAAATCAAACCCATGCTAGAGTTGAATGTAAACCTATACCTCGGAGACGTACTTAATCATGGTTTTGGGCAGACCTGACTCAGGCGGAATCTCGGCCTCCAACGGAGGGATGATTCTTTTGGTTGAAGACGACGACCGTATCTCGCGCTTGGAACGGTTTGTGTTGGAGCAGGTGGGTTATCGGGTAACCTGCGCCGGCAGCGGCGAAGAGGCCCTGGAATTATTACCCCAGACAACGCGGTCGCTCGTCCTCCTGGATGTCATGCTTCCAAAGATGGACGGATTTATGACCTGCCAGAAGATCCGTGAGACCTCTCAGGTGTCCATAATCATGGTTACTGCCAAAGAAGACCGGGACGCCGACAAGGTCCAGGGCTGGAGATGGGCGCAGACGATTACATCACCAAACCGTTTTCCACACATGAACTCGCGTCGCGGATAAAGTCCGTCCTACGCCGCACCAACGTTGACCGCGATAAAAACGCACCGTCTTTCCCGGCTTCCTCCGAAGCAGAAATGTTTTTCCTCCACCCGAGGTATGAGACACTCAGCTACCCGACCCAGGCGCCACTATCCCCCACCGGCGCTCCACTGGGTATCTTTGATCATCTCTCCGGAAACGAATCCTCCTCTAACCTCGTCAGACCTAGCCCAGCCTCGACTGGGAATGAGAGTTACGAGGGAGCGGTAAAGCTAGTTGTTGAGACGCCGAAGGCCGTAAAGGAACTGATCAGGTTCATCGACGCCCTGCCTGGTATCCCTCAGATACATCTGCTCCAGGTGATCTCCAACTCCAATAGAACCGACATGGACGTTTGGATTCGCCTGCGCAGCCTCAATCACCTTCGCACAACCCTGCTATCAATAGCGGAGGTTTCCGTGGTCGAAGTCTCAACCCCTCTCGAGCATGAGCCTGATTCAACGATCCTCAAGGTTCTGCTGGACTAACCTCAAGCCCGTAGCGAACACCGGTCTCCGGCACTGAGACCAGTTTACTATCTGTCCCCTACTATCTTTCCCCGAATCCTAACTTGAACTTAAGAATTCGTTGTCCTGACGTTGATTGATAGGACTGGTTTAACGGATTCGATCGCGCCCCAAACTGGTCCCAAAGTTCCGCTCTATCTTTGATTAAACAGAGGCTGCGATTAAACAAAAGTTACCTACAAAACTTGACCCGCCGGAATCAACCGATAAAAGTCACAAATGTGCCGTTCGTCACATTTAGAAACTGATGCGCATCACAGAACAGAGCAGAAGCCCGTCGCATAATCAGGATTACGAAGCAATTAACTGACCCGATGAAACGGGCACCTACTGAGAGAACACTTAAATGCGAAACTTATTGGAACGAACCATGGGAAGAGGATCCGCAGACCAAAAAGGGTTCACCCTGATCGAACTGTTGGTCGTTGTGGGCATCATCGTTGCCCTCGCAGCGGTCATCGTACCATTGGTGATTCAGTTCTCCGGACGAGGAGACACCGGAGTTGCCAACGCTGAGTGGGACTCCATCCAGTCCGCGGTCGACACTATGACGGCCGATAACGCCCTGACCGCCGTGATCGCCGAGGCGGACGCCTCTTTCATCACCGGTGCCTTGGAGTTTTAGGTTGGAGCCGGCGCCCAAGACCTATCCACCTATCTGCGCGACGCCAGCACCACCTACTGCTACACCTGGTCTGGCACAGGCAGGACCCTAACTCAGATAGCGGCATCCGGTAGCCCGGCTGCCTGTCCATAAACCATCAACTAATCTAGTAACCGATCGCTTTTTTTTGCCAGGGGTGCCGATGGGTTCGGCCCAGCTAACCTCTGGCGATTTGCTTATCTGCCACCCGATAAAAGCAGGACTACCCCGTGAATCAGATGATCAGATGACCAGTTCTTTAAATCTCATTCGTTCATACGCACCCAGATTGGCAGACCGAATCCGGTCCGCTTTCTCAAGCTCGCGAGGGATAACCCTGATGGAAACGGTTATCGCCCTGGTGATGTTTTCATCTGCGGGAACGGCTGTGCTTTTGGGAGTGAGGGCAGCCCACACCTCCAGTGACCGGGTGAGCGCCAACGCTGTGGCCGAGAACCCGGCCCGTAACCAGATGGAGTACCTACACCCTGCCCTATCTGGCTCCCACGGCCTCCTACAACTCCATAGCCGATGACGTTAGCTTGGACACTCTCGATCCCCACCGGTTTTGCCGTGAGCGCTGCAGCAAAGGACTACGTATCCGACGGTTACGGCGGCTCCATCCAGAAAATCGTCGTAACGGTCACCAGAGACGGACAGAGCATCCTCGTGCTGGAATCGCTGCGGTCGGGGCCGTGACCGATGAGACAATACCGCCACATACTAGGCTCATCTCGTGGGTTCACCATGGTCGAACTGTTGGTCTCCATCAGCATCCTGACCGTGATTGTGAGCATATTCGGGACCGGAATGTTCCAAGTGCTCTCCATCCAGCGTTTCTGGACGGACGATGTCAGTGCAGTTAGAGAGGTGCGGCATGCGGGCAGTTGGTCCGCCGGTGACGCACTGAACGCCACGGACGTCCTGGATTCCGGCGGTGTGGATCGGTTGGACTGCTCCCCTTAGCCCTCGGTCGAGCACAGGTCACGTTGACCTGGTCCGACACGGCAGGCGCCACTCACAACGCCATTTACAGCGTCACGGGCGACCAGTTCAAACGAGACTTCGATGGCAACGGAACACCACTGGTCCTGGCTACCGGAATCATTGCGAACTCCATCAGCTTTACTCTCTGCGGCAGCACCCTGCGGCTGAACATGGATGTCGTGGGTGACCGGGACACCACCGACAACCTGGACCTGATCACCTACTTGAGTAAATTGTCTTGATCAGGTCTATCATCAACAAGCTCCGTGCCCGGTACCTGCCAGGGATGAGAGACCAGCGGGGTGGCATCGCCATCCTGACTGCCTTGGGGTTGTTGCTGTTCTCGATACCCCTCATAACAACGTCACTCGACCTGGCACAGACGTCCGCGATCGACGCCCGGGTCAAGACTGACATCACCCACCGGCAATGCTGCGAGTTGGCGGTACAGGAATACCTGGATTACCTGGTGGCGGACCCTTCTCGCTGGGTGGATTGGCTCTCGGAAAATATCGACCCTGGTGACCCGACAGGCGCCACTTCAACGGAAGTCATCACGCCTTACGCCAAGAGCATCACGATCACGTCGGTCCAACAGACTCAGATCCTTTCGGGCTCTACCAATGACCCCGTTGGAAATCCACTGTCTGTGATACCGCCACTTTCAGCCTACGGCAACCGAGATTTTCAAACCACAAAAACAGTATCTGAGACCAATCCACTCGGTGGAGAATCAGTTACTTACACCCTCACCGTGGTCAACAGAGACAGTACCTCTACAACGCTGACCAAGATATAGGACACCCTGCCCCCAGGGTTCCTTTATGACTGCAACGGTCCGGCGAACCAACTCACACTACCCGGAGCCGGTCCGATGGTGATCGTCCCGGACGATCTAGATGACCTCCGTGAAGAAGATAAGGAAGAGGAGATCGAATGGGATATGCCGCCTGGAACGTCCATCCCATCTGGCGGCGTGGTGAAGTTGACGTTCGACGCAAAAACGAGCATCGATCCTGGCACCTCCTGCAATGAATTTCAGGTTGGACCAGGGTGAAATAAGGCTAGGAGCGGTAAAACGGCCATCGTCCAGATTGGCGTTCTCCCGGGCTTAGCCCCGGTGAAGCGGTCAGGACTAGCAAGACGTTGGCCTCGGCGAGCTACATCTCGACCGACGAATACACCTCGCCCTATACGTACTCGTTCACTGCCGACTGCGACATCACCGTCGAAAACATCGGCGCCGACGACGTGACGATCAAGGAATTCATCGACCTGCTTCCGGTAGGCTTCTCCTACGTGTCCACAAGCCAATCAGGTGACATCGCCGACCCGCCACACCACCTGCACCAGGTGGACCGGCAGAAGATCACTTGGAAGTTCAACCCAGAGATTCCACTGCCACCCGGAGAGTCCAAAACTCTGACATTCACCACCACGTCTGCTGCGAGCAGAAGGTACTACTGGAGCGACCTGCTCGTTGGCTTCGGCGTAGGGACGTTCTCTGAAGACCGGTATTCCTGGCCCACCGCATTGGTCTCGATCATCGATTCCTATAACGTGACGGCGACCGACGAAGAGGGCAACAATCAGGTGATCGCTCTACAGGTGTGGATCTCAGACGCCGACGGCCTAATCAGCACTCGGAACCTGAAATAGGCCGGAATCAGCGGGCAGACAGGCGGGGCCTGAGTAAAGGTGAAACAGCAACTACGGCGGTCTACTCGTCGTAGGCCGACCAACCGGTATCTATCTCTTCTTCGTCGATAACGTTCTCATCTTCATCGTCGTCCTCTGCTTCCTCACGCATGAACTGAGCCACGGTCTCGTTCGTAAGCACCCGGTTGTCTTCCAAGGCCAAGGAAGGGAAGGACGATACGTTCTGGAGGTTGCGGTGTTTGAACGTCTCCTTGATGATCACAGAGACTTCATCACCGTCTACCAGGGCCACCACGGCGACATATTTGTTGCCTCCGTCTAACAGCCTGCCAAGTCTGCTCCTCAGCTTCGGCTCCAACTGGCCCAATAGTTGGCCGTCTAAGGTCAGCACGGTCACCGATTTCTTCTCACGGGAGAAAACCACCTGCTCGCTGGTGGAAAGTCGGAACACCGCCTTGTTCCCCGTGGTGTTCCGCAGAACGGTGGTGCCTGATTTACCGCCCTCTTCGATGAATATCTGAGGGGCGCCGGCCGTCTTCTTGCTCTGCTTGGCCCGGCCTGGCCAACGCCAGCCGAGTCAGGGTTGGAGGTTAGCTGGTCTAGCCGGGCTAGGTTCTTCTTGGCGATCGTGTTGTAGGGGCCACCTCGCAAACCTGGTTCAATACGGCGCGGGCGTCCAGATAACTTCCCAACTCCATCAGCGCCTTTACCAGACGGTTCATCGCCTCGAGGTCGTCGGGGAAAAGCTCCAAGATCGCCTTGTTCACTTCAGCCGCGCGTTCCCATTCGCCCTGCAATGCAAAATCCACGACATCATGGCTAAGTCATTTTTCAAACGGATGCTGCCTGGTGTCTGTATGGCTTCCGAATCCATCCCCGTCTCCTGCCCGGTGTTGTGCTTCATCGACCGGGCCCCAACATTTTACCCCGTCCCTGTCGATATAACCCCATTGATTTTTCTACAAGATAGCTGGCCTATGCTTTTCTTATATCGGACTTGATCGAACCACACTGGTACATGATGTAGCGAGGCTCGATTCATGCCTAGGCATTTAGTAGTAATTACACTATCGTCTCGCCAAAGATCAAGCCAGAATACGCGAGAAATATGGAAATTTCTACAGTCTTGTATCCAACTACCCAAAACCGGTAGTTAAGCAGGCCCAATGCTGCCTGTATTACCGATAAATATCTCGGCCAATCATAAAGATAGGGGCGCCGTTTGGGTCAGGATGGGTTGCGGTGGCGCCAGCGTATCTTCAGGAGGTCAAGCGTCATGGCCAATGCGTCCTGCAATGGCCGAACCTTGCTTTGAGAGCGGTAATACCAATCCACACCGACTTCGGAGTACGTCATTCCCAATTTGCAGGCCAGATACAGCAGTTCAACGTCGAAGGCGAACCCGTCCAGAGTCAGCCGTGGAAAAAGGGTTTCGGCCGCATCTCCACGGACGATTTTGAACCCGCATTGGGTATCGGCCAGACCTGGCACGGCCAGAACCGCCACCAACCGGTTGAAGACACGGCCCATCATATGCCGGCGGGCCGGTTCACCGATCCGGATCGCCGACAGGGCCTCCCGGGACCCCAACACGATGTCTGAGCCCAGTCCTGATGAGGGCAGGAGTCGTTCCACCTGTTCTATTGGGACAGACAGGTCAGCGTCGCAGATCAGCCGGTACTCGCCGCCCGCCGCCAGCATCCCGTTCTTCACAGCCCATCCCTTGCCCCGGTGGGAAAGGTGCAGGACACGGATATTGGGGTGTTCAACGATCTCACGCCCTACTAACTGGGCCGTATGGTCAGTGCTTCCATCGTCGGCCACCAAGATCTCCCATTGGTAATCTTGGGCAGACAGGTAAGAGATCACCTGGGAGAGGGTTCCCCCGATACGGGCTTCTTCGTTGAAGGTGGGAATCACGACTGATAAGAACGGCTGAGGCAAGGACAAACTCTCTTCTGAATCAGATGCTGGCCGCCGAGCAAACACTCCGGCGGCTTATTGGCGAGACTATCAGGAGCCTAGTTCGTCCGGTTCGTCCAATTGAAAACCTCGGTGCAGCAGGCGAACCGCCTCTTGGGCCTGGTCTTCCCGGATGATGCAGGAGATGCGTATCTCCGAGGTGGTAATCATGTCTATGTTGACGTTGCCGTCGGCCAGCACCCGGAACATTCGCGACGCATAACCAGGCGTGTGCTGCATCCCGGATCCAACAACGCTCACCGCCGCTAGGTTGGCCTCGCTGATCAGCGCACCGGCTCCGATCTCTTTGGTCAACTCCTCGACCTGGGCCAGGGCAGCTTTCAGATCGGTGCCGCTCACGGTGAAGCTGATGTCCGTTGTCCGGTCTTCGCTGGTGTTCTGGACGATCGTGTCCACGCTGATGCCCGACTGGGCCAGAGGCTCGAACAGGGCCGCCGCCACGCCCGGTTGGTCCGGCACGCTGCGCACGGTTATCTTGGCCACGTTGGTGGTGCAGGCAATTCCAGTAACTTTGATTCTGTTTTCCATCTCTCTCTTGTCCGCTTCGCCGTGTATCAGTGTCCCCGGAGTGTCGTTGAAGCTGGAAGCAACGTAGATCAGAACCTGGTAGACCGCGCCCAGCTCGATGGACCTGGGGTGCATCTTTGCCCCGTAGTTGGCCAGCTCAAGCATCTCATCGTAGCCGATCTCGCTCAGCTTGCGGGCTTCGGGGACGATCCTGGGGTCGGCCGTGTAGATGCCATCGACATCGGTATAAATCTCGCAACGGTCGGCCTCCAAAGCGGCCGCCA
>Ga0315339_1002077_pt1 | contig 15848 bp, 12 predicted proteins | sample ASW17metaG_FD_204514 | JGI IMG/M metagenome (GOLD analysis project Ga0315339, IMG submission 204514) | Ammonia-oxidizing marine archaeal communities from Pacific Ocean, United States - ASW #17 | ecosystem: Environmental > Aquatic > Marine > Oceanic | place: USA: California | collected 2016-12-05
CTGTTCCCACTGTTGCGGAACCAGCAAGCGCGCCACCGGCATCTAGAGATACGGTGAGACCCGGGGTGAACCCACCGAGGGTCACGGTGACCGAATCACCTTCTGCGGCTGTCGTTGCGCTCACCGACATTGTGGTGGCAAAGCTCGGAGTAGCTGATGAGTTGACGACGGTATTAGCCGTTGCCTGTTCGCTGGTCACTACGTCACCTTGAGTGGCTGCGGTAGTACCGGCCACACCGCTCTTAGCGGGGTTGAGTATGCCAGCCAACTGACTAAAGAACACCGTAACAGTGTCTCCAGCATCTATCGCATCCGAGACGGCAGCGCCGGCCGAATTGGTTGCTGGAACCGTGAACGTTACTTTCCTTGTGGATGTAGAGATCGTCGCGTCTGAGGTCAACGGGTTGAGGTCCGTACCTGCGCCAGCTGACATCCTGCTCTTGTCTATTGTCGCAGGCAGAGTAACGCCGGTTGGGAACGTGACTGTTGCTGTTCCACTACCGGCTACCAGTGCGGCTGAAACGCCGAACGTCACACTCCACGAACCTCCGCCATTCACAGAGCCGCTGGAGGGCGTGAATGTTATTCCGTGAACCTTAGTGGATGTTGTGTTGTGATCAGCGCGCACCTCGTTCGCTGAGAACATGCCCAAAGCAAACATCGTCGCGATAGCGGCGATGGCCATGAGCGCTGCGAGCCCAAAAGATGTTCCGATTTTAGTGTTCATCTACTCCTAATCTCCTTGTTCTTGTTATCTGAAGCGAAGAGTACTTCTTTAATCCTTGCTACCTACCGAGCTTCGCTTCTTTTGTATTTAAAATTACCGGAAGTTGTGTTACCGATAAGTTACCTAGCGGCGGGCCGTCCAAGTGAATTGAACCTCTAATCACATATATGACCCCCGCGGAAGTTTGGGGATATTAGAGGAGCTGGTATCTGGAGAAATAAAAATAAGACCACAAAAGACATAGTTACCCCTTACCTCCTAAAAAATTAGACGGACTGAGCTGAACCTCTTCATATCTAGCACTATTGACTTTCGCTTGTCAAGGTATCAGACCTTGAGCTAATCAGTAAAAATCGCCTCATGGTATTCTAGTGAGGCGATCCACTAATCGAGGGTTGAAGCCGAGTATTTACATGACCAAATCGCGCATCTGTCTATAACTCAGACTACATTGTGGGAGTGTTCTTCAGAAAGCGCAACCCGTAAAAAGGGGCAATTTTCGGCCAATCATAGCCTCAACGAAACAATTGCCTGGTTTCGACACTTCGGTGACGGTTTTTTATGCGTCTTTGTTCAAGTTGGCCAGGAATTCTTCGTTACTGTCAGACTTGGCCAGCCGCTCCAGCACACGCTCGGTGGCGTTCACCGCGCCGTCGTTGGAGATTAAGCTGATCATGCGCCGCAGGAGCACAATCTGTTTCAAAGTTTCTTCGCTGAACAGGAGTTCTTCCCGGCGGGTGCCACTGCGTACGATGTCTATGGCTGGGAAGTAACGGCGTTCGGCCAACTTTCGGTCCAGGTGGAGCTCCATGTTGCCGGTACCTTTGAACTCTTCATAGATCACCTCGTCCATCCGGCTGCCGGTGTCCACCAGACACGTGGCGATGATGGTCAAGCTACCGCCTTCTTCTATATTACGAGCTCCGCCGAAGAATTTCTTGGGCGGGTATAAGGCTGCAGGGTCGATGCCGCCGGAAAGGGTCCTACCGCTGGTCGGGACGGCCAGGTTATAGGCCCTAGTCAATCTAGTGATGCTGTCCAGGAGGATGATGACGTCTTGTCCCATCTCAACCAGACGTTTGGCCCGCTCGAGGGCGAGCTCAGCCACCCGGCATTGTTCTTCTACGGACTCATCAAAGGTAGAGGCGAAGACATCGCCGTCCACAGCCCGGCGCATGTCCGTTACTTCTTCGGGTCGTTCACCAATCAGCGCCACGATCAATGTGGCCTCTGGGCAGTTCAGCTGGACCCCATGGGCGATCTGTTTGAGCATGGTGGTCTTGCCAGCCTTAGGCGGCGAGACGATCAGGCCGCGTTGACCCAATCCAATGGGCGCGAACAGATCGACCATTCGAGTGGATAGTTCGGAGCTCTCTGTTTCCAGTATCACCTGCTTCTCGGGGAAGATCGGTGTCATATGCTCGAAGGTCGGACGGTAGCGGCTCTGCACTTGGTCCGTTTCCATCCCGTTGATCAGCTCAACCCGCACCAGCCCAAAGTAGCGCTCTCCTTCTTTAGGAGGACGCACCTGCCCGGTGACGGTGTCCCCGTTCCTGAGGTTGAAGCGTTTTATCTGGGACTGGGAGATGTAGACGTCTCCCGTACCCCGGTGGGTGGTTACCTGACGCAGGAAGCCATACCCCTCATCTATGATTTCCAGAATGCCGGTGGAGATCAATGCCTGTTGAGCGGAGACCACTTGGAATAGGCGGCTGAGTAGGTCTTCTTTGTGCAGATTAGCCAGAGCTGTGGTGTCGCTTAATCCGACATCACTGGCCAGGTCTAGGAGTTCTTCCTTGGACCTAGCCCCCAACTCAGTCACATCGAGCATTTTTTGAGTAGTCGCCATGTTCACCTCTAACGGGGGTCATTGATCTTGCGCCGGGCTGCGGGTGGTGCAATGGCTGGATTCCGGCAGACGCGGGAAAGAAGCTTTGCGAATAAGGCCCGGTTGGTTCAGTAGGTTCTTTAGTTTTTCTTTGTTCGCGTATTATGGTCGTGTTTCTTTATTCGTGGGTCTAATCATCCGAGAGCGGCAGGGACATCTTTTGCCACTGCGCCGCTGCGGGTGAGTCGGTGGAGTTATTTACCTATTTTCTCCCAGTCGGCCTGGAATCGGGCTACTCCGGTGGTGGTGAGCGGGTGCTCGGCCATCTGGGCCAGTATCTTGTAAGGAATTGTCGCTATATGGGCCCCGGCTTGAGCCGCCAGAGTGCAATGAAGGGTGTGGCGGATACTGGCCGCCAGTACCTGGGTTTCTATGTTGTGTTCCTTATATACGGAAACGATGTCTTTGATCAGGTCTATGCCTTCTAAGCCTATGTCGTCCAGCCTGCCTATAAAGGGGCTAACCGCAGTAGAGCCGGCCTGGGCGCCCAAGATGGCCTGGTTCACCGAGAAACATAGTGTCTGATTTATCTTTATGCCTTCACGGGACAGAACTGAGATCGCTTCAAACCCGTCCATGGTGCTGGGAATCTTCACCCAGGGGTTTGGGATCCAGCCGGCGATGTCACGGCCTTCTTCGATCATCCCCTTGGCGTCTAGGGATATGACTTCAACAGAGATGGGACCGTCAACGATGTCCGATATCTCCCGGACGGCAGTCTTATAGCTCTCGGCGTTTCCGATGCCTTCGGCGGATGCCAAAGACGGATTGGTGGTTACGCCGCTGATGACACCCAATCGGGCGCCGTCCCGTATCTCCTGAATATTGGCCGTGTCTAGGAAGAGCTTCAAGATTTCACCGCCACTGCAGGATTTTGTCCGGATGGGTAGTTATTAGATAGAAGGGGCATGTATGGGTCCGTTGAGGAGTTTTCGATTATCGGTGTGGCACGTGCTTGGGCTGGGTGCCGGTTGATTGATGGTTGTGGTTCTAAAGGAGAATCGAGCATGAGATAGCTTCGCTAATTGGAGTTGAGGTCCAGGGGCAAAGGCCGTTGCACGCCCTCGCGGATAGTCTCTTTGGCCGCCCCGATGAATTGACTGAACAACGGGTGGGGCCGGTTGGGCCGAGACTTGAACTCGGGGTGGTATTGGGTCCCGACCATAAACGGGTGGTCGGTGACCTCTCCGGTCTCGACCAGGTTTCCGTCAGGGGAAAGACCGCCGACGATGAGCCCTGAATTTTCCAATGACTCACGGTAGCTATTGTTAAGTTCAAAGCGGTGACGGTGTCGTTCCATTATCTTGTCAGCCCCGTAGGCCGCCTTGGTCAGAGTCTGGTTCTGGGGGTAGCAGGGGTAGTCACCCAAGCGCATCGTGCCGCCCTTGCTGGAAATGCCCTCTTGTTCAGGCATTATGTGAACTACAGGATTTTCCGTCTCCGGGACCAATTCCTCTGAGTTGGCATCTTTTATATTCAAGACGTTTCTGGCCCATTCAATGACCATTACTTGTAACCCAAGGCAAAGGCCCAAGTAAGGCACCTTGTGCTCTCTGGAGTACCGCACCGTCTCAATCATTCCCTCAACGCCTCGGGGTCCGAACCCGCCGGGGATCACTATCCCGCAGGCGTTGGCCAGGTGGACATCCGGCCCGTCCCGTTCGATATCTTCGGAATGGACCCACTGGAGATCGATATCTTTTGTGTGGGCTAGTCCAGCGTGCCGCAGGGCCTCACGGACTGAGATATACGCATCAGGATATTCAACGTATTTGCCCACCAAGGCGATGGAAATCCTCTCTTTTGGCTCGTTCATACGATCGACCATGGCCGACCACTCCGTTAGGTCTTTTGGTTTACCGCCAAGATTTAAGGTTTTGACGATGATGTCGCCCAGGCCAGCATTCTCCAGCACCAACGGGACCTCGTACACATTATTAACGGTCAGCACTGGAATCACGGCATTCAAAGGAACGTCGCAGAATGCCGATATCTTTTCGCAGATGGATTGAGATACCGGTTCGTCGCTTCTGCAAAGGATGGCATCTGGCTGGATGCCTATGGAACGTAGTTCTTTCACGCTGTGTTGTGTTGGCTTGGTCTTAAGTTCTTGTGCTGCGGTTATATAAGGAAGCAAAGTCAGGTGGATGTAGAACACGTTGTCGCGGCCCACATCGTTTCTCATCTGCCGGATGGCCTCCAAGAAAGGCAGGCCTTCAATATCGCCAACCGTGCCACCAACCTCGGTGATGATCACATCAGCTTCTGATTCGGCGGCCAGGACTAGGACCCGGTCTTTGATGGCGTTGGTGACGTGGGGCACCGTTTGTATGGTGCCGCCAAGAAAGTCACCGCGCCGCTCTTTGGCTATGAGATTTAGATAGACTTCGCCAGCAGTGAGATTTGAAGTCCGTGTAAGTTCTACGTCAATGAATCTTTCATAGTGGCCTAAATCAAGATCGGTCTCACCGCCGTCTTGGGTCACAAACACTTCACCGTGCTGGTAAGGGGACATGGTTCCGGGGTCAACGTTGAGGTAAGGGTCCAACTTGATGACGGAGACGGTGAGGCCCCTGCTTTTCAGGATGCGTCCGATGGATGCGACGCTAATCCCTTTGCCCAGTGAACTGACGACTCCCCCGGTAACGAAGATAAATTTTGTCGGCATTTGCCTACGCAATAAAAGGATGTTAATGGGAAACGGGGAAGGGTACCTACTTGGAATCTGCTAGATGGACCGCCGCCCTAAGCAACACTTATCATAATTCTGAAAAGGGGCTTTGCAGGGGGGCGCTAACTCAAGAACGTGGACGGTGGCAACGCGAACGGCTGCCGGGGACTCCACTGCTAATTATATGAGTCCATTTTCCTGAGTGTCAAGCGTCATGACATGGATATTAAAATCAACTGGATCCCTCCGTTGATTCTTACGGCAGCGCCATTTAGTTCCGAGGTGACACGGGGGGTAGTTTATCCAAGTAATCGGCGTGGAACTCGGCGATCCAACCAAGGACTGCCTGTTCGTCCAATGGGACTTGGCCCGGCGCTCCTCCGCCCTCTGGCAGGTTGCCGATGATCCAATCCTCCGCAAGGCGTTCCATGCTCTGTTGGTCGATCCCCAACAACTCTGCCAGGACGTACTCGTTGGCCTCGCCCAGCCGTGGGGCAGGCCCTTTAATGCCGGTCTCACTGTTGGAAAACTTCCAAGCCCTCCCGACATACCCTTTGGACCGCAGCCCAACCTCGGGCGGATTATGGACGGTCTCGAAGAACCCCCGGTCCAGATACTGTGGATCTGTTATGGCCTGTTTTGCCGTCAGTATCGCTCCGGCAGGCGCGCCTGCTTCCTGAAGTGAGGTCATAGCCTGGTACGAAGTCTGTTCAGAGGTCCACGTTCCGATGATATCATCCAATTCTTCCTGGTGCTGGCGGCGGTCTATGGGGTCGGCGAACCGGGAATCTGAAACGAGTTCCGGGTTTCCCATCGCCTGGCATATCGTTTGCCAATCACTTTCGTTGCGGGCGGCGATGGCCACCCATTGGTCGTTGCCCTGGCAAGGGTAGACTCCGTGAGGCGACCAGACAGGATGGCGATTGCCGATGCGCAGGGTCCGGCGGTCATTGAACACGTAATCCAGCAGCCCTGTGCCGATCACCGTCGTGCCTGTTTGATACATGGCCAGGTCGATCCATTGGCCTTGGCCGGTGCGTGCCCTTCTTAGCAGGGCTGCCATCAGGCCACCAAGGGCCGTCCAGCTGGCGAGAAAGTCGGAATAGGAGTTGCCCATCTTATTGGGGACCTGTCCCTCGGTCAGGCGACCGTCTGTTCCTTCTGCCATGTAGCCCATGAACGCCCCCGTGCCGTGGGTTGGCTCCAGAGCCGACGCCATGGCCCCGAAGTTGCTCCAGGGGCCGCTATGCCCGTAACCAGTGTTGGACACCATAATCAGGTCCGGCTTGTGGGACATAAGGCTTTCATAGTCCAACCCGAACCGGGCCATCACCCTGGGAGTGAAATTCTCCAAGACCACATCGCAGACCCTCACCAGGTCTTTGATTATCTTCTGCGATTCTTCGGAACGCAGATCCAGGGTCAGACTCCGCTTGCCGCGGTTCAGGTTCTGAAAAGTACCACCCTGCTCCCACCAGAACTCGCCGGGTTGGTTGTCAGGGAAAGGCCCGGTGATTGTCCGGGTGGTGTCCATGAACTGGGTCTGACAGGTGTCGATCTTGATGACTTCAGCGCCAAGGTCGGCCAGAATCGCTCCGGCAAAGGGCATGGCGAAGACCCGGCTAAGATCCAGTACTCGTATATTTTTTAATGGGGCCTGTGGTTCGTGGGCTGAGGGCATGTCTCTGTCAGTCTTCCTACATACATGGGTGCGACGATCGACTATATTACGCCGTGCTTTTATTTAAGCTGTTTCGACGATTATTTAGATGACTTGGTGCTGCCGAAGCGTGATTAAATCCTGGGCGGTGTAGCCAAGGTCTTGTCCGAAAATCTCCGCGTTGTGTTGGCCCAGGAGAGGGGCAGGTTGGGCGGCGGATAGCTCTTCGCCGGGCAGCCGTACCGCCATTCCGGGGTAACGAGCCGAGCCGACCACGGGGTGATCGACATCTATGAAAAACTCACGGGCTTCGAGATGCGGGCATTCGGCCAGGTCTCCTGCGTCCTGGGCCATCCCAAAGACCAACCGCCTTTCTCCGGAGGCCAGGAACAGAGGCTTCCGGTCCCATTGGGCCAAACCTCTGATCAACAACTCTTTAAGTTCTTCGCCGTGGGCCACCCGGCCAGCGCCGGTCACAAACTTCTCGTCTTTCAGTTCTTCCAGGCCGATTAGGTCGGCGATGGTTGCCCAGGGTTGGGAGCCTTGTACGGAGGGTGCCACATAGCCGTCACGGGCGGGCATCAGTTCTTCGAACCCGGCCCCACGGACCGGACGGCGTCCTTTGACCGCACCCATGTAGTTGTAATAGGGCAAAGGCTGGACCAAGTGAGCGCCCAGGCATTCTGCCGCTGATACGTCCACATGCTGGCCTTCTCCCGAGGTGAGGCGGGCAAACAGCGCCACCTGAGTGGCAGCGGCGGCGTTGGCCCCAGCCACATATAAAGACTGGTCCAAGACGTTACGCAAGGGCGGCTGGTCGGAATCGCCCGAGTGATACATCAGACCGCTCAGGGCATAGGTGACGATGTCCGTCGCCAGGAAATCGCTGTACGGCCCGGTCTGGCCAAAGGGTGCGATGGACGTGACCACCAACCCAGGGTTCACCGCCGCCAGCGACGCATAGTCCAAGCCCAGTTCCTTGGACTCAACGGGTTGGCTGTTGTGCACCAGGACGTCGGCATCAGCCAGGAGCCGGTCAAATAGCTTTCGGCCACTGACGCTAGACGGGTCGAGAGTCACACCCTTCTTGTTGGTGTTCAGGTAGAGAAAGGTCAGGCTTTTTTCCGGGTTCGGGTCATCGCCGGCGAAAGGGCCCATCCGGCGGCTGGCATCGCCCGAGCCAGGGGTCTCAACCTTGATAACCTCTGCCCCGTAGTCGGCCAGTATCTTGGCGCACCACGGTGCGGATATCCCGGAGCCCAGGTCCAATACACGGAACCCGTTCAGCAAACCGGCTGGCATCAGTCTTCCACTTCCCAGACCAAGGGCAGGCTCTGGCCTTTTTTGGGCAGGACAACCATACCCCGGCCGGTGGCAGTCTGCTCTCCCCGGTTGTTGGTCAGGTTTACTTCGCAGTCCACATGACCATACTGGCCGACCTCGCGGGCGGCCGTCACCTTGCCTGAAGCCGTGATGATATCGCCCGGGTAATCCATACCGCGGTGTTCCACATAGAACCGTTTGAACCAGCCTTGCGGACCAGCAAGCTTGATCATCAATTGACCCAGGTACTGGTTCTTCAGCGAGCCGTTCACAACCACGTTGGCCAGGCCCTGGTGTATCTGAGCGAAGGGCAGGTCCCAATGTATCCGGGCGTAGTTTCCATTGGCTGCGGCCCAGCGCACCAGATGGGTGGTGGTCAGCGGGCCTTTGACGACCTGCTCCAGGTCCATGCCCACCGAAATATCTTCAAAGTGATTCTGGTTGCCGCCGAGATGGACGGAACGTGGGACGGTCTGGTCGGGCGCCGGAGGCGAGATCACGACAGATTCCAAGCCTTTGCCCGAATCCGCGACGGCCTTAACATCTTCTTCCGGCGGCCTGCTACGGTGGATGCTCACACGGTCAGCCACGCTGATGGCGTCGCCGTGCTGGTTGGTCTGAGTCTCGCGCCGGACGATGAATACCAGGGGACCCGAGCGGCCTTCTTTCTCAAAGATGTCCACCACACGGAATTGGCGTGTTACCCAATCTCCCACATAAGCAGGGCGCAAGAACTGCCAGTCACTGCCGCCGTTCAAGCCGTAGCTATTGAATGGCAGAGGAACATCGAAATGGGATTCCTGCCCGGCGCCGAAATATCCGATGGATGGCGCTATGTCCTTCCAAGTGGCCAGAGGTGGGCAGAGCAGCCCCTTGAACCGGCTGGCTTCGGCCGCGGCCCTATCGATGTATAGCGGGTTGGGGTCTTCAGTGGCGTCGGCCAGATCGTAGGCCATCTCGTCGCTGAGTGGGAATCGGTTCTTCTCAGGAGAGGTCTCGCTGCCGATTAGGGCACGGACCTCCGGGGTGATCAAACTGTCGGCCATGGGATGCGCTCCAAATATGGTTGCCGGATAGCCTGTATGTTGGTTTTTTGCAGGCGGGCGCAGGCGTGCGCTGCCGACAGTTTAGCATACCTCAAACACGGCGGCCGGGTGTATCATGTGGGCCGGGAAAAACCGATCGGCGAGAGCCGTCGGACGATTATATGGAGAAGCACAAATGACTCTGAACGAGTTTATCGAAAACGCCTTCAATACCGAACAAGAGTATCTGATGGAAGCCCTGGGAGACCTGACCCCTGATGAAATGACGTGGCGGGCCGGACCGGAAGCCAATACCATCGGCTGGATACTGTGGCACATGACGCGGGTCGAAGACATGTGGTTCCAGTTCTTCATCCAGCGGCAGCCGGAGCTCTGGGAGGCTGAAGGGTGGCACGAGAAATTCGGAATGCCGACCAGGGACAACGGCTTCGGGCATACCCCAGAACAGGTAAAAGATCTTCCGGCCTATGACCTGAAAGAGATGATCGCCTACGGAGCAGCCGTGCGGGCCGCAACATTGAGCTATTTGAAGACCGTCACTCCGGAGCAGATGGACGTGGTCTCCAGGGAGGCCCGGCCGGAGATGTCGGTGGGCCAGGTATTCCGACAAGTGGTCGGCGAGATGTACCAGCATCAGGGCCACATCGCCTATATCAAGGGACTTATCCGCGACGGAAAGTAACGGCTCAAAGGCCAGCGGAGCATTCCAATTCAAACGGCTGGCCAGATTCCTTGACATCAGATTTGCCTGCAGGTAGCGTGAAATCGTGCCGTCGAATTCCGTCAACGGCCGGGAACTACCCTGCCACATTGGCTCTGGAACAGGTAATTGAGAGCAGCCGCCGGATTTTTCAAAACATTCTTGCTACAACCCAAGTTCAGGATGGTCTTAGGCTTGCTGTTAGGTACCGGTATCGGCATCGCCATGGTGCGGGACATGGACTGGGGTTCCCTTTCCGGCGCATTCAGCGACTTCCCCGTCCGCTACGGTCTGCTGTCTCTGGCTGTCTTCTCCGCCGCCACCGTCATGCGTGCCTACCGCTGGCAGGTGTTATTCATCGGCGACAAGGTTCCGCTGCACAGGCTGCTATTAGTCCAGAACGTGGGCATCGGTCTCAACAGCGTCTCTCCGCTGAGAATCATCAGCGAAGCAACCCAGTTCCTGATGCTCACGCTACGCTACCGGGTGAAGGGCGAAGAGGTCGCAGCGACGCTGGGAGTCCAGCGAGTCCTGGACTTCGTGATCGCCGCCATATTGTTAGGCGTGGGGCTGATGTTCCTGCCCAGCCTGAAAGGCTTTACCCCCTACATCATCGGGGCCATCCTGATCGCCATTATCAGCGTGCTGGCCGTGCCGGCGGTCATCTGGTTCGGCTCCAGACCCGGCCTCACCCACCTCCAGTTGCTGGCATCCACTTCGTCGTCCCTCCGGGGACTAACCTTAGCGAGTGTCAGACTCACTTGGTCATTCCTACTGACCTTGGGTTACTGGGTTCTGCTGGGATTTTCAGCCTGGGTCTTGGCCTATGGTATGGGCATCGACATCTCCCTGCTGGTCGCTATTCTGCTGGTGATCGGGACGCTTACATTCGTGGCCTTGGTACCCTCGTTGCCGGCCTCGGTCGGGACCTTCGAGTTCGCGGTCTTCTACCTGCTAACAACCATCGGTGTTGGCGACGGAGACGCCCTTGGGTTCGCTTTGGTGATCCATGCCATTTTGTTCATGCCGCCGATATTGATCGCCGTAATGGTCTTCGCCACCTGGGCCATCACCGGCCGTGGCAAGCCGACCCAGCTTGCGTCTGACCTGTTGGCCGCCAAATCACTCGAGCCCCAACTGCCTTCAGATTAAGACCTGCACTCCAGTTTTCCCCCTACGGCGCATCAGCGTCCCTCATGGACCAGCCACTGCCCCACCATATAATCGAGGGTGATTCTGTACCTTCTGTGAATCAGTGGAAACCAGGACATACGTGTCTAATCGGGACGGTAGGACGATGAACTTACTCTCTGTAAAACCGCTCTTGATCATGGGAGCAATTGCCTTGGTCATGGGCTGCTCTGCATCAAGCCCCACAGACTCCCTGGACGCCAACAAGAGCGACGGCGTGCCTATACCATCGCCAACTGCGGTGGTCGCGACGGCGCCTTCAGGCACCAACGGCGGCTCGCTCACAGTGGCGTCGGCAGCGGGCATCCCCCACCGAGATGTCCACCAAGAGGTCCAGGAGGCGCTGACCGCCTTGGGGCCGGGACTGGCTTACAGCAGATTGCTGAGGCTGCGGTCCGGGCAGGCCTCCAACCAACCAAACCTGCTGCTGGAATGCGACCTCTGCCAGAGTTGGTCGCTAAACGACGACCTGTCTTACGTTTTCAACCTGCGCCCCGGCATACGCTGGCAGAACATCGCGCCGGTGAACGGCCGGGTTCTGACGGCTCAGGACGTGGTGTTCAGTCTCGACCGCATCAAGACCCCCGGGTGGCCCAACGCACCTCTTCTGGCTTCCATCGGCAAAGCCACGGCGCTGGACGACCTGACCCTGCAGATTGAGCTGGCCTTGGAAGACGCTGATGCCCTTCTTTCTCTGGCCGACGGACACTCCAAAATCGTAGCCCCGGAAGCCGTCTTAGTTACTGGCGACCTGAAAAATGGCCCCGTTATCGGCACCGGCCCCTGGGTCTGGCAAGAGACCGACGGCCCAGGTATGGAATTCACCCGGAACTCTGATTACTTCGAGGTCGGACTTCCGTTCCTCGACCAACTGAACGTGGCTGTCATGCGTTCCGGCCCGCTGGCCGGGCTTGACGAATCAGACCAGGTTGCGGCGTTCCAAGCCGGCCTGGTAGATGTCCTGTCCGTTGGGCCCAGCGAATGGGAGATGGTCCGCCGGGGAGACGCAGATTTTCAGTCGGTGATATCCCGCAGGTCGGGCGCCGGTGTGGTTCTGGTAATGAACTCGCAATCTTCCAGTCTGAAAGAGACCGCCGTCCGCCAGGCTGTGTTCCGAGCAATCGACCCCTGGGACTACCTGGATACCGTGTGGTCGGGGCAAGGGTTCGCCAGCGTGGGCATCCCGGTGCAGGAGTCTAACTGGTTGTTGGACCGGTCTGAGATACGCCAGAACTTCTTTGCCGACCCCGGTAAAGCACGGGATTTGCTACTGAGCGCAGGCCAAACCCTGCCTGTAGACCTGATAGTAACGGTGCGCATAGATCGGACCGGTGGCGAGAACCTGGCTTTGGAAGCAAAATTGATGGCAAATCTGACAGCCGTGGGATTCAATCCGGAACTGCGAAGGATGAACCCCGTACAGTTCGACGATCTGGTCATGGGCCCGGCACGGGAGTTCCAGTTGGCGGTCGGGGCCGTTCCTCCGACTTCGACCACCAACAGCTACCTGTTCGGCCTGCTGCACAGTCAGGGTCAATGGAACCTGTCGGGACACGATGATGCCCAGTTAGACACGATGATCGAGGCCCAGTCAGTGGAGTTCAACGACGCAGCCAGGCGGGAGCAGTTGGTGAATATTCAGCGCCGAGTGCTGGAGCAGGCCTATCTGTTCAGCCCGGTGACCGCCGTTTCACGGTGGGTCTTCAGCCGTGATCTGAAGGGTTTTGAACCCAACAGTGCCCTCTCCGAATACAACTTCTGGTCAAGGACCTGGCTGGACCGTTAATTGGCTTCCTCGTCAGGCTTACGGCTGAACGGTTTTTTCAACAACCCACTACCAACTAACTGATGTCCTAACACCGCTCATCCTGAGCTTGTCGAAGGACGCGATGGTCAAACATGGCTGAACTCTAAGGCGTGGTTCGACGAGATCACCATGAGCGTATGGTTGGCTTGCCGCAATTAAACGCATCGCTGACTGGCTTCTCTGGATTCCTGCTATCGCAGAAATGACGCGGATGTAAGGGCAGGTTAGAAACCTGCCCTGCTGTGGTAGGTCCAACGTGTCATGAAGGAATCCAACAGAGCAACAGATTTTCTCGATTCGTCGACAGGTCGATGATAGTCCGGGCGGGTTGGAAACCCGCCCCTACGCCCGATTTAATCATCGGCGCGCGCCTAATTCCGTGATTAGAGGGTTTAGGTGGCTTTCTTCCGGTAGGCTTTGATGCCTTCTTCCAGGGCTGTCAAGGGGAGTAGCGCGCATTTGATTCGCACCGGGTATTGCCGCACCACCTGGAGTGCCTTGAGGTCGCCCAACTCAGGCACATCGTCCGATGTGCCGTTCTTCATCGAGTCCCGGAACCTTTCTCCCAACTCTGTCACTTCGTCAAGTGACTTGCCCTGGAGCAATCCCGAGAGCATTGATGTGGCTGCCTGAATGATGGAGCAACCATCGGCAGTAGCGCTGACGCCACAGACATCGCCTTGGTCATCCAGCTTGAGCTGCAAGATGGCCCGGTCGCCGCAGAAGGGATTGAACTCCTCAACCTCGATATCGGCGTCGGTCAGAGCCGAGCGGTTGCGGGGGTGACGGTAATGGTCCATGACCAGATCGCCATAGAGACCATCCAATGGAACATCAGGCTGTTGAGGCATTGAGATCAGTCGCCAAAAAGTAAGTTTGGCCTTCAGCTTAGCACAGGGTATACAGGCAACTCATCCGAACAGGACGCGCCTGAGGCGCCTATTCGGTGGTTACGTCTGAATCGCCGGAGAAGGCCGCTTTCATAGTGTGCCAAGCCAGAATGGCGCACTTGATTCGGGTGGGGTACTCGTTGACGCCAGAAAGAGTCTCCAGATCGCCAAGCGTGTCGAGATCAAGCTCGGTGCCAGGTTCGGTGATCATGTGGTGGAATGCGTCGAATATCACTTCGGCCTGTTCCACGCTCTGGCCCTTGATGCTCTGAGTCATCATGGAGGCCGAGGCCCGGGAGATGGCGCAACCGGTACCCTGGAATCCCACATCATCAATGACGCCGTCGACAACCTTGAGAAACAGGGTTATCTGGTCGCCGCAGAGCGGATTAAATCCCTCGGAGGTCTGATTGGCATCATCGACCTTCTTGAAGTTGTGAGGCTTGCTGTTGTGCTCCAGGAGTATCTCCTGGTACAGATCGCTCAGGCCAGACATCAGCTGAACACCTCTAGCACCCGGTCAATGCCCTTGACCAACGCATCGATGTCTTCTTTGGTGTTGTAGAAGGCCAGGGAGGCGCGGGCGGTGGCGGGTATCTGAAAACGCTGCATCACCGGTTGGGCGCAGTGGTGTCCGGTGCGGACGGCAATCCCCTGTTCGTCCAGGATGGTCCCGATATCGTGGGGGTGGGCCTTGTCCATGACGAAAGACAAGATGCCTGCTTTATTGGCGGCGGTGCCGACTATGCGCAATCCTTCGATGGACGATAAAGCGTCGGTGCCGTACTTGAGCAACTCTTCTTCGTGGGCGGTGATCTCGTCGAAGCCCAGGGCATTCACGTAGTCGATGGCCGCACCCAGTCCGATGGCGCCTGCGATGTCCGGGGTGCCGCCTTCAAACTTGTAGGGCAGGTCGTTGTAGATGGTCTTCTCAAACGTGACCGACTTGATCATTTCGCCGCCGCCTAAGAAGGGCGGCATGGCATTCAGGTACTCCTCTTTACCGTAGAGGATTCCGATGCCGGTGGGTGCGTAGACCTTGTGCCCGGAGAACACGTAGAAATCGCAGTCCAAGCTTTTCATGTCGACTGGCATATGAGGGACAGCCTGAGCGCCATCCAACAATACCGGTGCGTCGTGGGCATGAGCCATGGCCACGATCTGTTTTGCCGGCAGTATGGTGCCTAGCGCATTGGAAACATGGGTGATGGAGACGAGCTTGGTCCGTGGACCGAGCATCTTTTCGTACTCATCTAAGATCAGCTCACCCGAGTCGTCGATGGGTACAACCTTCAGGTTGGCCCCTTTCTCCTCGCACAACATCTGCCAGGGAACGATGTTGGAATGGTGCTCCATGTTGGAGACGATGATGTCGTCGCCGGGGCCGATGTTCTGCCTGCCGTAGGAGTGTGCCACCAGGTTTATACCCTCGGTGGTGTTCCTGGTGAAGATTATCTCTTCGTCTTTGCCGGCGTTGATGAACTCGCGGACCTTGGACCGTGCGCCCTCATAGCCGTCAGTAGCCTGCTGACTCATGGTGTGTACGCCGCGGTGCACATTGGAGTTGGTCGTGGTGTAGTAGTTGACGATAGCGTCGATCACCGACTGAGGTTTCTGTGAAGTCGCACCGTTATCCAAGTAAACCAGCGAGTGGCCGTTCACCTGCTGCTTTAGAATCGGGAAATCACCCCGGACCTTGTTCGCGTCGAACGCCATGCTTACCTGACCCCTGCCATAGGGAGGGTTTTGTTGGGGATGGCGGCCGTGAAGACGGCGTCGATGTGCTCTTTCAGGTGTTCGGGTTTCACCGAATCGATAATCTCGCTGGCAAAGGCCAGTATCAGCATCCTGCTGGCGGTGTCCAAATCGAGACCCCGGCTGCGCAGATAGAACAATGTATCCGCATCGATGTGGCCGGCGGTAGCGCCGTGGCTGCATTTAACAT
>Ga0315339_1002078_pt1 | contig 15845 bp, 13 predicted proteins | sample ASW17metaG_FD_204514 | JGI IMG/M metagenome (GOLD analysis project Ga0315339, IMG submission 204514) | Ammonia-oxidizing marine archaeal communities from Pacific Ocean, United States - ASW #17 | ecosystem: Environmental > Aquatic > Marine > Oceanic | place: USA: California | collected 2016-12-05
GCAGTCCCGACGGATCTGCCCCGCCACCGCCGCGCCGCCTGCGGGAAGGCGCGTTCACCGTAGGGATATTCGGGTCTGCGCCGTACGCCACGAGCAGCTTCATCGCCTCCACGTCCAGCGCGTGGGTGGCCCTCCAGAACGGCGTCGCGCCCGTCATGTTGATGCCGAGGTGCGTGAACGTGTACTCCATGAACCAGACGTGCTTCTCGAGCCGTCGATTGGGATCGGCGCCCGCCTCGAGCAACGCGCGCGCGACGTCCAGGTACGTGGCTTCCTGCTGTCGATACGCCTGCTGCTGCGGATATCGTGCCTTGGGGGCCCACGGCGTATTCAGCGCGGCGAAAAGGGGGCCGGTCCCGCCCTCGCTGACCAGGTTCGGGTCGGCGCCGCGTTCGAGCAGCCATAACGCGAGATCGAAGTGGCCGTTGATGACCGCGATCGCGAGCGGGCTCGTTCGATCTCCGGCGCTGGGCTGATCGATGCTGGCACCGCCCTCTAGCAACGCCAACACCGACGCATCATGGCCCTCGCGCACCGCGTACAGAAGCGCGCTCGTCCCGCCCAACGTGCCGACGATGTCGACGAAGGAGAGCGGCGCGACCTGCGTGGCGGGAGCCTGCTGGGGCGACTCCTCGGGCTCCTGTTCGGCCTGCTGCGGACTGATCTCTTGTCGCAGCGCATTGAGCGCCTCATCGCGACCCGCCGTGTGATCACGTCCCGCGTTGGGCGTCTGCCTCGCGGCCAGCACGGCCGCCTCTACCTCGCTGGGACTCGGGCGCCAGGACTCAGTCCCCGGCCCCGCCTCGGCACGAAACTCCGCGAGCACCTGATCTCGTCGTTGCCCGGCAGCTCTGTCCTGGGCGTACCGCTGAGGGAGATCGACCACGTCGGAAGTCAGCGACGGATCCGCCCCCCCACGGAGCAGTTCTCGAATCGCTTCGGCCCGCCCGGATGCCGCCGCGAACATGAGCGGCGTCTGTCCGCGACTCGCCTCGCGGGCGTCCACGTGGGCCCCGCCCTCGAGCAGCATGCGCACTGCCCCGGCGCTCCCGGATCCAGCCGCGAAATGCAGTACAGTCGAGCCACCCGAGGTGGTCACGGCATTGGCGTCCGCACCAGCCCCCAACAGCACCCGCAACACGTCCACCGCGCCGTTTCGACCCGCGAGGTGCATCGGTGTGTAGTCACCGAGGCGCGTCACGGCTTCCAAGTTGGCGCCGGCGTAGATCAGGATCTCCGCAATCTCGGTCCGCCCCGTCTCGGCCGCCCAGTGAAGCGCGGTCATCCCGTCGCCCTCGGAGGCGTTCACGTCGGAGCCCCCACGCAGCAACGAGCGGACGACGTCCACGTCGCCTCGCCTAGCGGCATCCGCGAGCGGGGAGTCGGTGCGGCTCGCAGCGGAAAGCGCCAGCACCAGGCAAAGGACGCCGATCGATCGGAAGTGCACGCGGCTGGATCTCATGGTCTCTCCTCGAGCGTTCCGCGTCAGCTCTGCGTCGTCAGCGACGGCATCGACAGTCCGAAGTCACCGGTGCTATCGCCGAACCCATCCATGTCGTCCAACCCCAGCCCATGGAGCATCGTGAGCATGGCGTTCGCCATCGGCGTCCCGTCCGGCGCTTTCAAGTGGAGATTGCCCTCCAGTGCGCCGTTGGCGCCGCCGAGCGCGATGAGCGGCGCACGCCGGTGGTTATGGAGGTTCGAGTCGGCCATCGGCGATCCGTAGACGATCATCGTGCGATCGAGCATCGAGGCGCCTCCGTCGTCCAAGGCCTGCAGCTTCTCCAAGAAGTACGGAAGCATGCTGACGTGGTATCGGTTGATCTTGGCGAACTCGAGGACTCCCTCTTCCCGGCCGCCGTGGTGGGAGGCCGGGTGGAACGGGCGGTCCGATCCACTCTCGGGGAACACGCGCGCGGACGAGTCGCGGCCCATCTTCAGCGAAAAGACCCGCGTCACGTCGGACGCGAAGGCCAACGCCTGGATGTCGAACATCAGGTGCATGTGCTGCTCGAAGGAGTCCGGCACTCCCGCGGGGGCCTCGGGCAGGTCCCTGGGCTCGCCGCTGGAGTTGCGCGCCTCAATGCCCTGGATGCGCCTTTCGATCTCGCGAACATTGTTCAAATATCGATCGAGTCGCTCCAGGTCATTGGGGCCGAGTTCGCGCTTGAGCGTCGTGACGCGGCCCGCGATCCAGTCCAGAATGCTCTTGTTCGTGCGTGTGCGAGCGATCCGCTCCGCCGGCGTTCCACCGGCACCGAACAGCTGGTCGAACGCCACGCGTGGGTCACGAATGACGGGAAGCGGTTGGGTCGGGGACGCCCAGCTGATCGAGTCGGTGTACACACACGTATACCCGTACGCGCAGCCACCCGACTGGTTGATGTTCTCAATGCACAACTGCATGGACGGAATCGGAGTGTCCTGCCCGAGGCGCTGTGCGTAGAGCTGATCGAGGGACGTGCCGACGAAGACGTCGGACCCCTCCGTTTGCTTTGGATGGGCCTGGGTCAGAAAAACGGCGCTGGAGCGAAAGTGATCGCCACCGATCTCGTGGGGCTTGTACGCCTCGGCCATGCGTACGTCGGTATTACTGATGATCGTCAGGTGATCCCGGAACGGTTCCAACGGGCTCAGAGCAGTAGGAGCCAGGTCGAAGTCGCGCCCTATCCCGGCCGGTGCCCAAAGGTTTTGAGATGCACCCCACTCGTTGCAGCCCGCAGCCCCATGAACCATCTCGATCGTTACCAGACGGGTGGGGTTGTCCGCTCGCGTCGCCGCGGACCAGACACGTCCGGCCGGCACCATAGCGTCGAGCAGCGGGAGCGCCACCGTCGCGCCCATCCCGCGAAGGAACGTGCGACGGGGAAGATGTTTGCCCGTGATGAACTCCATGTGTGACTCTCCCGGGGACGGTCCCCTTACTGCTGGTATTCCGATCCGCTCTCGGACGCCTGCTCGACGGTAGGCTTCGACTGCTGCATTTGGAACGCGTCGCTCATAGCCACGCCCATTATGAACGCAGACATCCGGTACCCCTCGGATGCGGCCTTGCGCGTAATCGCCCGTATCGCAGGCTGATCGAAGTACTCGACGCGCCGCCCGAGCGCGTAGGTCATCAGATTCTCGGTGAACGTGCGCACGAGCGGTATCGGCCTATTCACGAGCGCCTGCTGCAACTCCATGGGGCTCGTCACGGGCGTTCCGTCGTACAGTTCGCCGCGGGTGTCGAGCGGCACGCTGTTTTCACGGATCCGCCAGCGTCCCGTCACGTCGAAATTGTCCAACGCAAGCCCGATGGGGTCCATGAAACGATGGCACGAGTTGCAAGATGTGCTGGACCGGTGCATCGCCATGCGTTCGCGTGTGGTGAGCATGCGGCCCTCTTCCGATCCCTCGGTTTCGTCCAGGTCCGGGACGCCCGGTGGCGGCGGCGGCGGCGGCGTGCCCAATAGCACCTCCATGACCCACTTGCCGCGCAGCACCGGCGATGTGCGGCCGGCATGCGACGTGAGCGTCAAGATGCTGCCGTGTCCCAACAGACCTCTTCGCGACTGGTCCGGATACGTGATGCGCCGGAACGCGTCCCCGATTACTCCCTCGATGCCGTAGTGCTTGGCGAGGCGCTCGTTTACGTAGGTGTAGTCCGCGGAGTACAGATCCAGGACGCTTTGGTCGTCCCGAACCAGGCTGTTGAAGAAGAGCACGGTCTCCTGCCGCATCGCGTCGGCGAGCTGCTGGTGGTAATCCGGAAACAACAAGCGGTCGGGGTGCACCTTCTCGAGGTCGTCGAGGCGCAGCCACTGGGCGGCGAAGCGGGTCCCGAGCGCGTCGGCCCGCGGATCCGCGAGCATGCGGTACACTTGTCTCTCGAACTCCGCGGAGTTTGACAACCGTTCGCGGTCCGCGGCCTCGACGAGCTGCTCGTCCGGCGGTGTGCCCCAAAGGAAGAACGAGAGCCGAGAAGCGAGCGCGACGTCGCTGATGCGGTAGCTCTCGCCGGGGGCCACGTCACCCGAAGGCTCCTCGAATCGGAAGACGAAGTCGGGACTCGAAAGCATCGCCTCAAGCGCGGTGCGCACGCCGCGCTCGAACCCGAGGCCCTCTGCCCCGAGGTCATAGAAGTTCATCAAGCCCGCGATGTCTTCCTGGGTGAGCGGGCGTCGAAACGCTCGCGCGCCCATACGGGTCACGATCTTCTCCGCGCACGGCCTGGCCTCGGCCGACGAAGAAGTGGGACGACACGTGAAGATCCTGTGCCGCGCCGGCGTGTCCGACACGCCCGTGGCGTTGTGCGGGCCCACGATCGCGAGGTCCTTCAAGTGCGCGATGGCCGTAACACCATACCCGCTCACACCGATCTGGCGATCGGTGAGCGACCACTCGTGCGGGGACACCAAATCCTCTTTGGGGCCCTCATTCCGGCGCAAGAACGCCGCCGTGACGCGATGGGGACCAGCGCGTACGAAGATCGGCTGCGAGCGCATGTTCACGCCGTTCGGATCGGAGACGTCCATCCAACGATCGACCTCGAGCAGTTGCGCTCGCTCGCCATCGATGGACAGCTCGATCTGTTCACCCCGTGTGGTGCCTCCGAAGAAGCCACCCGTCGTGGTATGCTCGAACGCCATATTGAAGACGTACTCGGCGTCCGCGGGGAACGTGTGCGAGACGGAAATGCCCCCCCGCGTTCCAAACGGTGCGCCCTCGACACGGTCCCACTGCGTCACGTACCCCGGGTTCGTATACGTCGCTGTGCTCGGGAGCGCTTCGGGGTCGCCGACGGCGAGTCGCGCGATCTCGCTAGCGGCGTTCATGTATCCGTCGAGCAGCATCGGCGAAAGCAGCTGCACGTCCGCGATATTGTCGAAGTTGGCACTCTTGGTATCGAGCGGTAGGTACCGGCCCGCGTCGATGTCGAGCGCGAGCAGTTCACGAATCGAACCCTCGTACTCGGCCTGGTTCAGGCGCTGGAAGGTACGGCTACCCGGAATCGGGTGGTCGGCTGCCGCCGCGTCGAGCTCGGCCTCGAGCGCCTCCACCAACGCCAACAGCGTGTCCCCGGCGGGACGCCTCGCTCCGGGGGGTGGCATCATCGCCGCGCGCAGCTTGCGGACCATGCGCTCGGCGACTTCGGCGCTCTCCGCCGCCGCCTCGGTGTCGAAGCCCTGCAACGAGAGGTTTCCGGTGAGCCGGCGATCGCTGTGGCAGCGAACGCAATACGTCTCGATGACCTCGTTGTGCGAGGCCGGCTCGAGCGCCGATGGGGCGCGAGTCGAGGGGCCCACAACTGCGCTGGTCCAGTGGTCGTGCCACACGGCGACACCAGTCTCCTGCTCCCCTACCAGGACGAGCAGGATGCCGAGCGCAGACATCGCCGTAAGCGTTTTCATACGGTCCCCTCTTTCACGTCTCCAGCACTATCAATGTAGGACCCCGGGCCCGGGCCTCTTGTTGACCTGCGTGGCCCACCCTTAACAGGTAATGTGCAGATTCGCCGACTGTCTGGCCAGGCGGCCTACGGCTAGATAAAATGATTGCTGAATGAAACATGTGCTCATCGCCTCATTATTCGCGCTCTCCTCGATCGTGGGCCCTTTCGCCGGGCGGCAAGTTGCCGCTCAGGAAGCGCCCTCGTCGCCACCGGCGTTGGACGTGACCCCGACACGGCTCGGCACGTACACGGAGGCTCACGTCGCCCTGGAGGCCGCTCGGGACGCATACCATCTGGAACTGGGTCGGACGCACGACGTCCAGGGGCAGGCTCGGGTGCGGGCCGAGTTCTCCGAGCGAACACTGGCGATCCTCGATGAACACGAGATCATGCAGGCGGAATACGAGGGAATCACGGCGCTGATCAGCGTAGACCCGGGGCTGCGCGAGCGGTTCGAGGCGCTCCGGACCGAACTGACAGCCGGGCGTGGAACCTCGCCCGGGTGACGACCTCCTGGGGCGAGGACTTCTCCGAGGAACTGACCCAGGCGAGTACGGTCGACTGCCCGTACTGCGGCGTCGAGGTCGAATGCGTGGTCGATCCGGTCGGCGGCTCGGTTCAGGACTACGTCGAGGACTGCGAGGTCTGCTGTCAGCCGTGGTCCGTTCGCGTCCGGCTGGATCGGGACGGACAGCCCAGCGTGGAGGTAGCGACGCTGGACGAAGGCTGACGAGCGCCCGCCCCCTTCAGTTGCCCAGCACCCGCGCCTCTACCCGCCGCGCCTCGACCAATTGAGCCACCGCCGCAAGCGTAGTCTGTGCGGCGTTGAAGCCCAGTCGGAAGTCGGCGTCGGAGAAGGTCACGAACAGGTCCGTCGGCTGATGCCAATGCGGATTCGCCCTGTTTCCGGTCTCGTACAGGCGCCGATTCTCCCGCAGGCTCACCGACGGCACCAGGTTCATGAAGGGCGTCGAGTCCGTATTGCTCATCGCGTTGCTCAGGACGGCCGGATAGTCCGTCGCGAACTTTCGGTTTGCGTTCAGCAATGTCAGCGCGAGCTGTGCGGACCCGGCCGCCATCTCCGAGTTGAGCTGGAATTCGATGTCCACGTCGGCATCGAGCGCCTGGTTGAAGGTCACAGGGTTTCCATGATCCCACAGCATCATGTCGTGTTGAATCATGCCGAGCCACTTCGGCTCCGGAAAGCGCCCCGAGCCCACCGGCTCCTCGATTCCTTGCAAATCAGCCCGCTGCTCCACATACGCAGTGGCCCCGTTCAGCCCCGTCTCTTCGTTGTTCCAGAGCGCGAAGCGGATCGTGCGAGTGGTCTCGATTTCGGGACCCGACACGGCTCTCGCGATCTCCAGGACGAGCGCCGTTCCCGAGGCGTCGTCGTTGGCGGCCTCACCGCCGCCGCGGCCATCCATGTGGGCGCCGAGGATGTACATCTCCCCGGGCACTTCGGTACCCCATTTGGTCGCAAAGACCTCTTCGCGAGGTTGGGCCGTTTCGGACCCGCGGGGGGTGTACATGTAGTGTACACGCTCGGTCTCGTACCCCCACTCCCGTAGCTGCCGCTCGATCCACGTGACCGCGGCCGCATTCCTCAGAGTGCCCTGCTCGCGGTCTCCAAACCCGGTCAGCCCCAGGATGAGCCCCTTGTAGCTATCGAAGTCGAGTCGGGCCACGATGTGCTGCATGGCGCTGTCCGCGGCCGTCATGGGGACACCGCCGAGAATGTTGCGAGTCGAGCGGGCGGGCCTCTCGCGCTCCTGGGCAGCGGCCTCGGCGGACCAGCCGGCCCCGAGAGTGAGCAGTGCAACTGCTGCCAGGAGTATGCGCGGCGAACGCCACCCAGAGTCGATGCGGTTCAGCATGATGCGTCCGTGGACAGGGCCGTCTGGAGAGAGACACAAGATCCGTGCAAGCACGAGGGTCACGCAAGCGGCGCGGGCACGACCCTCATACCATCGTTACCCATGGACGTCGAGAACATCCGGTGCATTCGGAGCCGACGTTGCCTATCAGCCGCATGTGTCGTGCTCGAGGGCGCCATGATGATCCTGTTCGACCAAAGCGCTGCAGGAGGTCGATCGCTCACTGAGTGACGCCACCGGACGGTACACGCTCGAGGCCGACTCGGCGGGCGCTCATGGGATCAGAGTCGACCGGATCGGGTACGTGAGCCTCTCCACGGGCACGCTCGATGTGCCTGAACAGGGACTATTCAGACGCATCGAGGCGGCAGCATAGACGCTCTCCGCGGGGGTCGATTCATACACCCTCTTGCACTACACGCGGGAGTTGGAGCGCAACGGTCGAGATATCAAAGACGAGCGCAGAGAATTCATCACCGGTCGCTCGCAGGCGCCCTACGTCAGTCCCCGGACCGAAGTGATCGCGAGCCGAAGCTTCGTGCATCCGCTGCCCGACGGTAGGGACGCCTACTATGCGCCCGATACGGACGTCCCACTCTCCGACGCCTTTTTGGACACGCATTGCATGAGGGTCGTCGAGGGGCCGGACGGGACGGTGGGGCTGCTGGTGAAGCCCATCGAGGGCCGGGGACTCTCCGATATCGAGGGCACGATGTGGCTCGACGCAGTGACCGCTCAGCTTCAGAGCATCGAATACAGCTATGTGAACCTCCCCGCCCGTATGAGGAATCCCGGGGACATCGGGGGCGAGGTCGTCTTCAGCGGACTCCCGAACGGGACATGGATCGTACGGGAATGGCGCGTGAGGACGCCACTCATGGCGTTCATAGGTCGCGGCGTGCAGTTGCGCAGGATCGGCTACCACGACGAGAGAGGCGTCGTCTGGAGGGCCATCGACCGCACCGATACCGCGCTGTTGGAAGCCGGGACAGGAACCGTCACAGGCACGCTCATCGACTCGGCTGGGCAGCCCCCCAGGGGTGGAGTGCTGGTGCGAACGATGGGTCGGTCGTGCTGAGGGGCTGCCCGGCGGCCTTTGGCGGTTCACCATGTCCCACCCTTCCCTCGAAATCGTGGGCTTCCGCTACCAGCTCCCCTCCACCTCCCAGCTGCTGGTAGACACGTGTGGAGGGCCGCCCCGTCCACCCAACACTGCCATCCTACTGGGCAGGGTACGGACGCACGACGGCGAGTCTGGCGGCCGAACGCACTTGCGGGTCTCCGGCAATACGCCACTCTTCTCCGAGAATGGAACTGCGGCGCCACCGGGGGGAGATGCTGGCGAGGCTCCACCCATGTGGGTCAGCGATGAGGACCGGCTCGAAGCGACGACCGACGCCCGCGGCGTCTTTCTGATCGGTGAGGTATCGCTGCTGACGCAAGCAATGGGGCCTGCCCAGGTTTTCGTGGAGATCATCGATGAGGCTGGGCGGACGCAGTTCAGGCGAGTCACGCTGGATCCTGTCGGCAGGTGAACGCCGTCAGTCCCACACTTGGCTACCGGAGTCGAAAGGCTTGAAGAATCGCGTACTCATCGTGCTGGCATTGGCCTGCAGCGCTCTGACTCCTGACGTCGTATGCGCGGCGCCCTCCCAGGTGACCGGCGGCGGCGGGGCCGAATCGGTCGAGGCAGCCCCCGAGCCCGGTGCAGAGTTACGCGTGTGGCTCATCACCACGGGCCCTGGAGACGCGGTCTGGGAGCGCTTCGGTCACAACGCCCTACGCGTATTGAATACCGAAACCGGGCGGGACGCCTCCTATAACTGGGGCATTTTCGACTTCAACCAGGCCGACTTCATCCCGCGGTTCCTCAAGGGTCAGATGCTCTATATGATGGCGCCGTTCTCGACCGAAGCCATGGTCGACTCGTATGCCCGTGCCAACCGGGAGGTCGTCATGCAGGAGTTGGCGCTCACGCCCGCCCAACGCTTGCGGTTGCGGGACTCGGCCGAGGTGAACGCGTTGCCCGAAAACCGCGACTACTTCTACGACTACTTCCTCGACAACTGCTCGACCCGGGTACGCGACCTGCTGGACCAAGTCCTGGACGGCGCACTCCTCGAGCAACTCGGTACCAGGGAGACGGGCACATCCTACCGCACGCATACGCGGAGGCTCACAGAGGTCGACCCGTTGGTCTTCGCGGGCCTGGACGTCCTGGTCGGTAGCCTGGGCGACCGGCCCATCTCGCTGTGGCAGGCGATGTTCGTTCCGATGACCCTTCGCGATGCCCTGCGAGATGCCACCGTGACCGATGCAGACGGACTCGAGGTGCCGCTAGTGGTATCCGAGCAGATCGTGGCGCCTTCGACGCGAAGCGCCGAGCCGGCCCAAGCGGAGTCCTGGTTCTGGCGCTACCTCATCCTGGGATCCTTCCTGGGCGGCTTGATGATCTGGATGGGACGTCTCGCCGCCACCGGACGTCGCTCTTCCCGAATCATCTTGGGCATCCTGGCTTCTGCGTGGAGCCTGCTGGCCGGGTCCGGTGGCGTCATCCTGGTGCTCGTGCTCTTCACCGATCACTGGGCGATGGCGCGGAACGAGAGCTTGTTCCTGCTCAACCCTGTCTCGATCGTGCTCGTGGTGCTCGCTCCCCTCGCCCTGGCCGGGCGAAAAAGGGCGATGCGGCTCGCACGCCTCGTCGCCTTCGCGGCCTTCGGCATCGCGGCACTCGGCCTGCTCGTGCAGTCACTGCCGGCGACGTCACAGCAGACCGCCATGCTCTTCGCGCTGTTCCTACCGGTCCACGCCGGGCTGGCGACCGCGCTGCACGAGATTGCGACCCGCTAGCTCGACATCCGCTCCGAGGACTGTCGCTGACTCGCCGCCGGTCAGCGGCCAGTCAGCTCGTCACTCTTGTCAGTGTCCACCGCCCGGCCCCAGATGCTCGATGAACCACTCCGACATGGCCGCTTGTGCCCTGGCATTGTGCTCCCGGTTCCTGAAGCCATGATCTCCGCCTTCGATGGTGATGAAGTTGGACTCCACGCCTTCCCCCTGCAGAGCGGCATACATGATCTCGCTGGCGCTGATCGGCACCAGGGTGTCCGCGTCCCCGTGGATCAGTAGCGTCGGTGGATCGTCCGGCGTGACAAAAAGAATCGGCGAGATCGCGGCGGCCTGCTCTTGCGGGAAGTCGAGCGCCGGAAACCGATCATTGGGACCGGTGATGGGCCGAATGTCAACCGGGGGATAGTACGCGACCACCGCCGCCACCCGAGCGGGCGTGCGCAGCACTTCGTCCCGGGAGTCCTGATCACCCTCGTCGGAGCCGAGACCGAGCATCAGCGACAGATGCCCTCCCGCGCTCCCACCCAAGACGCCCAAACGGTCCGCGTCGACGCCGAGATCGGAGGCGTGCAAGCGTACGTACCTCAAGGCGCGCCTCACGTCGGCTTCGGCCTCGGGCACCTTGAAACGTGGCGCGCTCCCATGGCGCACAGCGATGACGGTCAACCCGTTCTCGAGCAGCGCTGAGAACGACCGGCGCGCCAACCCCTCGGGGGGTGACCAACGTGACACCCAGCCACCACTCACCATGAACAGTACGGCCCCGCCGTGGGCATTCGCCGGTGTCAAGACGTCGAACGTGAGCGCCATCCCCGCCTTGTGGCCGTACACCACGTCCGGCGTGATCTCGAGGCCGTTGTCGCCCGTGCCGCCGCCCTGCTGGCTCACGGCCTGCGGGGGCAACGCGGCTGCCACTAGAACGAAGCCCAGGGCGAGCACTCGGTTTCTCTTCAACATCTCGAACTCCATCGATCTCTGGGACACCCATCGCACACATCGGACGGAGCTATGATAGGTCTCCGGTGCGGATCGTTCCAGGGGCCGAGCCGAGCGGGCACCCCGCGACGGCCCTGATTTTTACCCCGGTAATATCGACATGGCATTGTACCCTGGTATAATCCCCGGTCAATTCTACCTGGGGACAACACGATGAACACCCACGACGACCCCGTGTGCACCGCCTTTGCAAGGAATTGCTGCATCGCCACCGGCTCGCTCGGCGAGGTCGCGGCGACCACGAAACAGCTTCTGGATTCGGGCGAACAGGCCACCCTCCACGTCTTTCGCAACGGCACGATCGAGCCGCTCGACCTCGATCTGCGAGGGTCCCTCCAAGACGTCGTGGAACGCTACGCATCGGTCGGGCCACAGGGGTCCTCCCCCGCTCCCGCCCTCGGTGCGCCCGAGGTCCGTCGCGGGCCGGGTCGACCCCGCCTCGGCGTGGTGTCCAAGGAGGTCACCCTCCTGCCGAAGCATTGGGCCTGGCTGGGTACGCAACCAGGAGGAGCGTCCGCCACGCTTCGCCGGCTCGTGCACCTCGCCCGCATGGAAGGAGCGCAAGACGATCTAGCTCGGCAATCCCAGGACGCGGCCTACCGCTTCATGTATGCCATGGTGGCCAACCAACCCGGACTCGAGGAGGCCACCAGGGCGCTGTTCGCGGGCGACGCGGAGAGCTTCAAGTCGGAATCGGAGGCGTGGCCGCCCGATCTTCGTGACTTCAGCCGACGCCTCGCGGCCGATGCGCTCCTCCCCATCGAGGCTCCCTAGACGATGCAAGACCTCACGGAAGGCTCGATCTCGAGACACATCATGAAGCTCTCTGTCCCTATCGCCACCGGGATGGTCTTCCAGACGCTGCGACCATCGAAGCCGGGACGACGTATCTGTACTGGTTCCTTCCCGGGCTCAGGCTTCAGTTCGCGCTGATCTCGATGGGTTCGGCGCTCGGAGGAACCGGCATCGTGAATGCTACGATCGTCGTGGAGGTAACGACGGTGGTGCTCAATGCGATCCTGTCTCCCATCACCATCGCAGGATGGCTGACCGGTCGACCCATGGGCCTCGCGGGCGCCGGCCTCTCGACGACGATCTCGGTGGCCGTCGCCGTCCTGATGATGCTCGTCTACTTCGTTCGGCTCGAACGTATGTCGTGTTCGACTTCGGCATGCTGCGGCCGCGTTGGCACACCTGGAAGAGAATACTGGCGGTGGGGCTGCCCCCGGGCGGCGAATTCGCCTTGATCTTCGTATACATGGCGGTCATCTACTGGACGACTCGCGATTTCGGTCCCGCGGCCCAGGCGGGCTTCGGCGTCGGATCGCGCTTCAGGCGTGCGTCAGTTATTGGATGCTCACCGTGCAGTTTCGGAAGCGACTCGTCGCAGCGGACCAGGTCGCCCGGTGAGGCAGGTTGGCTACGCGTCCCCGCCGGGGTCGAGCGAGCCGGTCTGTCGCGCGAGCTCGATCAGGAGACGGACCGCCAGACCATAGTTGGCGATGCCACCCGCCACCTGGTTGGCGCGCAGAAATCGGTCGTTGACCGCGGCACCGACCGCGCGCGCCGAACTGTTTCGGAATGGGCGCCACCACTCGGCTCGATCGCGTGCGTCCCGGTGGACGCCTGGCAGCAGAAGGCCTGCCAAGCGGACTCGCTCGTCTCTCGCCAGCTCCCGTACCAGGGTGGTGTTCATGTAGTACGCTGCTGAATATCGAACGGCGGCATGTGGCGCGAGCGATGCCGCGACGTAGGAGAGGAATCTGGCTTCGAGCTCGGGATTCACCCCTCGCTGATGGGCCTTTTCGTGCGCGATCGTCAAGGAACGACCCAATACCGGCTGTGGAACCACGAGCGGTTCTCCGGTCAGCGGCGAGTACTGGCCCTGGACTCCGAATCGAGCCATGAGCGAGCTGAATACTGGCTCCTTGGCACGCCCGTATTTCCATCCGACCGAAGGCCTGAGCCCAAGCAGCGTCGTGGCCCACGAAAACCCCGCCTCGATGGCATCGTCCAACTCCTCACGATCCGGGACCCTGGTCGCGTAGCCGACATCGTCGACCCCATGAAGCGCGAGGTACGCGGAGTTGAGATTGCGCACGCTTTCCTCTGCGAGATCGATCAGCTCAGCCGAGTCGGGAGCGGCAAAAACGGGCCACCCCAGGCGCTCGGCGAGCGGAGGGCGAGCATAACCGAAGCCCCACGCTATGTAAAAGAAGAAGGTGATCGCCCCGACATCTCGAAGTAGCACAAGACCGACGCTCTGCGCCGCGTTTTTTCGAGACCTTCGTCCGCGCACCACAGAACGCATCGTCCGCCCAAGGAATGTGAGCCAGGCGGCGAGGTAAGCGACGAGAGCAACCTCGGCGACCGAGAACGGAAGAACGGCGCTGATCCGCGACAGAGTCCATGCGATGCGCGGATGGATGGGCGCGACCACGGCTTCGGCCGTCGCGGGGAACGAGGCCAGCAGAACAAAGACGAGGTAGGCGGCCGCGCCGCTACCGAAGACGGCTAGCCTCCGCTTGGCGTGCAGCGGGCGATCGCCGGACTTGGCATTGGGGAGCAGGGTGGACACGGGGGTGGAAGGTATTGGACCGATCGGAGAACACCATGGCGGCCACCCACGAAGGACAACGGCCCCGCCACCCAAGGGGTGACGGGGCCGATCAGGTCCGCATGGACCCGACGAACACCTAGGCGTTCGTGGGCGCTAGTACATCCCGCCCATTCCACCACCACCACCCGGCATCGGCGGCGGCGGCGAATCCTCCGCCTGCTCGACAACCACTGCTTCGGTTGTCAGCAACAGCCCCGCGATCGATGCGGCGTTCTGCAGAGCCGAGCGCACGACCTTGGTCGGGTCGATGACGCCGGCCACGACCAAGTCCTCGTACACGTTCGTCTCGGCATTGTAGCCCAGGGCGCCACTCTCGGCGCGCACGTTGGAGACCACGATGCTGCCCTCTACGCCGGCGTTCTCGGCGATCTGACGAATGGGGTGTTCAAGCGCACGGCGCAGGATCTGGACCCCGATCTGCTCATCCTCGCGTTCGAGGGTCAGGTCGTCGAGCGTCCCCTGCGCGCGCAGCAGCGCGACGCCACCACCCGGAACGATGCCTTCCTCGACCGCGGCACGCGTGGCGTGCAACGCGTCCTCGACGAGCGCCTTCCGCTCCTTCATCTCGGTCTCGGTCGCGGCGCCGACGTTGATGACGGCCACCCCGCCCGCGAGCTTCGCGAGCCGCTCCTGCAGCTTCTCACGGTCGTAATCCGACGTGCTCTTGTCGATCGAGACTCGGATCTCATCGATGCGGCCCTTGATGTTGTCGCTGTCGCCACCACCGTCGATGAGCGTCGTGTTGTCCTTGTCGATGACGACACGCTTCGCCGTGCCGAGATCACCGGCAACGGCGTTCTCGAGCTTGAAGCCGACCTCTTCCGAGATTACCTGACCACCCGTGAGGATGGCGATGTCCTGGAGCATGGCCTTGCGGCGGTCACCGAAGCCCGGTGCCTTGACCGCTGCGACCTTGAGCGTGCCCCGCAGCTTGTTCACGACCAGCGTCGCCAGCGCCTCACCCTCGACGTCTTCAGAGACGATCAAGAGCGGCTTGCCCATCTGCGCGACCTTCTCGAGGATCGGCAGCAGGTCCTTCATCGAGCCGACCTTCTTGTCGTGGATGAGGATCATGGGATCCTCGAGCACCACTTCCATCCGCTCCGGGTCCGTCACGAAGTACGGGGAGAGATAGCCGCGGTCGAACTGCATGCCGTCGACCGTCTCGAGCGTCGTCTCGAGGCCACGTGCCTCTTCGACCGTGATGACGCCGTCCTTGCCGACCTTCTCCATCGCGTCCGAGATGAGTTCGCCGATCTCGGGGTTGTTGTTGGCCGAAATCGCGGCGACCTGCGCGACTTCCGTCTTGCCCTTGGTCTCGACCGAGAGGCTCTCGAGCTCTGCGACGACGGCCTCGACACCCTTGTCGATGCCGCGGCGGATGCCCATCGGGTTGGTGCCGGCCGTGACGTTCTTCAGGCCCTCGCCGAAGATCGCCTGCGCGAGCACCGTGGCGGTGGTCGTACCGTCACCGGCCACGTCGGAGGTCTTGGTGGCGACCTCCTTAACCATCTGGGCTCCCATGTTCTCCACGGGATCCTCGAGCTCCACTTCCTTGGCCACGGACACGCCGTCCTTGGTTACGGTCGGGGAACCGAACTTCCGATCCAGGACCACATTCCGGCCCTTGGGGCCGAGGGTCACCTTCACGGCCTGTGCGAGCTTATCGACGCCTTTCTTGAGGCTTGCACGCGCCTCGACGTCAAAATGGAGCTCCTTAGCTGCCATGATTCGTATCTCCTATTTCGTCGAATGCGCGTTACGGGACGATGGCGAGGATGTCGGACTCGCGGAGGATGAGGTATTCCTCACCGTCCAGCGTGACATCGGTGCCGCTGTACTTCCCGTACAGCACCTTGTCGCCGACCTTCACGTCCATCTCGAGTCGGGCACCCTCATCGGAGAGCTTGCCCGGACCCACTGCGATGACTTCGCCCTGCGACGGCTTCTCTTTTGCGGTGTCGGGGATGTAGAGCCCACCCCGCATCTGCTCCGCCTCGTCGAGCGGTAGTACTACTACGCGGTCCGCCAGTGGCTTGACCTCGCTTGCGGCTGTACCCATCTGGCC
>Ga0315339_1002080_pt1 | contig 15825 bp, 16 predicted proteins | sample ASW17metaG_FD_204514 | JGI IMG/M metagenome (GOLD analysis project Ga0315339, IMG submission 204514) | Ammonia-oxidizing marine archaeal communities from Pacific Ocean, United States - ASW #17 | ecosystem: Environmental > Aquatic > Marine > Oceanic | place: USA: California | collected 2016-12-05
CACTAACTCCCGCCAACGGGCCTTTTTCCGGTGCAGAATCAACTGCACGGGCAGCATCCCGCGCGCCATCATCATTGCGCCAACGCCATGCACGAACGTCCTCGCGTGCATCCATCCGGGCCAATGCAGCACCAGTTTCAGCCAGAGCAGTGGTCTTACCCGAGCGAGTGTCGGCCGCAATTTCGACCGCACTGCGACACACAGCTATTTCATTATCCGAATTCATAGGCTCACACCTCCGGATGGCGTTCATTCCAAACCGTTGCTCGCTCAAATGCATGTCCGGCGCGAAGCAACAGCCCCTCCTCGAGATGCCGGCCAATCAATTGAAAGCCTAGCGGCAATCCTTCCGCAGTGAAGCCCGCAGGCAATGACAGGGTCGGGCTACCGCTATGATCGAAAGGAGATGTGAAGCGAATCAATTTTTCTAATGCACCAGGACCACCCAGCAGCGCGTCCATGCCGTCATTGCGCGGCGTTGGCACAACCATGGCCGGCGCCGCAATCAGGTCGATCTCGTCAAATATTTTAGCTAACTGACCACTGAAATTGCGCCGGATGATGGTTGCGCGGGCATATTCGGCGCCGCTTAAAGCTCTGCCGATTTCCAGCAACTCCCCCATCACCGGGCCATATTCGGCAGCGCGTAACGGATAGGTATCGCTATGACCGACAGCCGCTTCGGCAGCACAGATGGGCACCCAGCTATCGACCACCTCATCATAGGGCGGCATGGTGATCAGGCGGACTGAAGCGCCTTCACCACGTAATACATCAAGTGCCGTGCTTAAAGCGTCTGCAACCGCAGGGTCAACATCGCGGCTGACGAATTGGTCATCAACCCCAATTGTTATGCCGCGCACTCCCTCATCCAATGCGCCGAGATAATCCGGCACTTCAGCGCTAAGCGAGGTTGGGTCTTTTTCATCAGCACCAGCAAGTGCTGCCAACATTGCCGCCGCATCGCCGACGCTACGCGTCATAGGGCCAATATGATCCAATGTCTCGGAGAGCGGGTACACGCCATAGCGGCTGACCCGCCCCCAGGTTGGCTTAAGCCCAACCAGGCCACAAGCTAATGACGGGAAACGGATAGAGCCACCAGTATCGGTACCGAGCGAGCCAAAACACATGCCGGCAGCCGTGGCAACGCCGGAGCCACTCGATGAGACCCCGGGCCAATAATCGCTATGCCAGGGATTAACTGGTACCGTGATGTCCGGATGATGACCCGCATACGCGCCCTCAGTAAGCTCAAGCTTGCCGAGGATCACCGCACCGGCAGCACGTAGGCGGTCCACCACGGTAGCATTATGATTTGGTTTACGATCCTTATGGATTGGCATGCCGGCGCTGGTGCGTATGCCGGTGATAGCCATCAAGTCCTTCACCGCAATCGGTACGCCATGCATCGGCCCCCGCCCTTCACCACGAGCCACTTCACTGTCGGCCTGGGCCGCCTCCGCCAGAGCCGATTCGGCCAAAATAGTGACGTAAGGATGCATGGCCGGGTTAAGCCTTTCAATCCGCGCCAACATTGCCTCTGTGAGCTCAACTGAGGAAATCTCACCGCCCTGGATCTTCCGCCCCACCTCAAGCAGTGTAAAATAATGCATTTCGTCCAATGCCATTTTTCGTCTCCTTAATTCTGCTTACGCCACCTAATTTCAATGTACTAATGATGCCGCGCGGTTTACCAACCGCGCGCCTGGCTGATTAGTTGTACGTTGGCCAATCCATCTTCGGGCGTCAACGGAAAGGAATCCTTGCTGGTGATGCAGCGACCGAAGGCCTCGACCTGAAGCTTATAAGTTTTTGAGAATGGCAACTCGGCGGTGCGCTCTTTGCCATTTTTGATGCCAGTCGTAATCGATCCGGGCATCCCCAAAATGCCATTTTCGATGATAATATAGCCCTGATCGCCATAAAATTCGAGACGCCCTTTGCCTGGTGCCAAGCCAGTCGACGCGCTGAGCGTGCCGACCGCGCCATTCTTAAATGAAATCATCGCCGCGGCATGATCCGGTGTGCGGTAGCCCCAGCTTGGGCTCGATGTATGCGCTGCAATGACTTTTTTGGCATCACCTAGGAACCAGCGCAATTGATCAATCAAATGGGTACCAATATCGCCGAACACCCAGGAACCAACCTGCTTTTCTCGCGAATGCCAACCACCAAGATCTTCTGGATAAGGGTAATAAAGGTGTGCGCGGCCATGCACCGGCTTGCCGAAACGACCGGCCATCCACTGTTTGTGTATCGCCTGAATCTTCGGGCTGTGGCGAGTGTTGTAGGCAATATGCAGTCTGCAACGCGCTTTTTTAGCGGCACTGATCATCGACCGGCATTCAGCCGGTGAAATCGCCATTGGCTTTTCGCAGAGCACATGTTTACCCGCGCCGAGTGCCGCCACCGCATGTTCTTTATGTAAATAATTAGGGCCAGCAATCCAAACGGCATCAATGGATTTGTCGGCAACAAAATCTGCGAGCTTGGAAAACCCCTGGTCAATTTTATGACGCTCGCAAAAATCTACCGCCTTGGCTTTGGTCGAAGAAAGCACCGCAACAAGTTCTGCCCCGCGCGCCTCTTCAATCGCCGGCGAGAACGTATGCTCGGCCCAGCCAGTTGAGCCGATAATGCCCCAACGAATTTTTTTGCTCTTCGCTTTTTCCTTAATCTGTTTTGTTGTCACGTCTCTTAATCCCCCCATATATACTGTTCAAAGGCAAAAAATTAATTCGTCCGGCGCATGTTGCCATCCCAGGGTTTACAAAAATCAGCCTGCACATTGAACTGATCAAGAATGCGCGCCGCAATATGATCCACCACATCTGAAATGCTTTCCGGATGGTTATAAAAAGCTGGATTGGGCGGCAGGATACGCACGCCCATGCGGCTCAGGCGCAGCATGTTTTCCAAATGAATATCATTGAGTGGGGTCTCGCGTGGCACCAAGACCAAAGGCAACCGCTCCTTGAGCACCACATCTGCCGCTCGGTGCACTAAATTTTCGCCCATACCCAGAGAAATTGCCGCCAGACTGTGCATTGAACAAGGCACGATCACCATGCCCATGGTCCGAAACGAACCCGATGAAATTGCCGCCGCCATATCGCCGGGACTATAGAGATAGGAAGCGCGCCGGCGCAGATCGTTTAGACACAGCGCGGTTTCGTGCTCCAGCGTTTGCTGGCCCCATTTGCTCACCACAAGATGGGTTTCGACCCCTGCCGAGGCAAAAGCATCAAGCGTCCGCACACCCAATACGGCGCCGCTGGCGCCGGTAATTCCGATCACTACCTTTTGCAAAGAGCGCCCCTCATTTTATTTCTGATTCAAGCTCTAGCAGGATAGAACTACAGCACAAGCTGGCGAACAATGGGGAATATATCATGAGCGATAACTTTCAATTTGAACCATCATTGTTCAAATATCTGCGCGACCTAAAAAAGCACAATGAACGGCCCTGGTTCAAAGCCAATAAGGCACGCTATGAAGATGAATTACGCAGCCCGATGTTGCAATTTATCGAGGACTTCGCACCCCACTTGGAAAAAATTAGTGAAAATTTTCTCGCCGATGCGCGGCCGATCGGCGGCTCATTATTTCGCATTCATCGAGATACCCGCTTCGCCAAGGATAAAACACCTTATAAAACTCATGCCGGCGCGCATTTCCGCCATGTTTGCGCCAAAGACGTTCATGCACCTGGGTTTTATCTCCACATAGAGCCGGGCAATGTGTTCATGGGCGCCGGAATCTGGCGCCCCTACACCGCCACATTGGGTAAAATTCGCGACGCGATCATCGCCGACCCAAAGCGCTGGATACGCATCTCAAACGCTAAATCCTTGAAGAACGCCAATTGCACTCTGGTGGGCAACAGCCTGAAGCGCCCACCACGCGGCTATGACCCGGAGCATCCGTTGATCGAGGACCTCAAGCGCAAAGACTTCATCCTCGCCGTCGATGCAAAAGAAGAAGATGCGCTGGCGCCAGACTTTATCAAGCAGTTTGCCAAATTTTGTAAAACCGCCGCCCCGGTTAACGAATTCATCACCCGAGCCCTGGGCCTGGAATGGTAAGCTTCTTTACGGCCCTTAAGCGCGTTGCTAGATTCTAACTCTCTGTGCAGCAACCGCTAAGCGTGATGCGACAATTCTGCCAACGGAGAGCGGCATGCTAACCCAGATCAAGCGCTACCCCTACAGCCCATCGCCCAGCTGCAAAATTAATTATTGGTATCGGGCTAATCATCTCTGACAATTACTGTCGGGTATTTCACGACCACTATCGGATATTTTAATGGCACGATTCCAAATGTCGCGGCGGGTGCGTTTCGCCGATACCGACCCGGCAGGAATTATTTATTTCCCGCGCTATTTTGTCATGACCAACGACCTGGTTGAGGAATGGTTCGCCGACACTCTCGGCCTGCCTTACCAGAAAATCTTCCAGGAAGGTGTGTTCGCTTTACCACTCTTACGTGTTGAGGCCAAATTTTCCGCGCCGAGCAGGATCGGCGATATGTTGGACTTCTCCCTTGCCGTCAATCGGCTCGGTACAAAATCATTTTGTCTGATCATTTCAGCCCAATGCGGCACGGAAACACGCCTGATAACTCATCAAGCTATTGCTTGGGGGCGGCGCAACGACGGGATGTTGCGGGCGGAAGCAATTCCGCCAGATTTACGTGCGCGTATGGAACAATTCCTCGAAACCCCATAAGGGCATACAACGATCTGCTTTTGGATGGCCGCCTCAATAAGTCGACGCGATACATGCATTAAATCTTTCTGTCGATGTTTCAAACTGCAATGTTTTGCGGGACTACTCGTTGAGTTGCTGCGCGACCTTGTTCAAGTCAGATTGCTAGTATATTGGTAAATTTGTTTCCTTGGGGAAGTAGTGCCTCAAGACGCTAATGATATTCTTATTAGAGCCACGTTGCCAGGGACTTCGCGGACAGCAGCAGTAAACATCGATGTCGATCGCCAGGGAAAACTGTTTATGAGCGCTGAGTTCCTTGCCCCGGTCCTAGGCCATAATTTTATAGAGTTAGGCTGGCAAATTCCTTTCCTGCTTGACAAGAGCGGATAGCTCTAACCAGCCCGACCTGAGTGCTCCAATACACTTAGTTACAGCACAATGGCATAATACCGAATCGTTTAGGGCAGCCGTGGCGTTCTCGCTGATATGCTTCAACCGCGCTACGGTGCGAAGTTGTCCGACATCACCTACCAGTTCTAAAAGGCACCAATCAGGCAAAAAAAATCGGCCCGTCATTTATCGCGGGCCGGTTATTCTTTAAAACTCCAAAAATCAGCACCAAAAATTTTGTTGTCGTAAATCGTCTAGCTAATTGACCCTGTGGGTCCGTTCGTGGCGCTCATGTAATTCCTGCGCTTCGATGCTCAAAGTCGCAATCGGTCGTGCCTCTAGGCGTTTGAGGCTGATTGGCTCATGTGTTTCTTCACAATAACCGTAATTATCTGCTTCAACCCGTAAGATCGCGGCCTCAATTTTGGAAATGAGCTTGCGCGCACGCTCGCGAGTGCGCAGTTCCACGGTACGCTCGGTCTCCGAAGCCGCCCGATCCGCTATATCTGCTTCCTGAACCGTCTCTGTCTTCAATTTCTCGAGCGTTATGCCGGTTTCGTCCAGTATATCAACCTTCCAATCCAACAGCTTCTGGTGAAAATACTTTCGCATTACCGGATTCATAAAGGTTTCGCTCTTAGTCGGCTTATAGTTTTTTGGAATTTTTACGATTTTTTTACGCGCCACGGCTATTCACTTTTCCCAGTATAAATCTTCCCGATCGGCGCGGAGTATAGGAATGCGTTAGCCACTCGACAAGGACGGATGCCAATTTCCCTCATTTTCGCCGTAGAGAAGATCAATTCGCTGGTTTCAAAAGTTTATAAAGTGGCGGGAATTTACCTACTACTGTCATATTTTGCAATTCCAACACAAGCATGCAGCTCAATGTCGCCGTTCGTCGATAGAAATGTCATAAATATAGATATCACTGGTGATATAGGACACTTCCGGCAAACAGAGGCGATCAAAGTCGTCGCACTTTTGCCCCGGCGCCAGAACAAATTGAAACTACCAGAGCTGATAAAACGAGCTCAGATGCATTGACTTAGCATCGATATGAAGGCCCATGCAGTGGTTGAAGAAGCGCTCACGGAGTAAAATTTTGCGGTCCGCGCGGAGACCCGAAAGAAATACCTTTTCTACCTGATAGGTGATAAGGGCTAGACTCGCGTTCTGATCGGCCAGCCAATTAGTGAACTGACGCGAGACTATGATTTCGATCTTGCCCTGCTTGGCCGCCGGCGCTGCCGCCTTGGCCGGCTATTACCTGCAACCTGCTGGATGCTGGCCCACCTGCCCCCGCAACTCTTGCTTACGCAATTCCGCTGCTGACAGCACCATAATTTTTCTGCCCGCCGTCGCTAAGCCCTATTTCTTAGCTATTACCAATCCTTGTCCGATGTGAATTGCATATTTTTTTCCGATGGACCGCGCAGCCTGTGCCAATTGCGATAGATCATGGAGGTTTTGTGCAGCAATATTGTTGATGCATTAAGAATTGTTCGCAAAAACCCGTGTCTTTGCTCTCCACTTATGCGGTAAATCTCTCTATTGCGCCGCCTTGATCACCTTGATAATACCGTCCAGCTTAGCCGCTGAGCGGCAACAGATAGAATTTTGCCGGGAGCACTGCATGACAAATGATCCTTTTGAGCCGTTTATCGACCTTAAAGATCGAACCGATATTGCTGAAGAATTCAATATTGAGCCGGACTGGCGCTTTGCCTTGGCGCGACGCGCTCGATTTGCTGAACTCGACGCCCTCGGCCACCTCAATCATACCACGTTTCTGCGCTATTTTGAGGATGCCCGCATCGGCTATTTAATGCATCACGGTCTCTCGGCACCGGGACCAAATTCGACCGGCTGCGTACTGGCTCGCTTGGATGCGGCCTATCAACAACCGGTATTTTATGACGAACGCCTAATCATTACGGTGCGAACGGTAAAAATCGGTAATACCAGCATTACACTAGAATATGGCGGCTGGAGCGCAGAAAAAGGTCTAGCCTGCCAATCTACCTCCCTCCTGGTTATAGTACAGGCGAAAACTGGTGAAAAACAGCGCGTATCAGATGCAATGCGCACCTCGATTGCTGGCTTTGAAGGCCGCGAATCTTAAGATGCAGCGAAAATTGGCGCCGCCGCGAGGCCGGTTGGCACGGTACCCGCGTCAATGATTCCCTCAACACACGCGACGTCGCATAACCGACAAAAAGCAAAATAAAACCCCCGCAACAGGAGACGAATATATGCCCAATGAAATGTACGAAAAAGGCCTCAAGATCCGCACCGAAGTGCTCGGCGAGGAATATGTCAATCGCGCCATCAAAAGCGCTACCGACTTCAATCAGGACTTCCAGGAATTCATGACCGAATATTGCTGGGGAGCGGTGTGGGGCCGTGAAGGCCTGAGCCGCAAGCAGCGCAGCCTCAACAATTTGTGCATGCTCGCCGCCCTCAACCGACCGGCCGAATTTGAAGTGCATTTCCGCGGCGCTTTTACCAATGGCTGCACGGTCGAAGAAGTCAAAGAGACGCTGATGCAGATCGCTATCTATTGCGGCGTGCCGGCAGCAGTCGAAGCCTTCCGCATCGGCCGGCGGGTGATAGACGAGATGGAAGCCGCGAAAGGTGGCGGCAATGGCTGAGCCCGCGATCGGATTTATCGGCCTCGGCAATATGGGTAGCCCGATGGCTGCCAATTTAGCGGCGGCAGGTAACACGCTCATTTGTTATGACGCCTCCGGCACGGTAGAACGCGCGCCTGAAGGAGCGGTGCATGCGGCAAGCGCTACAGAAGTTGCGCAGAAGGCGGAGATCATTTTTCTCTGCCTGCCCGACGGGCCGATTGCCAATAAAGTATCCGGCGAATTAATGGAGGCCTCGAATAATATTGTTGAAGTGGTTGTCGACAACACCACCTCCGGCGTCAGTGAGGCGTGCGCCACACATGGCATGCTGGCAGAGGCCAACATTGCCTATGCAGATGCACCTGTAAGCGGTGGCTCTTCGGGCGCGCGCGCCGGTACGCTGGCCATGATGGTGGCAGCACCGGCAGACTTGTTTGCCCGCCTAGAGCCGCTACTGCGCCCAATGGCTAAGAATGCGCGCCATGTAGGCACTGAGCCCGGCCAGGGCATGGCCATGAAGCTGCTTAATAATTTTCTCTCCGGAATGGCCATGGCGGCGACCAGCGAGGCGGTGGCATTTGGTGCCCGCCAGGGGCTAGATATGGCAACTATTCTTGATACAGTATCGGTCTCAAGTGGCACCAATACCGCCATCACCGACAAATTTCCCAATCGCGTTCTCAGCGAAAGTTTCAATTCCGGTTTCGCCACCCGTCTGATGACAAAGGACCTCAGACTTTATGTGGAATCCTGCCAAGAGCTCGATGCACCCCGTCGTTTGAGCGAAACCCTTCTGCAACAAGTGTGGGGCAAAATGCTCGAGCAACAACCGGCATCGGATTTCACCGAGATATATCCTTTCACCCTGACGCGCGACAAATAGGGTACTAATATTTAGGAGGGAAATCCAATTTTGCGAGGAGAGGTGCATGGCGGAGGCATACACGGCACGGCACTATTTCGTGACCGAGGGCCTGTTCGGTGAGCGACCGATCTGGCGCGTGGTGCGCGGCGAAACAAACGGGCGCGGCATGGAGATGTTCTCCTTCGTGTGCGGCTGCGCCACGCGGCGCGGCGCCCTCGCAATGGCGCGCGCCATGAGCGACTATCGCGAATGCGCCGAAACTCCCATCAGCGTACGCGAACGGCCAAGATAAGAGTGCGCCATCGCCCCGCACAGCGAAATATCGCTACTGTAAAGAAAGCGGCGAAAAACCTCTGCAAAATATTCGGCTGTAGATAGCGGGTAAGCTTTAGCGCGTCGCTGCTAACTATTACTCTTGCGATATTCATCGAGATAATCGATGGCGGCCTGGGAATCGATGATATCAGCGTAGCGTCGCCCAACATCGCGCAGATTGTCGTTATGTGGCCCTTCCTCCGCATCACCAACACAGTCCTCCGGCACCATGGTGCGGTAGCCATGGCTGAAGGAATCAATGATGCTGGCGCGGATGCAACCGCTTGTCATGCAGCCGGTAACGATTGTCGTATCAACGCCGTTTTTCGCCAAAAGAGTGGTACACGGCGTATTAAAGAAAATTGATGGGCCTGTTTTACAGAAAATGAAGTCATGGTTCTGGTCGGAGGTTCTCGGTTCGATCTCGGTGCAAGGATCGCCGTAAAAGAAGGATTCATGCACCGGACCGATCTTCCAGGGCGGCATATCACGCTCGGAATGGTACGCCGTGTAGCAATTGGCCACCGGCACACCCGCGCGGCGCGCCGCTTCCAACACACGGGCGGTGTTCTCGACCGCACGCTGCACTAGATGGCAGCTACCAAAATCCATATCAGGGTCAGTAAAAGCGCGTTGAAAATCAACCACAATTACTGCCGGTCTGCGGCCAAAACCAATTTCTCGATCGCCGTATCCAATGTCCTTATATGCGTCCGCGCTCATGATATACCTCATCTTATTCTGGTTTGCTGAAGCACCCTAACATAGGAACCCGCTGTATTGACCATAGAGCCTATATTTAATAGATTTGTCCGTACCTTTGTAATATCAAATCACTCAATCAAGACATTGGAGATGCCCGCGATGAATGCGTTGTCCGATCTGGTCGTTATTGACCTCACGCATATGCTGTCGGGGCCGTTCGCCGGCATGCTACTGGCCGATCTTGGCGCGCGCACTATCAAGGTTGAGCCACCGGGCAAGGGCGAGCTGACACGCGGATTATTGGCCAAGGACCCAAAAAATTCATTCAAGGGCATGGGCGCCTATTTCTTGACTCTCAACCGCAACAAAGAGAGCATCTGCATCGATCTCAAGAGCAAAGAGGGCGTGGCGCTGTTCTATGAGCTGGTTAAAAAGGCCGATATCGTAGTGAGCAATTTCAGCCCCGGCGTGACCACTCGCCTCGGCATTGATTACGCGGCCCTGTCGAAGATCAACGAGCGCATAATCACCTGTACCATCACCGGCTTCGGCGAAACCGGCCCGGCCTATAAGCGCCCGGCCTTCGATATGGTAGCGCAGGGCTATGGTGGCGGCATGTCGATCACCGGGCAAGAGGGCTCCCCGCCGACCCGCGCCGGCATACCCATCGGTGATCTTGGCGGCGGCATGTTTGGCGCCATCGGCACGCTCGCGGCGTTGCATTCCCGAGAGCGCACCGGGCGCGGCCAACATATCGATATCTCCATGCAGGATTGTCAGATCTCGTTGATAAACTATATGGCGACAATGTATTTTCTCTCCGATGAACTGCCGGGCGCTCTCGGCAATGCGCATTTTGTGCATGTGCCTTACAACACCTACCCAACCAAAGATCGCTGGCTGATCATCGCCGTCATCACCAACGAGGCCTGGGCGCGGTTTCGTGATATGGTGGATATTGAAGAATTGAAGAATGATGAATTCGACCTGCAACCAGGGCGCTTGGCGGCTAAGGACTTCATCGAAGAGCATATCATCGCCCGCCTCAAGCAGGAGAGTTGCGATCATTGGCTGGAAAAAATGTCCGAGGCCAAGATTGCCGGCGCGCCGGTGAATGATCTGGAACACGCCCTGAACGATGTGCAGGTGCGCGCCCGCAATATGGTGGTGACGGTTGAGCATCCGGAAGGCGGCGAAATGCAGATGACGGGAAATCCGATTAAACTAAGCGATTCTGGCAAAGAGACATTTTCCTCACCGCCGCTCCTCGGCCAACAAACCGACGAGGTGCTCCGCGAGTTACTTGGTAAAAGTGACAGCGACATCGCCAAATTGCGTGAGGCAGGCACCGTCGGATAATTGCGAACGAGCTGAGTCAGTCTTGCTACTGGCCCAAACCAACAGAGGGAATATACCATGAGCAATAGAGTCATCATCAACGAAGTCGGTTTACGCGACGGGTTACAAAATCAATCGCGCCATGTGCCTCTTGAAGGCAAGCTAAAAATACTAGATGCATTGATTGCAGCGGGCGTGCGTTCGATCGAGGTAACCAGCTTCGTGTCGCCTAAGGCGGTGCCGCAAATGGCTGATGCGTCTGAGCTTTATGGCCGTCTGCCGCTCGACAAGGGCGTCAATTATCAGGCCCTGGTGCCCAACGAAAAAGGCTATGAGCGCGCCATCGCTGCCGGAGCAAAGACCGTCGCACTGGTACTGGCCTCGACGGAAGGGATGAATGTAAACAATATAGGCCTGTCGTTGGAGCGCGCCATCGAGGTCAATATAGGCGTCATCAAGCGCGCTAAAAGAGAAGGCATCATTCCGCGCTCTTATATTTCCACAGCCGTCGGCTGCCCCTATGAGGGCGACGTCGCGCCGGAAGTGGTGTTTGATCTTACCGCGCGTATGTTCGAGGCAGGCGCGGTCGAAGTCGCCGTGGCCGACACCATCGGCTCGGGCAATCCGGCGCAGGTCAAATTCATTTTCGAAACTCTTGCCAACCGCTATGGCCCCGAACGCTTGGCCGCGCATTTCCACGACACCCGCGGCCTAGCACTGGCCAACACCTGGGCCGCCCTCGAATGCGGCATCCGCACCTTCGACACCTCCATCGGCGGCCTCGGCGGCTGCCCCTTCGCGCCCGGCGCCACCGGTAATGTGGCGACCGAAGACGTGGTGCATATGGTAGAGCACTCTGGCTTCGAGACCGGCATTGATGTTGAGGGCTTACGCAAAGCTGTCAAGATAGCCGCCGATTATACTGGCCAAGAACTTGGTGGGCGCGTCCTCTCCTGGATTGAAAGCCAGGAGAAGCGCAAACAAACCAAAGCAAGTGCTGCGGCAGAGTAGGCTTTAAAGATTATTGATGACCATCAGCTATCACGTCTTGCTGTGTTCGTGGCAGAGGTCGTCCGCCGTTTCGACAACAACGGTGTTAGCCGGGAAGAAAGGCTCAGACGGAACGGGACCTTTAATTTTTTTCTATAATTAACGCCACCTAAGTTCTGTCTGGGTGCTCACGCTCACCCCATAGCGGCGCGCTCGCCAGCCATGCCGTTGGCGACCAAATCGATATTAAATTTTTTGAGCAGAATTTCGCAAATGCGTTCGTAGTTGACGCCGATACGAATGGTCTTAAAGTCGCGCAGATCGATGATTGAACTCGAGCGGCCTTCATCATTGCGATATTTACTTGTGCCGTGGTCGAGCTCGATATCAGCAGCCTTGCGCACCGGTGCTTCGATATCTTCGAGCCGGTATTTACTGCCCTGCAATGAGGTGTTGGCGGAAGAGCCGAAGATAGCAATACCTCGCTCAGAGGCCTGTCTGGTCATTTCATTTTGTAATTCGCCGGCATTGAGAAGCATGTCGATGGTGCCCGCCTTGGAGGAATGGCCGATCACGAACGGATCAACATTAGCATAAATGGGGTGGTCAGCGCGGAACGGGGCGACCGTCGACATGGGCAGGTTATGCTCATTGATGATACAGTTCACCACGTCGCGTTCGCGCTCACCACAAATTTGAATATCATTGAACAGTTGCCAATTGCTGATCATCCCACTTGGCTTTTCAAAACTGCGATTCTTGGCGGTAAAGATACTGCGCATGGCGGCTTCGCTGTTTCCAAGAATAGCGTAGGCGACATCGAGCGGAACAATGGCCACACCGCCCGCTTCAACCGCATCAACCACCCGCGTGGCATCGTTCTTGTAATCAATTACGCTCATTTTATCCTCAATTTTCTGGCTATTATTAAGCGGCAAAAAGGGAAACCAGACGTGCTGGTCCGTCTTGCTGCTCCAGATTCTCTACTGCATTGATAATTTGGCCGATCTCCGGCGGCGATTCCAATGGCGCAAGCAGGCCGGTAATCTTGTCGGCAATGGCGGCGTTGTTCATGGGTCGTGCTGGCGTTCCTATACTGTCGAGAACAAGCGAGCGGCGCGTCTCGCCGGCGCTGGTCTGGAGCTCAACCCAACTGCCGAAATGGTCCGGGAAAGCGGCCTCCATCTGGGGGTCCTCGACCGCCTCGATACTGTCACAAAGCTTAAGGATGCGTGCATCCTCAAACTTATCCTCGCCGTAGGCTTCATATTGGGTTGGGCCATGTACCAGACTGGCGCCAAGCGCAAACGGCAGACTATATTGCGCCGCCATGACTGATACCGGCCGGCGCAGCATATGCTGGGTAACCATGATTGCCGGACCGCCAACGCGGATCGCCGTGATCTCTGATAGCGCCAAGGAAAATCCCCCTGTTACCTCACTTAACGCATCGATGGTTGAGTGGAATAGGCGGCAACAGGGATAGGGCTTCATGCTGATGCGGTGAATTTCTAACGCATCGCCATCACTTTGCACCAACTCCTCGAAGCGTGGCTTCTGGCCGAACAAATTACCCAGGCCATAGCGGCCATCAAAGGCACGCGACGGACCCGCAATACCTAGCCCGGCAAAGTCCGCGGCCAAAATACCATTATGCGCACCGTAGCCGCCATGCAGGCGCTTGACAGTGGTGCCAAGCGGGTCCTCGGAAAATTGCATCGAGCCACCGGCCATCGAGAGCATCAGGCCCCAGGCCGAGGAGATGGCAGTTGCATCCAGACCGATCAATTTTCCCGCCGCCGCTGCAGCGCCAAAGCCACCGAACAAGGCAGTCGGATGATAGCCAAATTCGATTATATCAGCGGCGCCAACCGCGCGTCCAACCCTACCCATCGTCTCATAACCGGCGGCAATAGCAGCAATGATCTCTGCCCCACTTGCGTGCTGCGCCGTACCGACCGCCAGTGCTGTGGCAATCACCACAGCACCGGGATGGCTGACGGATGAATCATGGGTATCGTCGAGCTCCATACCGTGCGCTGCGGTAGCGTTTAGTAATGCCGCCACATTGGGCGCAGTACGAAGTGGCGTGCCGAACACTACACTCTCGCCACTGTCGCTAAAACTTCCCGCCCACTCTGTGAGCGACAAGCCCCACGGCATGGCCGCCCCGCGTAAACAAACGCCGACATGGTCCAGTACCAAGCGCTTGATCTGGATAATATTCTCGGCATTTAGCGTCGCATAATTAAGTGCTTCTAGCTGATCAGCCAAAACAGCCGTAAAATCACGCTCTGGAGGGGTGTGGGTCACGCCGTGGGCCGCTTCCAAATTCACTGGTTTTTAAAACGCACATTCCTCTAGAATGAGCCAATCATTACCAGCAGTTTATTGCACGAAAGACGAAGTTCTGTATATAGAAGGCTGACTTGTCCGGACTAATATTTTAGAAGAAATATCAGCGGGAGATATTCGATGCCAGAAATCACCAAGGAGCGCATCCTGAGGGAAGCACAGGAAATTACCGGCGGATCACCGACGCCGGAGCGGGCTGAAGAATTGGCAGGCATTTTAAATATTCTGTTCGCGGCACTCGATCAGGCATCAGCCGATGTGCCGTTTGAGGCCGAGCCGGCAAGCCTGCACACGGCCCTCGACCAGTTGGCTGGAGATTAAAACATGAGCGTTGAAATCCCTACCGATATTCTCTCCGCCTCCCTGGTCGATATCGCCGAGGCGATCCGTTCCAAAATACTTTCCTCTGTTGAAGTGGTAAGCGCCAGTGTCGCTCGTGCTGAAAAACTTCAGCCAGTGCTTAATAGCTTCACCCAATTACTTGGCGAAGAAGCACTGGATGATGCCAAGAAGGCTGATGCAGAGCTGGCGCGCGGCGAATTGCGCGGGCCGCTGCACGGCGTGCCAATGGCGCATAAGGATATGTATTATCGCGCTGGACACCGTACTACCTGCGGCTCCAAGATTCGCAAGGATTACATCGCCGATACGAACAGTACGGCGCTGAAGCGCCTGCTAGAAGCCGGCAGCATCTACCTCGGTGGTCTCAACATGGCCGAATTCGCCACCGGACCGACCGGCCACAACGCCCATTGGGGCGATAACCACAATGCATGGAACCCCGACTATATTGCCGGCGGCTCCTCGAGTGGCACTGGCTCTTCAGTGGCAGCACGCATTCATTTCGGAGGCCTCGGCTCCGATACCGGCGGTTCGATCCGTATTCCCTCCAGCATCAACGGCCTAGTTGGTCTAAAAACAACCAACGGGCTAGTCAGTCGCTATGGCGTCATGCCGCTCTCCTTCACCATGGATACAGTCGGGGCTCTCACCCGCACAGTACGTGACAACGCTGCCATCACAGCCATTATGGCAGGACCAGATCCGCTCGACGCAACCGCCAGCCAGCGACCAGTACCAAACTATGAAGCGGCTATGAAAAAATCCATCAAGGGCCTGCGTATCGGTGTACCGCGAAATTATTATTATGATGTGACCACGCCGGAGATTAAGGCACTGCAGGAAGCGAGCATTTCCGCCTTTCACGATCTCGGTGTGGAGATCGTCGAGGTTGAGGTGCCGGACATGCACCTGTCTACCCATATGTCGAACATCGTCTTCAACGCTGAAGCCGTCACCTATCACGGCAAGTGGATGCGTGAGCGGCCTAGAGATTATCAGACACAAGTGTTTAGCCGCTACGAACCTGGGCTCTATATGCCGGCCGAAAAATATCTGAAAGCACTCGCAGCACGCGTCGGTCTGTTGCGCGATTTTTGTGATAAGGTATTTTCCAAGGTGGATGCGCTGCACACACCGGGGCTTTCCATCGCCGTGCCAAGCTTGGCCGACACTGAC
>Ga0315339_1002081_pt1 | contig 15822 bp, 10 predicted proteins | sample ASW17metaG_FD_204514 | JGI IMG/M metagenome (GOLD analysis project Ga0315339, IMG submission 204514) | Ammonia-oxidizing marine archaeal communities from Pacific Ocean, United States - ASW #17 | ecosystem: Environmental > Aquatic > Marine > Oceanic | place: USA: California | collected 2016-12-05
TAAAAGAATAGTAATAAAAGATAAGATACAAATTATTTTCTGATTACTAGTCAAAGCCTCTAAGACCGTCTTTCGACTTGATCTTGCCTTAACACGTGCAAAAAATATTATCACACAAAGGACTATCAGTGCCATGAAAGAAATTCTAGTGTTTAAGTCTTCAGCTAAAAGTGTATCTTCGAACATAGTATTAATTTAACTAAAAAAATGAATTTATTATAGCTAAGTATATTCTATAAATAGGATGAAGCGTTCTTTCTGCTTCTTTGTTTTCATTACCCTTTTGCTTCTGCTTCAGCTGTGACCGCAGCCTCGTCTTCATTTTCTCCAAAATTTTATTAAGATTAATTCGAAAAATGGGCTTTATACTTAAGAAAATTGTTGAGCAAGACTAATTCTTTATCTTTTGAAATTTTTAATATATTGTTCCAAACATCTTTGTTTCTAATAGTAAAAGCTCTGCGTGGAGAAATATTACCACTGCTTTTACCTTTTTGATCTTTAGGTCTCATGCTAAAGAACATACAAGGCTTCCCAAGAGTACCACTAACAGCGTTCAACCCATTTTGCTTAACAAAAACTTGTAATAACTCATAATCTTTTTTAATTTTATCTAAATATTCACCTTCTAGTTTAAAGCATGTGGTACCAACGAAAACAACCGGGTCAGTCAGCATATCTCTGGCAACATAAAAAGCTAACAATAAAGATTTCATTTTTTCATAAACATGCGAATTGTAGAAATCATTTCGTAATATTTCTTCCTCGTTTGCCATGCAGATAGACATAGGTTCTTTAACACTAAATTTTCCAGTTTTTTTTAAATAAAGAGGTACAATTTTAAGTTCTGAATCTTCAAAATCTGGTCTAGGCGAACTATCTTTAAAGCCTGTAATATACTTCTCAACTACATCTCCAGCCCATCCTTTCTTTAGTCCACCCTTGGGTCCTGTATTGCTTATATTTAGTTCAAGTCGTACCTGTTGCAAGTCTTTACCAATTAGAGCTTGTAGACTTCTTTCAGCTTCCTTCGTCTTCATTTACTAATCATATCATTTGTTTAGTTTGAAACCTAAGCTATTATTTGGTCTAAATATAACAAATAGAGCTCGCAAAATGAATTATTTTTATTTAATTTAACTAAATAAAATGAATTTATTATAGCTAAGTATATTATATAAATAGTATGAAACTAACTGTATGTGAATTATTTGCGGGAGTAGGGGGATTTAGGTTAGGATTGGAAAAATCTGGATGGAAGACTGTCTGGGCTAATCAGTATGAGCCTTCAACTAAAAAACAACATGCAGCTGATTGTTATAAAAAAAATTTTGGTGAAAAAGGTTTTGTTGTAGAAGATATTAATAGTATTGATATCTCAAAGATTCCAAATCATGAACTTTTAGTCGCAGGGTTCCCTTGTCAAGATTATTCCGTTGCTACTAGTCAGGCTAAGGGTATTCAAGGGAAAAAAGGTGTCCTATGGTGGAATATACGTGATGTTATTCTTAAAAAGAACCCTAATTTTATTCTACTTGAAAATGTTGATAGACTTTTGACATCACCCTCTGCTGCTAAAGGAAGAGACTTCGGAGTAATTCTTTCATGTCTTAGAGATTTAGGCTATTCAGTAGAATGGAGAGTTCTAAATGCAGCAGATTATGGATTTCCACAAAAAAGAAAAAGAATCTTTATCTTTGCCTCCAATAATAATACAAAATATTCTTCTGAACTCGTTCAAGCAAGTTCGGATCCAAAAGGATGGATAACAGGAAGGAGCTTCTTTGCCAAAGACTTTCCACCTAAGACTATTAAAGAATTAGAACAAGTAGATTTATTTGATTGGAGTAATGACGATAAGGATTTACTTGGTAAATCTTTTTGCTGGAAGACTCAGGAGATTTCTGATGGAAAAACTTTTAAATTTATGAATTCAGGATTCCTTAATAAGCAAAAAAAAATATATACATTTCATTTGTCACCTAACTATAATGGAGATTCTTTTACTCTCAGGGATATCTTGATAGATGAAATTGTTGATGATAATTTCTATATAACTGAGAATATTGGAAAGAAGAATATATTTAAAAATCGTATTAAAAAATCAGAAATTCCACCTGATATTCGCAAAACATGGTTTTACGTAAAAGGTTCAAAGAATGAATGGAGACAGAAAGAAGATTACCCCTTATATAAATATAATGAAGGGCCGCTATCTTTTCCAGATAAACTAGATTCTCCAGCTAGAACTATGCTTACGAGTGAAGGCTCAAAGTCACCAAATAGATCTACACATGTAATTCAAGACCCCCTAAATGAGAAATATAGATTGTTAACTCCAATAGAATGTGAAAGATTAAACGGCTTTAAGGACAACTGGACCCTGAAAGATAATAAAGGAGAAACTATACCTAACTCTAAAAGATATTTTTTTATGGGAAACGCTTTGGTAGTTGGCCTAGTTGAAAAAATGGGTTATAGAATAAAACTCATTGTAAAGAAAGAGAAGAGTGAAAAGAAATCTTTAAATAATATTATAAGATGGGCAGGTAGTAAGAGATTACTTCTAACTAAAATGAAAGAATCTTTTCCTAAAAATATTGAAGGTAACTACATAGAACCATTTGTAGGCTCTGGTTCAATATTGAGTTTTATTTTAAGAAACTATGAGAAAAATAAAGATAGAAGAACTATAATAAATGATGCAAACTCTGAATTAATAAATTTTTATAGAACAATAAAGTATAAGTTTGATGATTTTAATAACGAGATAATAAGGAAAATCATTCAATATTCCGAACTAACAAAAAATGGAAAAAGTAAGTTTTATAAAAAAACTGTCGGTGTAACTAACGAGTTTTCTATTTCCCCCATTGAACCAGATATCAACAAAGCAGTAAGATTTTACATTTTAAATAGGTTAAGTTTTAATGGAATTTACAGGGTTTCTTCGAATGGAAAATATAATGTCCCGATGGATTCAACTAAAGAAAATATTTATTATAACTTTAACATTGCAGAAAATTTACATAAAAATCTAAAAGATAACAATGTTGAAATTTATAACCATGACTTTAAAGAGATACTCAAGCTTGCACAGAAAAAAGATTTTATATATATAGATCCACCATATTACTCAGAAAGAAATGATTCTTACGTAGGATATACGGGTAATGTTTTCTGCAAAAATAATCACGAAGATTTACACCAAACATGTTTAAAATTATCATTAAATGGAATTAATTTCTTACTCTCTAGCTCTGACAATAAAATGACTAAAAATTTCTTTAAAGATGAAAAAAGTTTTATTACTAAAGAGGTTGAAGTTAGAAGAACTATTAATTCAAAGATAAATGAAAGATTAATGGTTAAAGAATTATTGATAACAAATTATTAATTTAATACGTTATAAAAAAAATAGGAATTAATAGACAAATTATTTTATAATACTGTATGGATTCTCTTAAGAATTTATCAAAAAAACTTATAGATAATAGTGTTTGGTATAATGCAAAGGACGATTATTCTGAACTTTTCACTGATCTTTTTTCTAATTCTACAAATCACAAGATGGCTATAGGTTATTTTTCGTCTAGTTGGGTGAAAATTAATGCTAAAGGAATTAGTAAATTTATTAAAAATGATGGTGTGGCAGTTTGGTTAATCTCTCCAAGAATTCATGAGAATGACCCATTAATTGACAAATATACAGAACTATCTGATGAAGAAAAAGATGCTTATTGCCAAAGAGTTATTCTAAATAACATAGAAGAATTAAAGCAAGATTTGGAGTCTAAAGATAATTTTTTACCTGCTCTTGCGGGTATGATTCACAAAGGTAACATTAGGATTGAAGTAGCAAAGCCAAGATATAAAATTGAACATATTCATATTAAATTACACGAATTTATCGATGATTACGGAAATATAGTAATTCTTCATGGTAGTTCAAATGCTACAAAAAATGGTCAGGACAACACCTATGAAGAATTGACAATGTATAGAAATTTTTTACATGATAGTGATGTAATCCTTGAACACGTAGAAAATGAATATCTGAATCCACATAGATTAAGACTAAATTCTCTTTTAAATACCGGAGAGAATAAGAAATATGAGATTATTCCTTTGAATGAGGCTTTTAAGAAAGAATTAATAATTCTGCTTAAATCTGAAATAGAATCAAATCAAGATCCTAATATTACTAAGAGCCAAGAACCCATTGTTCCAACGAAATACACTGGTGACGAAGGATTTGATAAAATTCAGATGTTAGCACTTAGAAAAGCCAAAGATTTTAATTTTAGTTTAATCTTGGAAATGGCAACTGGAACTGGTAAGACAATCACTTCCATAAAAATATTTTTAGATTTTTTAACAAGTAAAAGTAGTAGCCAGGTAGTTCTTGTTGTCGCATGCCCAAATTCAATACTTGCAATGCAATGGAGGGAAGTATTGAATGAATTCAATATCAAATCAATAGCATTCTCAGACAACAAAAATAATACAAAAAAAAGTATTAAAGAGCATCTTTATGACTTGACTAAAAGACAAAGCAATCTTACTTCAATTATTATGCAGGATAGTTCATTGAAGGATAAAGAAATTCAAGAACTATTAGTAGAAATTTCCGATAATAAGTCTCTTTTTTTGATTGTAGATGAAGTTCACCACCTTCTTAGTGAAGGTTTTATTTCAAGCAAAATTAAAGAAAATTTATTTGATAAAATTCCAAATAAAATAGGATTAACGGCAACTTCTGAAAAAAGATATGAGGATCAACAGAATTCAGAAAATGAGACAATAATGAACCTGTTTGGTAAAAACTCTCTAGCTAAAATAGTCAACATTCATGATGCAATTTATAAATACAAAGTACTATGTGAGTACTGTTATGAAAAAGTATCTTTTGAATTAACTTTGGAAGAAACTAATAAGGTATTTGAGCAATACAAGAAAGCAATAAAATCTCAAGGAAACAATTCAAACGAAGAAGAAGCGATATATGGGTCTCAATTTGTACTTGGACATATGTTAAATAGTGTAAAAAGTAAATTACATAAATTTAAAGAGCATATTACAGAAGACCTAGGGAATAAATTGATTAAATCAAAAACATTATTCTATACTCCAAATGATTTGATGGATGGTTTGATAGAGCACCTTGATTCAAAGAAAATTGTAGTTACTTCTATAACTGAGAAGGATTCACAGGACAAAAGGATTAAAAAATTAGAAGAATTTCAAGAAGATAGAGTACAAGCACTTGCAGCTATAAGGATATTAGATGAAGGCTTTAATATTCCTGAAATTGATACTGCATATTTTTTAGAAGCATATCTTGAACCTAGACAAGGAGTTCAAAGAAGAGGTAGGGTTTTGAGAAGAAGTGGAGATAAAATTGCAAAAATAGTTGATTTTGTTCCATTAATTAGTAAGGAATTCCAATCTAAGATAGATGGAAAAAAGATTAGTTACGCTGAATCCTTTATCAAGTATATCGAGGATAGAGACAAGGAAAGAGTCGATACATTTACCAAAGACTCCTGCAACAATAAAAAAAATATGCGATAATTAATAATGCTCAAAAAAAATATTGAGAATAAACATAAAGACATTTTGGATACTTATATAAAGGACCAACTAAACTCATTAGAAATAAAATTATATAAAAGATTTAAAGCAATAGCTCAACAACCAGTGAAGAAAAATTACAATAGTGATATAAGGAAAATCTGTGAAGAGCTAATTAAGGTAAAATGAGAATAAATTCATTAGAAATCCAGAATTTTGGTATCTATTCTGAAAATAAAACTAAGGTAGATTTTAAAAAAACCCCTCAAAAGCCTTTCCATATTGTATCAGCTAAATCAGGTGTTGGTAAAACAACAATGTGGCAAGCTTTGAATTGGGTTTTTTTTGGTGGAAGTGTTGAACATTCTTTTATAGAGCAGGATAAGGACTTTTGTATATATAATTATGACACCCAAAAAAAGAAAAAACCCTTCAAGATAGAAGTTATTGCTGATATTGAACTCGATAAAAATGATATGGAATTCATTGATAATGAGATGAGAACCAAAGAAGGTCTATACAAGATCCTTAGGACATCCGAAAGAGACTCTAGAGGTCTCACAATAAATGAACAAGTTAATATCTATAAAATTGAAGGTGGTAAATCAACGCCTTACACTGAGGATGCAGAAGCATTTATACTTAATTTCCTACCTCCAGGAATTAGAAGTTACTATTTCTTTGATGGAGCTAATACTGACTTCCTAACCTTAACAAAAGAATCGAATAAAGTTAAAAAAGCAATAAATGCGTTATCAGGTTTGGATTTATACAATAAAACGATAGATATCATTGCCAGTTATGCTTATGCAATTAAGGAGCCAAAAGAGTTAACTGATGTACATATAAATGAATTAAAAAATAAATGGGAAGCTCTCGAGAAAGCAGTTGATGAGAGTAAGAAAGTATACGGAAAGCTTTTTGAAAAAATTCAGGCTTTAAAATCTAGAATAAAGATTATAGAGCCAATTGTAATGGCAAACGAAGCTGCAAGTGAAGTTAGAGATAAACTTGTTAGAGTAAAAAATGATATTATTAAAGCAAGGAAAAATATAAAAAACCATGAAAAGGACATTAGGACCTTCTATGGTGATGATTTTTGTCATATTTTATTGAATGAAAACTATCTTAACCTTTCAGATAATATTAAAGAAGAAATAGAAAAAAATGAATGGCCTCAAGGTGTCTCTGTAAAACAAGTTGCTATCTTAGAGGCTATAATTTTGGGAAATGACAGCAAAGCTAAGGATCTAATTATTCAAGCTTCTGATACTGCAGAGATAAAGCCCAAAAAAGGAAGGGAATTCTTTGAACTTATGATGAAAGGGATAAGGGATGTAATAGATGGAGAAGATTTAAAAGGTGCCGATGTGTCTGTGCTTAAGGCTGGGATTGATATGCATTACGATAAGAAAGAATCTTTATTAAAGGTGATTGAAGGCTTGGAAGAAAGGAAGAGTAGTGATGTTCAAATTGAAAGAAAAGCAATTATAGAAAGAGATACTATTATGAAAAAATATAGTTTAAGTGAAGGAGATATTGAAAATACGGGGACAATCCCAGAAGTTAAAGAATTAGAGAAAAAAGAGGGTGAGCTAAAATTAAGTGAAGATGCGGCAAATAGAATCAATGGAAAATTACCAAAGCTTAAAAGTGATGCAAAAGATGCAAAAGATAAGTATGAAGCTGCTTTTCAAAAAGGACCGGGAACTTCGCCTCAAAAAAGACAAAGAGCAGTTATGCATAATTTAGAGAACAAACTTAATGAACAAAAGGAGACATTGGAATCCATAAATAAAAAAGAGGTACAGGCAAATTTAAAAGAGATTTACTTAGGTTTTTGGAAGCATGATTCACAAATTCATGAAGTTACTATAGATGGTAATTATAATGTTTCAGTTTTGCAACCTAACGGCACCAAGTCTAGACTCTCGAAAGGTCAAAGTATAACTCTAGCTATCGCCTTTGTTATTTCGATTGTGAGAGCTTGTGGTATTAGGAATATTCCATTTGCGATTGATTGTCCAGCTGGCAACATAGATGATGGCCTATCAATAGATGTCTACAAGATATTAGCTGACCATTGCGACCAGGTTTTATTGTTTTTGTTACCTGGGCGTGAATATATTCCTAAAACTGAGGAATTCAAATACTTAAATAAAGTTATGTCAAATGGATATACATTAACAAAAAGTAAAGATTCAGAAATTAAGATTAAGGAGATTTCTAATGCCTAAATATGATATATTTGATCCTATTTCCGATTTAGCAGGCCTCCATCTTCCAGGTGAATTAACAGAAAAGTGGGATAAAATAATAGGAAAGGAATCTGATCCTAGCTTATTAGAAACAAGCGACATATCGAATGTAGACAATAAAGCTTTATTTCCAAGTTCTGGACCAGGATTTATTTTTTTTGTTTCTTATGGAGTATATCTATTGACTCCATATGAAGATTTTAAAGCTAGAGGAATATTGAAAAATCCTTCAAAAGATTATAAAGCCCAAATAATTAGAATGGGGACTGCTGGTAAAGTTTTTACTCGACTTGCTCCTCAAATTATTATGACTGCAGCTTTTGCTTACTATCGAGACTACACTAAAGAAATTAAGACATTTGCAGAAATTTTTCAGTATCCTGCCGAGGATTGGGTACATATTGCTGAGAAATTTTGGGCAGGTGGATTAGAAAGTTTTTTTAACGAAAATAAGGATTACTCACTATACGATCCAATGCCGTTGAAAATTACAAAGTTACATAAACCTATTAAAAGTTAAGTCAAAATTATGCCAACTGATATCCACTAAATAGATTTATAAAACTATCCTTATCTTTTAATGCCTTATCGATTAAATTTTGTTTAACTAAAGAGACATATATAACACAGGACTTAGCTTGACAGTTAACTTCATCCTTGTGGGGATTAAATTCAATCTCAGTAAATGCATTAAACTTCAAAATATCTTCTCTTAACTTGTAATTTTTAGGATTTTTGTATGACAGGTATTCTGGTGCAATCAAATTATGATAATATTATAATATGAAATATTATTTCAGTTGGGGAATGCACGCCAATTTGAATTGGCTTGATTACTTAAAGGAATCTTTTGATCAAAGATATCCGAATCAAAAATATAAAATAACGAAAGATTGTTTTAAAGAAAATAAGTTGGGTTGGATTGAAGGCTATACCTTGAACCAAAGATCTAATCCAATTGAGGATACGTACCTTCCACATGTGTTAAATTTCTCAGATAGCTCCAATGTTTGGGGGTTACTATCAGAAATTGATGATGAAACTCTAGAGGAACTAGATAATTTTTTCTTAAATAAAAATAAAGAGCAAACAGAAGAAAATGCCCACGGGGACCTAGTAGTGTCTGAATCTACATATGATTCAAAAATAGAAAGAATTATAGTTCAGGTGCGGCTGCCTAATGAAGAGGAAACTATTTTTGCTGATACTTACATATTCCCCTCATCAGACACCTTTTATCGGGAAGCATTTAATTCAAGATTTTACATGCTCCCATCATATGCAAATCACAATGAATTTTCAACTGCATTATCATTTGGCGGAACCCTGCATCAGCGCAGCCTACAATTTTTCTTCGAGAGTTTTAATGATCTACCTGATAATGAAGAAGCACTAAAGTTTCTAGATGAGCACCTTACAGAAGAAGAAATTATAATAGATGACCTTGATGTTACTAGACATTATGGGAACGATATGATCGAAAAGGCATTTGAGGCTGATAGTACAGATAAATTTCCAAATGATTCTACTGATGAATTTCTTAATGGGATGGAACAAATACATATTTACGAAAAAGTTAAGAATAGTATTAAAGAAAAAGGGCTACTAAACCCAATATCTGTAATTGACAAAACTATAATAGATGGTTTACATCGCACGATAGCATGGAAAAATTTAGGCAATAAAACTATAAGAGCATTAAAGTCTTCCACTTCTAATGAAAATGGGCTAGAGACACCAATGAAAGACTTAATCAAAAGTTTAAAAATTTTAGACTTTCAAAAGACATTTGATTTACATGGATATATATTTGAGCTAGATCGAGGTAATGATGATGAAACTATGTGGGTAGAGGAACAAGCTGACATTGACAACTGCCAAAATAGTAAGGAACTATACAAATTAGTAGATAAGCAGATGGATAAATTTAGAAATTCTTCAGAAGTGAAGGAGTATTTTTCAAACATTAATTCTTATACAGTTTATTGTAACGTTAGAACAGGCTTTATGTTTAAGTGGCCTAAATGTACATCCACAAATTTACCCCTATTAATAAGTTTGGGCCCTAACGCTGATCTATTTGAATCTTCATTTGATTTAGATACAATTGATCCAGAGTTTTATGAAGAGTTTGATAAAATTGATAAGGCTGAGCCTCATGAGATTCTTCAGATTATACTGAACGAAGATATAATATTGGGTGATTATGTTCAAGATTATAAAGAAATATTTCGATGCTATTCAAATAAAACTGAGGATGACTGGATAAATTATATTGAAAAAACAAATGTTTACATACCTTCAATTGAAATACAAAAAAAATATCTTAAATATAGAAATGAATCGAATCGTTCGATTGCTAAGCTGGAAGGTTTAAAGGAAGATTTAAAAAGTAATCCTGTATCTACTGTTAATACACTGGAAGGTCTTGAAGCGTATAATAAATTTGATGAAAAAAGAGGAAAAAAAGAAAGAGAAATATTGGGAATGTGTAAGAAGGGTGAAACAATTAATGTTGAATTCAAATCTGCTCTTAGTATTAATAAAGGAACTAAGGCTAAAGATAAATCGACTTTATTTAATAATTTAATTAAGCCTATTGCGTCATTTTTAAATACTAAAGGTGGAGTAATTTTATATGGTGTCAATGATCAAGGTGAAATAACAGGTATTGATGGTGAACTTTTAAAACACTATCAAAATAACAAGGACCTTTATTTGAGACAAGTTATGGATGCATTAAAAAACCAAATTCCTAGAAGGTGTCATGAATATTCTACAAATTTACAAATTACAGAGTTTATAGAAATTAAAGATAAGACTATATTAAAAATTGAAGTTAATTCGATTCCTTCTGATAGATACCAAGAACACAATTGTTGGGTCCAGGAAAAAAATAAGCCAAAAATTCTGCCTATTAGAAATACTGCTACAACACAATCCCTTACCGCTGATAAAGCTTCGGATTATATAACTCAACATTCAAAGGAAGGTTCAGCCAAATTATAAAATTTCTAAATCACCACTCAGATTTATAGCAAGAGCTAACAGATTTCGTCCTATGATAGTAGTCTCTTGCAGCACGCCTACTAAATGAGGTACTAATACCTGAACCGCGCGAACTACGTCTTGAACCACCACTTAATAACGCTACAACTGGTAAAAAGATTATGTAGAGTAGGGCTTTTGCGGTAAAAGTAAAAAATCTTTCAATTTGAGCATCATTGGGACGATATCCTTTGGGTTCAAGGTTGACCTTAGTTGTATTATTAATCGATACGAACCCAGACTCTATGGGAGGATTTATCGGAGCATTTATCTTTTTAAGTTCATCCAGAATTTCAAAACTTGAGATAGATGTGAGAATAAACTTTCTTCTATCTTCTCTAGTATGACAATATGCTTCTAAATAATCATTTGCACCATATTCAAGCGCCTTAATAGGGGAGATGATCCTTGTTGTCTTATTTCCAGATTTATCTGTATAGGAAATTCTAACTTTATAAGAAGAACTCGCTATCTTTTTAAAACTTTCCCAAGAAATGGACATAGTTAACTTTAACATATGAGAAAATAATTTTTTAATTGCTTTATTTTTTTTATTTTGATACTTCTTTTATATGAGTAATAAATTTAAAAAAGGGCAGATGAGTAGGGGGGAAGAAGCGATTGAGTTCTCTATTTAGTTCTTATTTCTTTTTGGCCAATGATTGTTCTATTTTAGTTAACTTTTTTCGTATTTCCTTAAAATCTTGATTCGTCGTGTTGATTATTTCTTCTAAGGTATCTTGAATATCTTTCTTAAATTTCGGGATGATTTCCTCCCTAAGCTCTTCTACATCTTTCATAATTCGAGAAGAATATTCCTTCTGAAAGTCTTGAGTCTCACTTATAGTCTCTTTTGCCTCACTGATCATTTCCTCTGTTTCTTTGGTAACAGCCTCTAGTCTTTTAAGGGTGGTGTTAATATCTTTTATTATTTTATCCGTACTCTTGTTTAATTGAATGTATGTATCGCCGAACACCTTCGACTCTTTTAAAATATCTTTTGTTATTGAGTCTATTTCTTTTAGTTGCTCTTCTTTCTCATCAGGCATTTAACGTCCTCCTTGCTAAATCTAATCGATTTCTTTGATCTTTTAAAAATTTTAATAAGACACAAGAGGTGTCCAGCTTCTTGTCAAATTCAAAAAAAGTTTCTAATTCTTCATCCATCATGACTTCGCGCTTTTGTTTATCATCTATAGATTCTATATGAATTTCAAAACATTTCATGAGTGATTCACATAAAAGATTCCTTTGTTTAAAAGTAAACTTTCTCATCGCAAATTCACATATTGCATCAATATTGTCATCATAAAAACCATGGGACCATATCATTTTCCCGAGAGAGCTTTCAAGCCTATTCTTACCATCGGCATTACCGTAGTCATCTAGCATTAGTCTTACGAGGCCGCTCTTTAAATCTAGTTCAGTATCCTCTTTTCTCGATTCTAGCTCCCTACTAATTATCATCTTATAAGCTTCTAGTTGTTTTTTTAAATCTCTACCGCGATATGTATCCTTCGAGTCAAGCTTTTTCTCAAAATCTTTCAGAACTTTATCAATACCGTATTGTCCATCTAGGGATGAATTACTAAAGCTACTATTAGTAAATATAGCGCTATTATCAAAATAGTTTTCTAGTTGTTTCTTTAAATCTCTACTGAGAGATTTTTTACTTTTTTTGGAAGGATTGCCAACATAGTCAGAACAAGCCTCGTAGACAGTTTTTAAAGATTGTCTTCTGTGATAAGCAAATTCATCATATATCCAATCAATTAAAAGAAAAACATTTCTAGATATGGAATTTGAATTGGGAATATCTTTATTAAATTTTTGAAAATTATTACTTAGCTCTCCTTGTTCAATGCTATATGAAGGACGGTGCTTTCTTATTGTTTTAAGTAAAGATTCTTTTACAGTTTCATCGTTAAAGTAGTTAAAATCTACATTAAATATTCCAGTAAAAAAATTCTCTATAGTCCAATCTTCAACAATACCAAGTAATTTTAATCTATATAATTCTTTCTCAAGTGTGCTCTTAGTATAATCTTTTCCGAGATCTTCAACTCTCAATTGTTTATTTGTACTCTCTGATAAATTATATTTGCGGAGCAATCTTAAAATAGACTTTGTTTCATTTATAAGATTATCGCTATCTACAGTGGCTAGGTATATATGTGGGTGTAGATCAGAAGCCTGGATCTTCTTATTTGTTGATATTATTTCATTTATAGTAGTTTCTCTATTCCAAAGCTTTTCTATATCTTTACTGTACTTATTGTTCGAAGTTCCATTTTGCTCGGGAGAAGGAGCTTTTGTGAGAATAACGTAAGATTTTGCAGTATTTTTCGAGTTGAATACTTTAGGATCTCTACCTGCTCTACCTGCTTCCTGATACAAAGATTCCATCGAAGCTGGTATGCCGTAATGAATGGTGTAGTGGATATTTTCCTTATTGATTCCCATACCAAAAGCTTTTGTAGCAACAAGTAAAGGAAATTCGCTTTTTTTAAAATCGACTTGGTTTTTACGTTTAAGTTTATTAAAGTTGCTTTTATTCATAGTTTTAAGATCCTTTGGTTTACTACCGCTAAAATATCTTACATCTGAATGAATTTGCTTGCTACGTAAATCTAAATGAAGTTGATAGCAACCGATATCATGACCATTTACATAAGGAGTAAAAATTATCCCACATTTCGGATACTTCTTTCCTTCCTTGTTCTCCTTCATAAATCCCTTAGCTTTAAGCTCCTCTAGTAGCTCAATAAGTTTCTCTTTTTTAACTTTCTTGTTCTCTCCACCATTCTCAATAATAAATTCAAGCTCTTTTCTTTCGTATTTAGAAGGGGTTTTCACGTTATCATTGGCAATTCCTAGCTCTATGGTGATATCTTGTATTACTTTTACTGAGGCTGTAGCGGTCAAACCTATATATTTAAGATTGAGATGGTCTTTGATATTTTTTTTGCACAATTTATTTAAAGTGCTGCTCAAAGTTAAATATGATAATCTAAAATCGTGACCCCATTCGGAAAGACAATGAACTTCATCTAGAACAGCATATGCTATTAGATTTTCCTCAGCACATTTCTGAAAATAATCTCGAAATTTCTGTACTTGAAATCTTTCAGGTGAGATAAAAATAAACATATATTTTCCACTCGCAAATTCTTCTTGAACCTTCTCTCTCTCTTCTGAGGAGTTGTCACTAGAAATAGAATTCGACCTTGAGAAATAAGCTAATTTTAAATCTTGTTGTTGATCTTCCATTAAAGCTTTAATAGGTGAAACAACTATGCTAGGAGCTGGTTGCAAAATAGCAGCTAATTGATAACATACCGACTTTCCACTTCCCGTAGGAAGTAGTCCTAAGGTGTGGTTTCTAGATAATGCATTACATACAATTTCTCCTTGACCTTCTCTGAACAAAGGTTCATCTACCTTAAGATTGTCATGAATCTGCAGAAAGACTGTCCACATAAAGAACCACAAAGCTTCTTTGTCTTTCTTGCTCCTGAGATTAATATCGTACTTTATTAATTCCTTTGATGTTAAACAAAAATAGTCTCTATTATCAAAATAGTCTGTTCTCAAATAAACAATCTCTGGGTTAAGCTCAAATTCATCTGTCCATCTTTTCTTAAGACTGAAATCTACTTTTATAGTATCTGACAATGATGAGAATTTATCTGTTGATGTAATTTTTTTTATTTCAACTCTTAAAGGTTTGAATTTCTTTTTTTGTAGTCTCAATAAGTTTTTAAACCAAGAATTCAGATCGTCTAAAGCAATATCTGCAAAGCTGTGGACATCTCTCTCTATTAATTCGATAGCTGATTTTTTCCCCATTTCGATCATGCCATTTTCTAACAACTCTAAAACAAGTATTTGAAATCTAATAATTGCGCTAGACTTATATGAGAGATAAGTATTGGAGGCCTCCCATCGGTCTGAAGAAGTTTTTTGTACTTCATAGTAAATTTTATAAGTATTTAAAGATTGACACAAAGGATTCTCTATTTTTTCCTTATCTTGTAAAGCTGCTTTATGTTTGAGATACCTATATATCTGATCCATTTTCGACAAAAGATTACTATTCTCTTCCTTTACATCGCCAGCTTTTATTCTAATAGTTTTAATTGAACGTTTTTTATATAAATGGTTATCACGTTTTTTATCCTTGTATTCTTGCTTTTCGTGCTGTTTACCATCTATTTCAACTACAAGTAGTACTTGAGATAAATAAAAATCGACTTTTTGTTCAGCAAATTCATCACTCTCTTCTTGAGTGATGTCGTTGATTAGCACTTCAGGACGGATAAGCTGATTTACAAAACCATACTCTTTAAGATACTTAGGGATTAATTCATTAAAAAACTTCTCAGCGGGATTATTTGATGATTCTGCTGCGCCCTTAATTGTCCTACTCCATACTGGTGACTCTCTGTCAATTAATGGATGAAAACTAGGATTTTTATTTAATAAGAGATCTGGATCTATTTTTTTTTGCAAATCACGAGAGAGAAGGGTTGGGACGCCTCTTTGTAGGATATTCTTTAATACTGCTATGGTAGCAAGGTCACTAGCAGTATCCTTGTTTTTTTTTAGGTTCTGTATTACAAAATTATGGTTACAATTCGCATAGTCTGCCGAATAAAAACGCATTACTTAATTATTTTACCATTTTCGCTGCCAGATTAATCCTTAATTCTTTTTAATGCAACCATTCAATAAAAATATAATTAGCACTGTCTCAAGTATGTACTTTATTTGTAAGTTTACATAAGGTTAATTTTGTGCGGAATATGTAGAATTTATTCCCACAATTTACTTGTGTTATAACAAATTGTTTGTATTTATATCAAATAGAGTTAGTATGCATTATCAATTATGAGTCTTAATATAAGAAATATAGCTATAATAGCTCACGTAGATCATGGAA
>Ga0315339_1002082_pt1 | contig 15816 bp, 15 predicted proteins | sample ASW17metaG_FD_204514 | JGI IMG/M metagenome (GOLD analysis project Ga0315339, IMG submission 204514) | Ammonia-oxidizing marine archaeal communities from Pacific Ocean, United States - ASW #17 | ecosystem: Environmental > Aquatic > Marine > Oceanic | place: USA: California | collected 2016-12-05
TAAGAATCAGGAGAACAATATGGATTTCATTACACCCATTTTTAAATGGTTACATATTATTGCCGGTGTCCTTTGGATCGGTTTGCTCTATTTTTTCAACTGGATTAATGGTCATGTTGTTGCAACCATGGATGCAGATACCAAGAAAAAGGTAATTCCCGAGCTCATGCCTCGCACACTCTACTTTTTCCGTTGGGGTGCGGCATGGACGTGGATAACCGGCGTGGTATTATTATTAGTTGTGTATTGGATGAGTATGAATGATTCGATGTTCCGAGAATTGGGTATTGAAGAATCTGCCAATAAGTTCAAACATTTATCCTATTTATTACCATTCTTAATGGTATTTGTATATGATGCTTTTTACAAAAGTAATCTTGCAAAAAATGTACGTGTTGCAACCATCATTAGTTTTGTAGGGATTGCAGGTGTATTGTACTTTTTAATTATTATTGCAGAAATGGTGGAATATCGTGCTTATAATATTCATATTGGTGCCATGTTTGGTTCCATGATGGCCTTTAATGTCTGGTTCAGAATTTGGCCCGCACAACAGCGGATTATTACGGCCATTAAAAATGGCGAAGCTCCTGAACCGTCCGATGCGGGATTAGCCGGTCTTCGTTCCAAGCATAATACCTATATGTCAGTTCCATTAATCTGGACCATGATGAATGAGCATACGGTGGGTGTATCCCATTATTTAGAGGGCTATGGTCTTCTCATGGTGATGATCGCTATAGGGTGGCATCTTGTTTTCCAGATTTACAAAAAATCGGCCAAAGTGCAAGGATTCTAAACAAAAGCATAAAATTATAGGAAAAGCCCTGTGGGTAACTGCAGGGCTTTTTTATTTATCAGAAATAGACAAAAAAAATAGAAAACGAAATAAGTTAGAATGATGGCTGGATAAACATAGCCATTTTATAGAATTAGTCAGGACTTTAATTGCAATAATAGATATAGTTTTGCAAATTTATATTTTAATCAATATTATAAAGTAAAAACCTCCGCCCAAAAATTATTTAAACAGGATTTTAATACAATGAGTCTTGCTGCTTAATCTAAATGCTACAACTCATATCGTGACCGCAACACATAGGGGATTTAATTTTCCCATGTCCTTCAGGACACTTAGCGACGCTAACTTGAGTTCCGTCATCTTTTGAAATATGATCATGGACAAGCTCTTTCCCGCATTTTACGCATTTCAATCCTGTCACGCCCATGCCGCAATGTTCACATGTGAAATCTGACATAATTTTAATTCCTTTATTTAATTTAAAAATATCCTGTCTCAAATTTACATCACTTTTTATTTCTAAATAAAAGAATTAAGTAATAATAGGAATCATTACTATTTGATGTATATATTAGACCATGCGATACAGTCATCAAAGAGAAGCGATCCAGGAGATCGTGTATGGTACCAATATTCATCCGACTGCAGATTGGATATTTCAAAAGGCGAAAACAAAAATTCCCAATATTAGTATGGGAACTGTTTATCGAAATTTGAAACAATTGGAGGATGCAAAATTGATTAAATCCATATATGATGGAAATATAGCACGGTATGACTGTAACAAGGAACCGCACGATCATCTGAAGTGTAAAGTATGTGGTGAATTGATTGATGTGCAGTTGTTTGATGAGGCCATTCGCACAAGGATAAAAAAACAATATAAGTTTGAGACCGATGATGTTGTAATGACCATAATCGGCACATGTCATAAACACACTAAATAAAGGAGAATATGATGGCATTAGATGGTACAAAAACACACGAAAATCTGAAAGCGGCATTTGCCGGTGAATCTCAGGCCAATCGTCGTTATTTATATTTCGCACGGCAAGCCGATATTGAGGGATATCCGGAAGCTGCAGGTGTTTTCAAAAATACGGCTGATGGTGAAACGGGGCATGCATTCGGACATTTAGAATTCTTAGCCGAAGTTGGTGATCCTGCTACAGGAAAACCAATTGGTTCTACGGATATAAATTTGGAAGCAGCTGTGGCTGGTGAAACCTATGAGTATACAGAAATGTACCCTGGTTTTGCTGCAACAGCACGTGAAGAAGGCCATGATGAAATTGCTGAATGGTTTGAAACACTGGCTCGAGCTGAAAAATCCCACGCGGGTAAATTTCAGCAAACGCTTGATACTTTATAAAACACCTGAATGGAAATCGGGCTCTTATTTTTGAGCCCGATTTCTAACCCAACATTTTCCATGACCGGGGTAAAATAAATTGCTCAATCATTCCGATACCCAAAATACATTATATGATATTACCAATCCCATGTATTGGGATAAAGGTTCTCTATATAAAGAAATGGATCGTATATATGACGTGTGTATTGGGTGCAGACTCTGTTTCAATTTATGTCCATCTTTTCCCGCTCTATTTGATTCGGTCGATCATGCTGGCGATCGAAAGCGTGAAGTTGCCATTGCAGAAGGACGGGTGGGAAAAGCAGTTGATCGCAGCAACTATTTAGATCTTCCAGAAGGTGAACATGCATCGGATGCGAGTATCGAAGTTGAGTTCAGAGGCGAAGTAACCGATTTAAAAGAAGATGAACGTTGGGAAGTGGTTGACTTGTGTTACCAATGCAAATTATGTGATCCGATCTGTCCCTATACGCCGGGAAAGGGTCATGAATTCCAACTAGATTTTCCCAAATTAATGACTAGGGCTCAAGCAATTCGGACGAAAGAAAGAGGTATTAAGTTTAATGATAGATTTTTAGCCAATACGGATTTGGCCGGAAAGATAGGTTCACTTTTTGGTCCCCTCATTAATTTTTCAAATAAGATCAAAATACTTCGAATTTTTATGGAAAAATTATTGGGACTCCATCGACACAGGATTTTGCCAAAATTTCAAACGAATACATTTTCAAAATGGTTTAAAACCCATGATTCCAATATCTCGGACCCCATTGATAAAGTTGTTATTTTTGGAACGTGTTTCACCAACGCCCATAATGTAGCCCTGGGAAAGGCTGCTGTAGAAATATTAGAACATAATGGTGTTGAATGTATTTATCCCAAGCAGCAATGTTGTGGCGCACCCTATTTAACTCCCGGCGATTTTAAAGGTTTTGAAAAACAAGCCCGTCCCAATGTAGATGAATTAAATCAATGGGTAAAGGATGGGTACAAAATAGTAGTTACGGGACCTCCCACCTGTAGTTTAACCTTGAAAAAGGAATATCCAGATTATTTAGAAATGAATGAAAAAATTCAGGCAATTTCTGAAAATACATTTGATATTTCTGAATACCTGATTTATCTCCATAAACAAGAAAAGCTAGATACGAATTTCAAAAATGAAATCGGTACGGTCAATTACCATGTAAGTTGCCATCTCAAGGCACAGCAAATGGGATTTAAAGGGCGGGATGTTTTAAAATTGATCCAGAATACAAAAGTGAATCTGATTAACCGATGTTCCGGTATGGATGGGGGTTGGGGAATGAAAACCGAATTTTTTGAACCATCCATGAAGGTGGCAGAACAGTGCGTCAATGATATCAATAAGCGGGATGCGGACATAGTTTGTTCTGACTGCAGTCTGGCGAGTCATCAATTAAAACAAGCCAGTGATGGGGATGTGGCACCAAGCCATCCTATTTTAGAATTACATAAAGCATATGGCTTTAGTCAAAACACAGGAAAATAATGAAACATATTGTATTATCAGATTTAATGAATATAATCGAATATGAAAAAGTTCGAAATGATTATCGAAGTGAATTAATGGAATATAAAAAAAATCGCCGCATTTCTTTGGGACCCAATATTACCATCACATTTGAAAATCGGAAAACAATGAAATTTCAAATTCAGGAAATGATGCGGGCAGAACGGATGGTGCATGATCATCAAATTCAGGAAGAGATTGATGTGTATAATTCCCTGCTCCCATTAGAGAATGGTCTTAGTGCGACCTTATTTATTGAAGTCACGGATGAAGCGCAAATTCGGCCGGTACTGAATCAGTTCATCGGAATGACGGAAGGCGAAAGGGTTTATTTTGAATTTGGGGATTATAAAGTCTGTGCTGAATTTGAAACTGGGAGAGAAGAATCGGATAAAATCAGTTCGGTTCATTACATTCAATTCAATTTTGATCCGTTATCAAAGGTAGCTTTTTTAGAGAATCCTGAATCAGTCAAGTTGTCTATTCACTATAATAATTACATCTATTCTGAAAAAATAAATGGGAGCATTCATCAATCATGGTCAGAAGATTTAATATCTTCATAATATTTAAATATTGATATTAAAAAGCCCCTTTGATTATTCAGCGGGGCTTTTTTATGACCATTCAATCCATAAATTCGCCCCCTCTTTTTAATTCCAAAATATAAAGATGCCTCAAATAACACAAAAACTCATCCTTAAACTCCTGGATCACCCCAAATACACATTATCATTTTTGGCGGCGGTGACTATTATTCTTGGCAGTTATCTTCCTGGATTGAAAATGGATTTTACCATCGAACAGTTGTTTAGCCAGGACGATCCTGTAATTGAAAGGTTTATGACGTTTCGTGAAGAGTTCGCCGGGGTGGATAATATTGTATTTCTCATCTATGAATCTGATAACCCCTTCTCCCATACAAACTTAGTGAAAAATAGACAAATGGTTGAAAACCTGGCGAAAATCGAAGGGGTAAAATCCGTTAAGAGCCTGACCAATATTGAATTGTTTACTGAAGGCGGCGATTATCTCCTTAAGCCGGTATATGATGAAATTCCAATATCAGAGGATTCATTAAGGGCTGCGAAGAATCAAATGATGTCTTCCGAATTGATAAAAAATTATATGATTTCAGACGATGGAGAAGTAACAGCCATACTGGTAGAGATTGATCAGGATTACAACGAGCATAAAGGAAGGGAACGGATTCTATCCGAAATTGATAAGGTTCAAACAGGGGTGGATTGGGATTGGCATCAGGCAGGATTGCCTGTCATCCGTACACGATATGTGCAATACATGATAGCAGATAATATAAAATTTTTACTCCCGGTTACCATGATGCTGATTATTTTTCTTTCGGTTCTTTTTCGTACGCTTGTTGGACTGGTGCTGCCATTAATGGTAGTGAGTCTCACCATAATCTGGACATTGGGATTCATGGTGGCTTCTGGCGTCACCATCAATATTATTTCTTATATGATTCCCACATTGCTTATGATTATTGGCGTAAGTGATTCGGTCCATTTTCTTGTAAAATATTTTCATACGCTCAAAGAAGTTGGTCACCGAAAAAAAGCATTATTTCAGACAGTTAAAAAAATAGGAACGGCAATTTTTTTAACGAGTATCACCACGGGAATTGGTTTTGGCGCCCTGTCTTTTGTTAATATTAAAATTGTGAAAGAATTTGGAATTTATACAGCAGTTGGTGTCTTTTTTGCTTTCATCATTACAGTTCTTCTTATCCCATCCATACTCATGATTATCAAGCGTACAGCTGAATCAAAACTGGATGCTTATTCCCGAGGATTCAGAATGCGGATCATCAATCGCATTATTATTTTTGTAAGAGCCTACCCAAAGCGTATCATTACGGCGGGGCTTCTAATTTCTCTTATTGGAATATTTGGTGCGGCCCAAATGAATCCCCATTCAAAACTGTTAGAAGATTTGCGCCCTGGGAACATACTGCTAGATGATATGCATGTGGCGGAAGAACGAATGGGCGCCGTGCTTCCGGTAGAAATAATTATAGAAGTGGATGAGGATGGCCCATTTGAGGACATTCAGGATGTGGCGGTTCTTACCTTTTTAGATCAATTATCTCGTTATGTTTCAGACATTCCAGAAGTGGGGAAAGTGGTATCTGTTTTGGATTATATGAAAGAAATCCATCGCGCCATGAATGAGGGCGATCCGGCCTATTATAAAATTCCTGAATCCCGGGAAATGGTTGCTCAGTATATGCTACTGTATGAAAGTGAATTTGAATCGCTCATGAATATTGATTATACCAAGTTGCGAATAGCAATCCAGATAAAGGATATTGATTCCCGCCGAAGTACGGAAATGGAAAATGAAATCAATAATTATATTTTATCAATCGTACCAAAAGGACTCACGGTTGAAGTCACGGGGACAACATTTATCGCCTTACGCACGAATAATTATTTGGTACTGAATTTAGCCGGCAGTTTTTTGATTGCTTTCGGTGTGATTACTATTTTGATGGCATTCCTTTTTCGATCGGTTAAAATGGCCTTGATTTCTGTATTGCCCAATATTATCCCCATGATGATCATGGCTGCTGTGTTGGGTTTTTTCCAAATTCCATTACGCCCAAGCACGGCAATGACATTTGCCATTGCCTTTGGTATTGCCACAGATGATACGTTGCATTATCTCACGCGCTATCGAATGGAACTGGCTGATGCTGACCGTCATTATCGACAGGCTAATGATGCAACCCTCATGGGAACGGGTATCGCCATGATGTCTACCACTACCATTTTGGTATCGGGATTTTTTGTTCTCACCTTATCCGAATTCACACCCACCATTCAGTTTGGCACCTTATCTGCCATAACCATTTTATCCGCTTTGGTGGCCGATCTTACATTTCTCCCAGCCTTATTGAGTCTCGTGAAACCAAAAATTAGCGGAGGAAAAGGCTAAATACTTTTTCCCTGTTCCCTTGTCTTTGTACCCCAGTAATTTCTCAGTTAATTAACCAGGAAAATTTTATGCGGTCCATCTTATTAAACATTGTTCTTATTGGCATACTTCCCGCTCAGAAATCGGACTATTTTCAGCAATATGTGGATTATGATATTCAGGTCACATTGGATGATACCAATCATACCATTATGGCCTATGAAAAAATATTGTATCAAAATAATTCTCCTGATACATTGAATTTTATTTGGTTCCATATTTGGCCAAATGCCTATAAAAATGATTCAACTGCATTTGCGAAACAAGCGGGAGAAAATTCCCGTTACAGCCGTTCCGATTCCACAGAGCGGGGATTTATAGATAGTCTGGATTTTTCTATCGATGGTCAAAAAGCGGTTTGGGAAATACATCCGGAATGGATTGATGTGATTAAATTGAAATTGCATTCCCCTTTGTATCCTAAAGAATCCATCCGTATTGAAACGCCATTTTTTGTTAAAATTCCCCAAATATTTTCCAGATTGGGTCATACAGGAAAACATTATGAAATGACCCAATGGTATCCAAAACCAGCGGTATATGATCGAAAGGGATGGCATCCCATGCCATATTTGAATCAGGGCGAGTTTTATTCAGAATATGGTTCATTTGATGTAAAGATTACATTGCCGAAGGATTACCGTATCATGGCTACAGGGGACTTGGTGGATGGGGAAGAAGAATATGCTTGGCTTGATTCTCTCACCGTGGTGGCAGATTCAATTCAAAGTCTACCAGAAAAAGATTTTAAAAAGTGGGTCAAGTCACAAAAGAAAATATCAGATTCAGATACCACAAGCAGTGAAATGAAAACACTCCATTTTCACCAGCACTATGTTCATGATTTTGCCTGGTTCGCAGATAAAAAATGGCTGGTTCAAAAGGGAAAACTAAACTTATCAGATTCCACACGCAAAGTAACGCTGTGGTCTTTTTATCTCCCTAAAAATACAAAGCTTTGGGAAAATTCAATCGAATATCTTCATGACTCTGGATATTGGTACAGCCGCTATTATGGAGACTACCCCTATAATCACATTACGGCGGTGGATGGAGATTTATCTGCCGGCGGTGGTATGGAATATCCAAACATTACGGTTATTTCAAAAATGCCGGGGAAACAAATGCTGGAAATGGTCATCATGCATGAGGTTGGCCATAACTGGTTTTACGGTATCCTCGGTAGTAATGAGCGATACCATACATGGATGGATGAGGGTCTAAATCAGTATTCCAATATTCGGTATTGGCAGGATAAATATTCAGCACAAAATGGACGATTTATCATTCAAAATTTTGTTCAAAATAAAATAGGAATTGGTAAAAACCTTAAAGAAAGCTGGACGCAATATTTAAGTTATACCTTCAACGCAAAAAGCCCCAAGGCCCAACCATTAAATTTAAAAGCTGACGAGTATAAAGATGGAAACTATGGACAGAATTATTCAAAAACGGCTGTATTTACCCGATTCCTTCAACACTATCTCGGTGAAGATAAAATGGATGAAATCATGCAGGATTATTATGAAACATGGAAATTCAAACACCCCTATCCTGAAGATATTCAAACCGTATTCGAAAAGCATACGGATAAAGATTTAAGCTGGTATTTTGAAGGTGTTATTGAAACGACGGATTATATAGATTATTCTATTCGGAAAAAAAGAAATCGATTCACTGTCACAAACAATGGAAACTTGAAAATACCCGTAGAAGTTGTTTTATATGGGAAGAATCATGAAGAATTGGAGCGGCGATGGTTAGAAGGTTTCGAATGGCGTACCGTGATCAAAGCGCCGGCGAATGCCTGGTATGCGATTATTGATCCGAATGAACATATGCCCGATATAAATCGATCCAATAACGCCACCCGGGCAGAAACCAATTTTCATTTTGTCTGGGATCAGCCCACTTATTATGATCGGGATATCAATTTGCTCCCATGGTTTAATTATAATTATTACAACGGGTGGGCACCGGGGCTCATGATGTATAAGGGGGGCACACCGGGATATAATTCCACCATCATATTTCAGCCTCTGCTGGATTTAAAAAATGAAACCGTGGTTGGCAATATATCTTATATAAAAAAGTTAGATCCTAATGCCAGGTTCAATAAAGCGAATTTAGTTTTTAGAGGGTCCCAAATGGGAGGAAAATCTTTAGGTGCCTTTATTTATTCCGGATCGTTTGGAGATAGCGAATCTGGAGGATCTATGAATACGGGCATTCAATATGCCTATTTGGATTCAGTCGCCTTTGATACCACCCTTTATACGTTTGGTGGTCATCCCATTGTTGAATTCGGGATTCGTAAGGGGTGGAGGCCTAAAGGGAAAATATATTCCTTGAGCACAGATACGCAAATCAAATTTGGGAATGGATTTTCTACGGCCAGTTTTGAAACGAAAATAAAACTAAATTTTACTAAAAAATTGGGTATTGATATCCGATTATGGACCGGTAGTTTTCTTAATGATAAAAAGGTGCCAAACCATTTTCGTTCCTATTTAAGTGGTGGCGTAGATCCAACATTTTCATCATTTACTCTTGACCGAACGGGTCAGTCCCAAATGGCCATCATTCGAAATCAATACCTTCAGCAAGGCCCGGGGTTACGCGGTGTGGTGGCTTACGAAAATGGCAGCCCCTTGGCGTCCACAGGATTTACATGGGGCGTGAATGTTGACCCCAGTTTTCCAGTCTATCTTGATATGGCTGGCGGGGATGATTTTACAGATATTTTTACGGCGGCCGGATTGAAGTTTGGCCCCATCATTTTGCCTTTATATCAAAGCTGGGAGACGGAAGGCAAAACAGCAGAAGATTGGCACTGGGTGAAAGAGCGAATGCGATTTACCTTTAATTTTAATTTGGGAGAATTGACCCAAATTTCATTTTAATGGGTTTCACTGGGTTACAATACGCATTAAATTCTTACTTCAATTAGCGCCACATTATTAATGTTTGAGGTAAGAATAAATGATGAAATGGACTAAAGAAAAGTTCGTAGAAGATTTGCGGAATAATTGTTCACGTGAGATTGCAAAAATCGGTGAACAGATTATTGAATTTTCTGAGAAAAATGCCACTGAAATGTCCTGGGGACGGGGGGATGACCATGGCACATTCACCTTTCGCTGTAATTCGGATTTTGGAATGTTGCCTCTATTCCACATGAAATCCAATGGTCAACTCAACCTACAGATTAATTTTCTACGGGAAAAAGAATTGCCCAAAATGGTCATGCGGGATATGCTGGTGAAATTAGAGGCCAATTTTCTTCGGGATTATGATGCTGAATCCTATCCGGTGGACTCCTATGAAGAAATGGAATTCATGTTTCACACGCATACACAGGTGGACAAGTTTATCAGTACCATTGAAGGGTGTGTGTATCGTCTAAAGCAATAATATGAATGCTGAATTATATTTTATTGGAGCCCTGTTGGCATTTGCCGGTGGGGCTTTTTCTTTTTATTTCTATGCTGTTTCTAATCATCGGATACTTTACAGCCAATGGTGGGTCCCTAGGGTTTGTCAACTTGATCAGACTGAGTGTGTTTCCATCATTAAAACGAAATATGGAGAGATTTTCGGAATTCAAAATTCCTTATCCGGAACCATATTTTTAATTGCTTATGGGTTTGCGCTTATGGGAGTTCCCATGCGTTTGATTCCTGAATTCGTACCATTTGTTATGGGTGCGTTCACCATTATTATTGGTTTATATCTTATATATGGATTATTTAAACTCAAAACCATTTGCCCGATTTGCATCACTGTCCATGTTTTGAATCTCGTTATTTTTTCGCTTCAACTCATTTAAAGGATCCAACTAATGCAAGAGGGTTATAATCATTTCATTTCGATAAAACGAATGTTTAGATAAATTCTAATATGGGTGCATCACTTTATTTTCTCATTATAATCATTTTCATTTTTGTTGGTATGGCTGTTTTGATTGCCAGATCCAACCGAGCGGAGGATACATATGTTGATCTTGAAATGAACGCATGGAATTGTCCCGAATGTGAGTTTCACGTTCAGGCCGGAGACACCTGTATTTATTGTGGTGAGGAAAAACCAACATTGTAATTGTATTTTTCAAAATTAGTATTCCATGTAATTAGCGCCAGTAATTATTTTGGAATTTAAAAATCAACAGACCCTTTCTCCTTTAACCCGATTTTTAATGAAAGTAAGGGCCATCTGCTATTATAGGGTATTTGATTTATGATTATTATTTACTTCCCGACAAACGACTTGATGCATTCCTCATTCTATCCGTTGTGAATCTCGCAGGCGATATTTTGAATATATTTGGCTGGGATATTTATTCCGAGGCACGCGTTTTAGCCATCACTGGTACGAATGGTGTTGAAATTCAGAATAGCTGTAATGGCCTGCATTGATTCGCCATTTTATTTAATGTTCATGAGCATATATATAAAGGTGTTATTTTTAATTGTGTCTTTAATGGGTTTAAAACCTGTTTTTATGAATCCCAAAATTGATGGTTAACATATGAAACGATTTCCCATCTATGAACCTATGACTGTTTTTACTGATATATTAATTCTGATTGTTGGCGTGTGGTTTGCTCGTGAAATCGACATGTGGTATCATGTGCGACTTATGGAAGTCCATTGGCATTTTGGCAAGTATTTTTATATACTAGCTTTTACCGCATTGGCCGGTGCCGTCTATCATACCATTCTTCCAGAGCATGAGGTTGTCCGGGGTTTTATTTGGAGACTGATCATGTTAGGCATGGGTTTTTCTATATATACGATGCTAATGGGTACGCTCTATTATATCCTGCCGTTTGATACGGTGCAAATGCTGAAGTTGGGTGTGACGGCCATCATTTTTGGATTTACCATTTGGACTTATTTTGATTCTGATTTTATGAATGCAATCAAATTATATTTGCCCAGTGCGCTGTTTATTATCGCAGTTATGCTGTATGGATGGCTGGGAAAAGGGGATATGGGTGCCCTATGGATAATGTGTGGTTTTTTAATAACATTATGCGGTGCTTTTTTTCTGGTCACAAAGTTTGGCTTTCATCAACACTTTAACCATAATGATATTTTTCATATTATTCAAATAATTGGGATGCTTTTCATTTATCGAGGCACCATGCTGATTACCAATCATGGATATAAATAATACTGTAAAACCACTCTTTGGAATAAAAATTAAAGCCTAAATTGGCGCTCAATTTTTCAAGGAAATATAGTGGATATCCAACTTAAAGAAACCAGTAGTTATGCACGTGAGGCGGACATTGACCTTTCATGGGAAGAAATTGCAGCGGATTTTGAACAGGCAATCAAGCAATTTTCTAAACGGGTAAAGCTGCCCGGATTTCGTCCGGGAAAAGTACCACGGAAGGTTTTAATGAAACAGTTTCAACCTGCCATCGAAGCGGACTTTGTAGAAAATTCCGTCAATACGTATTATCTAAAAGCACTTCAAGAAAAAGAAATTATCCCCATCAATATGGGGAGCGTAAGTGATGTGCATTTTCACCATGGGGAACATTTTAAATTTAAAGTGGCATTTGAGATTGAACCTGACGTCACAATTCCTAAAATGAAGAGAAAAAGCCTCAAAGTTGAAAAAACAAATTATGTAACCGATGATAAGGATATTGATATGGCCATTGATGAAATGCGCCATGGTCATGCAGAAGTTCAAACGGTTGAAGATGGGGCGGAATTGGATGACTATGTCATTTGCGATCTTCAAGAAATTGATATTTCCGGCGTTCCCATTATTGGGAAAAAATTAGAAACACGCTATATTAAATTGGGGAAAATTCCATTCGATGGAGATAACCAGAAAAAACTGGAAGGCATAAAACCAGGTGAAAAGACCCAAGTGTCTGTTCCTGTGGATGAAAAAGGGTCAATCAGTACTTTTGAATTATCAGTCCAAAATGTGGAACGTCAAATATTACCGGAAGTGAACGAAGACTTTATTAAAATAGCCGACCCGGAAGCAGAAAATGTGGCAGATTATCGGGGACGCATCAAGGATCGATTGGCTAAGGCCTATGATCAGCGGTCAGAAAAAGCGTATGATGAGCAATTAACGGATGCGATGATAAACCACGTAAATCCGGAATTTCCACCCTCCATGGCGAAATCATACTTGGGCCATATGGTGGAAGATGTAATGAAAAATAACTCTGCAGCAACGGATAAAGAAAAAATAAAAGAAATATATCAACCGGTGGCGGAACGCAATTTAAAATGGTACCTGATTCGGAATTCGATTATAAAAAATGAGGAATATGAAATTACCAAAGAAGACGTTCAGGCAGATATTGATCAACGAAAAGAAGCGAATCCGAAGGAAGCCAAGGAATTGGAAAAATATTTTAAAAAACCCAGTAACCGTAGCCGTTTGGAAGATGATTTGATGGAAAAGAAAGTCTTGGCTTATTTAAAAAATTTTACGAAAATCAAAGAGGTCAAAGTGAATACAAAAGACCTCCGTAAACAATCTGAAGGAAATGTACAGTCATGAAACATGAAGACCCAATAAATCAATTAATTCCAATGGTGGTGGAACAGACAGGGCGTTTTGAACGGGCCTATGATATCTATTCGCGCCTGCTGAAAGAACGGATTGTATTCTTAGGCACCCCAATTGATGATACAGTAGCATCTGTCATTATTGCTCAACTTTTATTTCTTGAGGCAGAAAGCAGTGAAAAGGATATTTACCTTTACATCAATTCGCCAGGAGGCATCATCACTTCCGGAATGGGAATATATGATACTATGAATTATATTAAACCGGATGTGGCAACCATATGTATGGGGCAGGCTGCCAGTATGGGTGCTTTTCTTTTAGCCGGTGGAAAAAAAGGAAAACGATCCGCATTACCCAATGCCCGAATAATGATTCATCAACCACTGGGCGGCGCAGAAGGGCAGGCGTCCGATATTAAAATTCAGGCAGATGAAATACTGCGCTTAAAAAATACACTCAATAAAATTTTAGCCAAAAATACAAAGCAAACTCTAAAAAAAATTGAAAACGATACGGATCGAAATTTTTTCATGAGCACAAAAGAAGCCAAAGATTACGGCATCATTGACACCATTCTTTTGGGACGGAAATAACCAATAAATTGAAGATTCCAACGCCATTAGATCCAAAAGCTGGGGAACCAGAATCGACCGAGCCCAGATTACATCGACCATCTGAAATTAAAGCGTATCTTGATAAATATGTTATTGGTCAAGAAAGTGCAAAACGAGCCGTGGCGGTGGCGGTATATAATCATTATAAACGAATTCTCTCTGACCATGCAGATGATGATGTTGAATTAGATAAAAGTAATATTCTGATTATTGGCCCCACGGGAACAGGGAAAACATTAATTGCAGATACGCTGGCCAGGTTTTTAGCTGTTCCGTTTGCTATCGCTGATGCCACCACCTTAACCGAAGCTGGATATGTGGGGGAAGATGTTGAAAATATTCTGGTGCGATTAATCCAAATTGCCAACTATGATATTTATAAAGCCCAAGCTGGTATTGTTTATATAGATGAAATTGATAAAGTAGGGCGAAAAAGTTCAAGTGCCTCCATTACGCGGGATGTCTCCGGGGAGGGGGTACAGCAGTCCCTGCTGAAAATATTGGAAGGAACGGTGGCCCATATTCCACCCAAAGGAGGACGGAAACATCCAGAACAAAGTCTCATATCTATTGATACCAAAAATATTTTATTTATTTGCGGCGGTTCCTTTGACGGCTTACCGGAGATTATTGGCCGACGCGTTAACACGGCTGAAATCGGTTTTACGAAGACATTGGCAAAAACGGAGAAGGCAGACGAAATATTGAAAGAAGTTGTTCCGGAAGATTTAGTGAAATTTGGATTCATTCCAGAACTGATTGGACGTCTGCCAATTGTGACCACACTCAATCATTTGGATAAAGCAGATTTAATGCGCGTATTGCTGGAGCCAAAAAATTCATTGGTGAAGCAGTATAAAAAATTATTTCGGATGGAGGGTGTTGAACTTTTATTCCGGGAGGAAGCACTGCAGGAAATAATCAAATTGGCAATCAAACGAAATTCTGGTGCACGGGCATTACGTTCTGTAATGGAATCTTCTATGCTTGATTTAATGTTTCATCTTCCTGAATATTCAGAAGATCGTGTCACAAAAATCACCATTACAAAAGAATTTGTCCTTCGAGGTAAAAAGCCACTCATGCGTCGCAGTCGCCGTTCGGCATAGTCTTTTCCTTTTCTTCTTTTAAAATCCTTTGGAATACTTTTTAATTTCTGTATCAAATTTTTCAAAGGATTCTTTTATATTTAAGTACGGTTCCGAGGCATGAAAAACAAATTATACTCCAGATTTTGTATCGTCGTTGCAACACTCAGTATTTCCTGGGCACAACAACAGTATATTAGTCCCGAGGATATTAAAACGGAATGGGGAAATTATACCACTTTTCAAAAACAGGAGTTGGTCAATTTTGCCACCTTTTTATATGATGAGGGATTTTATGAACGAGCTTTACTAAGCTATTTTCAATTTTTATATAAATATCCTAAAGACGAATTGGAGATGGCTGCCTATTTCCAGATTGCAAAATGTTATGAATCATTGGAAAGCTGGGGATTAGCTCAGAATTATTACAATCGCATTTTGGAAGAAAGTCCGCCAGGGACTCTTGCGGCAAATACGGCGCAATATCAGCTCTATTATATAATGTTAACCAAAGAAAAATATGGTGCCATTATTGATAGCACGAAAAATACTGAAGATCCCTATGAATTAGTCTTTCGTGCCTATTCTCATTTTGAGTTATTGGAATGGAAGGAGTCACGCCAGGCGTTTAAAGCGGCCGAAGCCTTATTTGATCACGCCCACTATTCAAAACAAATCCAACCTTGGTATAAAGCAATCAAAACGGCTGAAAAGGCACCGTTAAAAGAAAGGACACCGGCACTGCTTTCCTCACTTGCACCGGGTGGCGGATTTGTTTATTTAAAACAGACTGAAAATGCTATTGGTGCCATGGGGGCTTCGTTTTTGTTATACGGGGCAATGTTGACCATGCC
>Ga0315339_1002084_pt1 | contig 15804 bp, 17 predicted proteins | sample ASW17metaG_FD_204514 | JGI IMG/M metagenome (GOLD analysis project Ga0315339, IMG submission 204514) | Ammonia-oxidizing marine archaeal communities from Pacific Ocean, United States - ASW #17 | ecosystem: Environmental > Aquatic > Marine > Oceanic | place: USA: California | collected 2016-12-05
CTGTAATTTCAGCTACAACAGATTACTCATCAAATATTGTATGTTCAGTTGAACAAGAAAATATTTTTGGAACCCAATTTCATCCAGAAAAAAGTGATAAAACAGGACTTAAAATGATTAAAAATTTTATTAGCTTATAATGCTTAAATTTTTTATGAAGTTGTCAATTCTTAGGAGATTAATTCTATCAATTGAAATTAGAATATTGAGATTGTTAAAAAAAAATAAAGGTTTTTTTAAAATTGCAAATATTGAATTTTTTTTAGATTATTTTTATATTAATTTTAACAATTCAATCGAACTGAAATGAAAATATTTCCAGCAATAGATATTAAAGACAAAAAATGTGTGAGGTTAATAAAAGGAGACTTTGATAATAAAACGGAATATCAAATGTCCCCAATTGAACAAGCTAGTAAATATAAAGATCATGGTTTTAAAAATTTACACATTGTTGATTTAGATGGAGCTTTAACTGGTGAAACTGTTAACTTGGATATTATTCAAGAAATAGTTAATAAATTTGATCTAAAAATTGAAATTGGCGGAGGTATTAGAAACTTTGAAAGTATTCAAAAGTATACTGATGCCGGTGTTGATAAAGTAATTCTAGGGAGCGCTGCAATAAAAGATAAAAACTTTTTAAAAGAGTCATGTAAAAAATTTCCAAATAAAATTGCTTTAGGTTTAGATGCTAAAGATGGATATTTGTCTGTATCAGGCTGGAAAGAAAACTCTAATCAATTGACGTTGGATTATTTGAGGGAGGTTAACGATTTTGGAGCAAGTAGATTGATTTATACTGATATTAATCGAGATGGAATGAAGCAAACCCCCAATTTTGATGAGACAGCAAAAGTTGCTGACACATCAAATTGTCCTGTAATTATATCGGGAGGAGTATCTTCAATTGAAGACATTAGAAAAGCAAAGAAATTAAATAACAAAAATATCGACGGTATTATAGTTGGAAAAGCTATATATGATGGAGATATTAAATTAGAGGAATTAGTTAAGGAATTAGATGCTTAAAAATAGAATTATACCCTGTTTAGACGTTAAAAATGGTCGTGTTGTAAAGGGTATTAACTTCGTAGATCTAAAAGATGCTGGAGATCCGGTTGAACAAGCTAAAATTTATTCTGATGGTGGTGCAGATGAAATTTGCTTTTTAGACATAACTGCTTCAAATGAAAACCGAGAGACTATTTATGAAGTCGTAGAAAAAACTTCTGAGAAATGTTTTGTTCCTCTAACTGTTGGAGGAGGAGTTAGAAGTATTGATGACATTAATAAACTACTTAATTGTGGAGCGGATAAAGTATCAATTAATACTGCGGCAGTTCAAAATCCAGAAGTTGTTGTAAATAGTTCTAAAAAGTTTGGATCACAATGCATTGTTGTAGCTATTGATGCAAAAAAAAATTCTAACAAATGGGAAATTTTTACCCATGGTGGAAGAAATAATACAGGGATTGATGCAATAGGGTTTGCAAAAAAAATGGAAGAAAGTGGAGCAGGCGAATTGCTAGTAACATCAATGGACAGAGATGGTACGCAAGTGGGTTATGACATTGAATTAATATCTAAAATATCTTCCAAAGTAAATATTCCTATAATTGCTTCTGGTGGAGTTGGTCACTTAGATCACTTAGTAGATGGAATAAAATTAGGAAATGCTAGTGCTGTATTGGCTGCATCAATATTTCATTATGGTAAATATTCTGTAAAAGAGGCTAAGGAATATCTAGATTCAAAAGGAATACCTGTTAGAATTTAGTATGTTTAATACTTTAGAAAACTTAATTAAACTTGTAAGAGAAAGAAAATCAACACCTGTAGAAGGATCTTATACAAATCAGTTGCTTACAGACAAGTCGCTAAGTAAAGCAAAAGTTTTAGAAGAAATTGATGAATTAATTGAAGCCGTAGAAGAAAATTCAAATAAAATACATGAAGCAGCAGATGTATTTTACCATCTCTTAATGTATTTAGAAGCTAATGATGTAAAAATTGAAGAAGTAATGCAAGAATTAGAAAAAAGAAAAAAATGAGTTACGATGATAACAACATTTTTGCAAAAATTTTAAGAGGAGAGATACCTTGTAACAAAATTTATGAAGATGACTTTGTTTTATCTTTTCATGATATTAATCCACAAAAAAAAATTCATGCTTTAATAATTCCTAAAGGCAAATATATTGATTTAGATGACTTTAGTTTAAATGCTTCTTCAGAAGAGATGGTTGGTTTATTAAAAGGTATTAATATAGTCGCTAAAAAGCTTGGCATTTCAACAGAAGTAGGCAACGGCTATAGAGCTTTGGCTAATATAAGCGATGATGGTGGCCAAGAGGTTCCTCATTTACATTTTCATTTGTTTGGAGGAGAAAATATTGGAAAAATGGTGGTGTGACACAGGAAGTTACAAGAAATTATTTAGAAATTAATTCACTTAAAGATTTAAAAGAAGTTAAAGAAATATCTGAAAATTATTCTGTAGAGCTACTGTGTCCTACAAATTTTCAATTAAATAAATTCTTTTATAAAAATGTTGGAAAAAAATATAAATGGGTAGATCGACTAATTTGGACAGAAACTCAATGGATTGATTATGTGTCGAGTAAAAAAGTTAAAACTTATATTTTTAAAAATAAAAACGATCTTGCAGGTTTTTTCGAATTAATTTCCCATGTAGAAAAAAAAGAAATAGAGATTGCTTATTTTGGACTGTTAGAAGAATTTCAAAATAAAAAACTTGGTTCTTATTTACTAACAAGAGCAATTAAAATATCTTTTACAGATAACGTTAAAAGAGTTTGGGTTCATACTTGTTCATTGGATCATAAAAATGCATTAAATAATTATATAGCAAGAGGCATGAAGATTTTTAAAACTGAGATAGTGATAATTTAGTTTTGTGTAGGTAGTTTAAATATATCTTTATTAAATATTTCATTTTTTTTGATTGATGAAAGAAAAGTGATATTAAGATTTTGATATATATCTTTTGTTTGCCAACCAATTAAATTGAATGTTTTATCATCAAAAAAAATATTTATTTCATTGTCATTTCTTTTGATTGTGTAATTGATAAAAGAGTTATCTATAATCCTTTCTTCTAACTTATAAATCTTATTTATCAAAAATTTTTTATCTAAGATTAAATATAGAGGAGTTTTATTAAGTGGATAACGATAATAACTAACTTTTGTTTTTATGACTAAAGACCTGCCATTAGAAACTAAAATTTTATCATTCCCTCCTGTGTATTCACAATAAATTTTTTTAGGGTATTCTATTATGCAATTCCCTTTTTCAATTTTTTTATTAATATTTTGTTCAAAATCAAAATTAAAATTTTTTGTATTTTTAAGATTATTTATAATATTTTCTTTGTTGTTTGCATTTGAATTTACATTGAAAAAAAAAATAATAAATATGTATAAATATTTAATCATTAAAGAACATCTCTTTTACCAACGTGGTTTGCCTTGCTAACAACCCCATCAGCCTCCATCATATCAATAATTCTTGCTGCTCTATTATATCCAATTTGAAGTTTTCTTTGCAGAAAAGAGGTTGATGCTTTACCCTCAGATCTAATTATTTCTAAAGCAGATTCATAAAGTACATCTTTATCTCCTTGGTTTTGATTATCACCAGATTCTTTTTCATCAGCAAAATTTAAAATTTCATCAATATAGTCAGGTTCAGCTTGAATTCTAAGTGAGTTGTTAATTTTTTCAATTTCATTATCAGATACAAAGGGAGCATGTATTCTCACTATTCTGTTAGCGGAGGACATATAAAGCATATCTCCCTTACCAAGCAATTGTTCGGCACCTTGTTCACCAAGAATTGTTCTACTATCTATTTTTGAAGTAACTTGAAAAGATATTCTGGTTGGAAAATTAGCTTTAATAGTACCAGTAATAACATCTACACTTGGTCTTTGTGTTGCCATTATTATATGAATCCCAGCAGCCCGAGCCATTTGAGATAATTTCTGAATATAGTTTTCAATTTCTTTACCAGCCACTAACATTAAGTCAGACATTTCATCAACCACAACAACTATGTAAGGCATTGGTAGCTTGTGCTTAGTGTTATATCCATCAATATTTCTGACACCTTCTTTTGTCATTAATCTATATCTACTTTCCATTTCTTTAACTACCCAACCAAGCACCGAAGCTGCTTTTTTTGCTTCTGTAATTACAGGGCAAAGTAAATGTGGAATTCCTTCGTATGTTGATAGTTCAAGCATTTTAGGATCGATTAAAATAAATTTACATTTTTCTGGTGTGTGCCGGTAGAGCAAAGATAAGATGATGGTGTTAATACAAACCGATTTTCCAGAACCTGTAGTTCCTGCGATAAGAAGATGGGGCATTGCTGCTAAATCCCCCACTATTGGTTTACCGGAAATATTTTTACCAAGTGCAATTGGTAATTTTATATCTTTTGATTTAAAATCAGAATTAGTTAAAATTTCGCTTAAATAAACATTTTCTCTAAAGTTATTTGGAAGTTCAATACCAACTGTATTACTGCCTGGTATGGTAGCAATCCTAGCAGATTCAGAACTAGTGTTTCTTGCTATATCATCAGATAGATTAATTATTTTAGATACTTTGACACCTGCAGCAGGCTCAAACTCATTAAGAGTAACTACAGGACCATGACTGACTTTTTTTATATTTCCACTAACGCCAAAGTCCATTAATATCCTTTCTAAAAAATCAGGATCATGTGTTTCATTTTTATTAAAATTTCCCTTTTCTTTTTTGGTAGGGATTTTTAATAGTTCTAGATTTGGTAATTGAAATTTAACTTTATTTTCACTTTTTATAAAAGGTAAATCTTCTTGAATAAGATTTTTGATTTCGTCCTGTGGGATATATTCATTAATTATTTCATTTTTATCAGTATAATTTTTATCATTACTTCTTTGAAATAAATTCAAAATTTTTTTGATAAATACACCAAATTTTCTTGGACTAAAGTTAATACTAATTAGAAAAAAAATTAGGGTAAGTAAAATTAAGAGATAATAAAATACATTCTCATTTAAAAGTACTAGTGAGTTAAGAAAAGTTTGGTTTAAGTAACTACCAACAAATCCCCCATTACCATTTATATAAAGTGTAAAAATATCTGAATAGAAGTGAGTAAAAAAAAGTGTTCCAAAAATACAATATAAAATTGTAAAAAAAGTATTTTCTATAACTAAAAAAAATTCTTTAATTCTAAAAATATTTACACCTGTTATGATGTATGTAAGTGAAATTAAATAGCCAACCAATCCAACTGATTGAAAAAATAAATCTGATATGAAGCTTCCTTGAAAACCTAAAAGGTTTTTGATCTGAGTATTCTCTGGAAAAATAAAATTAGGGTCATCTGGTGAATAAGTCAACAGAGCTATGAGTAGTGTCAATCCTAATAAAAAAATAATAATTCCAAAAATTTCTGCTAGTCTTTTAATAGCAAAATTAAGTAACAAATTAGCTGTTTTTTTAATATTCATATAAATGAATCAATTTAATCACTTTGTATCATCTAATTTTTATTGTTAAAATTAAAAATAATATGACAATCTGTATACTTGGCAATGGTTTAACAGCCTTAACTTTAGCTAAAGCATTAACTAAACAAAATATTTATGTCGATGTTTTGTACAACAAAAAAAATTTAAATATTAACAAAACTAGGACAATTGGTATTTCAAAAAGTAATACCGATTTTCTAAATAAAAATGTAATAAATATAAATAAGCTTCTATGGAAATTAAAAAAAATAGAAATTTTTTCTGATAATTTAAAAAAAGAAAAACTTATAGATTTTGAAAGGGATAATGAGCAAATTTTTTCAATTGTTAAAAATCACAAATTATACCAAGTATTGGAACATGATTTATCTAAAAATAAATATTTTAAATCAAAACTAATTTCTACAAAAAATTTATCCTTTATTAAAAAATACGACCTTATAGTTAATTGTGATCCTTTAAATATTGTTACAAAAAAATTTTTTAATAAAAAATTAGTAAAAAAATATAATAGCACTGCTTACACAACAATTATTACGCATGAAAAAATTTTAAATAATATAGCAGTACAAATTTTCACAAACAAAGGTCCTTTGGCTTTCTTGCCAATTTCTAACACACAAACTTCAGTTGTTTATTCTATTCCTAATTCTATTAATGAAACAAAAGAAAATTTTGAAAAATTAATTAGAGACCAAAATATAAAATATAAAATAAGTAATATAAAAAAAATTAACAATTTCGAATTAGGATTTTTAAATTTAAGAATTTACTATTACAACAATATTTTAGCATTTGGTGATTTATTACACAAAATTCATCCTTTAGCGGGACAGGGGTTTAATATGACAATTAGAGATATAAAAATTCTTTTGAATATTATTAAAAACAAACTCGAAGTTGGCTTGCCACTAGATAAATCTGTAAGTATTGAATTCCAAAATAATGTAAAACATAAAAATTTAATTTTTTCTAATGGAATTGATTTAATTTATGAATTTTTTAATGCTGAGAGAAAAATTAAAAACAATTTTTTAAGTAAGACAATTCAAAAAATTACCAGTTATCCATCTATTAATAAGATATTTACAAAAATTGCCGATAGAGGGATTTTTTTTTAAATTATTGAAGTGTGGTATTGTTAAAAAAATCATAAGTATAAGTGCTTAAAATTTCGGCTATTTTATTTTTTCTAACACTGAGATTTTTAGCTTCCAATAGAACTTGTTTTTCTTCTAGAGAAAATGGAGAAGCCATTGCCAAAGCATTTATTATTTCATCTAAACTTTGTTTTTCAAGTTCTTTCCAATTAATTATAAATCCTCTTCTTTCAAACAACGACTTTAAATCTTTAAAGATTAGTTCAAGGTCAGAAAATTTAAGTTCTTCTTTTTCTTCTTCAAGGTCATGATTAAAATTTTGAAAATCAATTTCATATTCCCTGTACTTTTTTAAAGTTTCTATTTCTTTTATAATTTTAAATCTAATTAAACCTTTTAGTTCAATCATATACCTTCTATCTTCTGTCTCTTTAAAACTTGTTATTTTTCCAAGACATCCAACATCATGTAAAATTGGTTGTGATTGATTATTAATTGAATTTTTGGGCTGGATCATGCCTATCAGTTTATTTGATCTCATACTTTCATCAATCATCTCAATATATCTTGGTTCAAATATATTTAAAGGTACAGTTGTTTTTGGAAATATTATAAAGTTGTTAATAGGAAAAACAAGAATAGTTTTTGGAAGATTATTTATTTTCATTTTATTAATTTAATAAAGTAAAATATAACATTTTTTATTTAAATTACCATATGGTTTTCGATTTAGGAAAAAAATTTATTGAAGAAAAAAAATTTAAAAAAGCATTACTTTTTTTTTTAAATGAATTAAAAAAAGGAAACAATACTGTTAGCACATATTTTTTTCTTGGAATCATTTATTTTGAACTTAATAAAATTAAAAATAGTATTAATTATTATAAATTAGCATTAAAAATTTCACCAAAATCAATTAATATAATTCTAAATCTTGCCAATGCTTATCTTGTTAGTGGCAGTTTTTTATCAGCTAAAAGTTTATATTTAAAAGTAATTAAGATAAATAAATATGAACCAAGAGGATATTATGGTTTGTATTTAATTAAACCGCAAAATCTTACTAACTACATTCAAAATTTAAATGATATTAAAAATAATAATAATTTAAATAATGATTTTTTAGTTGAATATTTATTATCAAAAATAGCAAAACAAAATAATAATCATGATTTAGAATTACAACATCTCCATAGATTTCAAAAACAAAGTTTCAAATCAAGAAATGATCACAACTTACAAGGTTTGTTTTATTATAATAAAATAATATCAAAATATTTTAATAAAATACATTTTAATAATTTTTTTTCTGAAGATAAAATTTTTAATAATATTTCACCAATATTCATAATTGGTCTACCTAGATCTGGTTCAACATTAATTGAGTCAATGATTGGCAATGCAAATTACAATGTTGTAAGTTTGGGTGAAACATCAATTTTTAATACAGAAATTATTAATTTGATTAAAAATCAAATTTTTAAAAAAAATTTTAATATAGAAAATTATTCTTTAAATTTAGATGTTAAGCAATTAAAGAAAAACGTTATTGATAGGTATGAAAATTATTTTTCAAAAAATGATAAAGATTTATTTTTTGTTGATAAATCATTAGAAAATTTCTTTAATATTGAGATAATATTAAAAGTATTTCCAAATGCTAAATTTATCAATTGTAGAAGAAATTATAATGATAATGCAATTGCAATTTATTTGTCAATGTTGCCCGATTTACCTTGGACTCATTCGATATCAGATATTTTAGAATATATAGATAGTTATATTAAGATAATGACTTTTTATGAAAAAAAACTTCAAAATAATATTTTATCAATTGATTTAGATAATTTAACTTATGAACAAAAATTTTATTCAAAAAAAATATTTAAGTTTTGTGATTTATTATGGACACCAGATATTCTAAACTTTAATAAAAGAAAAAATTTACTAATTAAAACATTAAGCAATAACCAGGTTAGACAAAAAATATTTTCTTATGATAATAACAAGTACAAGATATATCATAAACTTTTGGATAGTTTCAAAGATAAATACAGTTGGTTAAATTGATAATTTTTATAATACATTAAAAAAATACTAAAATTGTTAGCACAATCATGATACAATTATATTTCAGTTTAATTTTTTTGTTTCTTTTTAAATAGATTATGTATGATAAATCTTTTTTAGATAATATAAATAAACTTTTTTTAAAAAAAAAATTTAATGAAGTTATTTTAAATATTGAAGAAAATAATCATTTTTTAGAAAATTATCCCGATTTATTTAATGTAAGTGGAGTCAGTAAAATTCTTAAGTTAAATTATAATAAAAGTGATGTTATTTCTGCTTTAAATGATTTTGAAAATTATTTTTTAAAATCAAAAACTAATAATAAAAAAATTGAGGCTGTCTGTAATTTTATTGCAACATGTGTAGTAAACTCTCAAAAATATGGTGAAATTACTTCATATTTTGAAAAAGCAAAGAAACTATTTGAAAAATGTGAGGAACAAGTTGGTTATAATGAGAAATTATTTATATCAGGAGTAGATTTATATAAGCATTTACTAGATCACAATAAAAATAGAAAGTTATTAAAAGAATTAATAAACAATAACAGTGATAATAAAGTTATAGCTTGTGCTTATGGTTATATGAGTAATTATGCTTATGATTGGGGTCTTAAAGAATATTATGAATATTCAAAAAAATTTAAAGATTTTTTTTCAAAATATAAAGTAAAAAATATAAATGAAATAAATTATAAAGAAAATAAGAAAATTAGAGTAGGCTTTGTATCAAAAGATTTTATTTCAAATCATTCAGTTACTTGGTTGACAAAAAATACTTTGCTACATTTTGACAAAAATAAATTTGAAACTTATGGAATAACTTTAATAGATGATAGTTTAATTAAAGATAGTTCGTTGGAATTGAAAAATAATTTTGAAAAATGGCTAAATTTAAGCAAATTAAATAATCAAGAAGTTATAAATATATTGCAAGACCACAAAATTGAAATTCTAGTTGACCTTTTGGGTTTATTTCATGCAGATAGAATAGAGATTTTTAATTCTAGAATATCTCCTCTCCAAGTTTCATGGCTTGGTTATCCTAACACAGTTGGTTTCTCAAATATAGATTACTTAATTTCAGATAAAAATTTAATAAAAAATGATGAGGAAAAATTCTATTCAGAAAAAATTCTTAAACTTTCTAATATTTGGAATTGTCATTCTGGTTTCAAATTTAATAGAGAATTATTTGAAACGCCAGCTAAATCAAACAAATATATTACTTTTGGATCATTTAATAATTTTCTTAAGATTTCAAATGAAGTTGTTGAGGTATGGAGTAATATTTTAAAAAATGTAAAAAATTCTAAATTAATTTTAAGATCCTCTCTTAATGTCAATAATGACTCTATTTTCGAAAAATTTAAAAAATACGATGTACATAATTCAATCGAATTTTTTGGAAAACAAGATGTAGAAGATCATTTAAAATTATACAAAGAAATTGATATTGCACTTGATACTTTTCCATATAACGGTGTAGTTACAACCTTTGAAGCGTTATGGTCAGGAGTTCCAGTTATTGTAATGAAAGGTTTTAATATGAACTCAAGATGTGGGGAAAGTATTTTAAAAAATGGTAAAATCGATTTTTTAATATCACAGAATAAGGAAGATTATGTGAAAAAGGCACTATTTTATTCTGAAAATATTACTAAATTAGAAGAATTGAGATTAAAAATTCATAAGAATATTTTAAAAACATTATTATTTAATAGCAAAAAATTTTCGATTGACTTTCAAAATAAATTATTAAGCGTTTATAATAAAACAATTTAACTTATTTTAATTGTACTAAAGATAAAATTTACCTCACATTTAATTAAAGAAGCATATTACTTGCATTTCTAAAAGCCACTAACTATAATGTTTTTTTTAACAAGCGGGCATAGCTCAGTGGTAGAGCGTCTCGTTGCCAACGAGAAGGTCGAGGGTTCGACCCCCTTTGCCCGCTCCATTATTTCTTTTTGATTATTAATCATTGGTTAAATTATGCAAAGTTAATAAATGACCTGTCTTATAAAAACATAAGCTTGGAACTTTTAAAGTCAGAACATATTTCTCAAAAAATGTCTAATCAGATAGAGTTTCGTAGAAATCAGTTTTTATGCTAAAATTGAAAAGTGAATGATCTTTTAAATAAAAAATGTGCTCCATGTGAAGGAGGTGTTTTGCCTTTCGATGTATCTGAAATTCATAAATATCAAAAAAAAGTTGATGGTTGGGATATCTTAAAAGGAAAAAAAGAAATTTTTTTTTTAAATAAAAAATTTAACTTTAGAAATTTTTTAGAAAGTCAAAAATTTATAAATGAAGTAAGTAAAATTTCAGAAGATGAAGGGCATCACCCAGATATATTGTTTGGTTGGGGTTATGCTGAGATTAAAATTACTACACATGCAATTGAAGGTCTTTCTGAAAATGATTTTATTTTAGCAGCAAAAATAGACCATTTAATTAATGTCTAAAATGTCTGGTTTTTGAAAAAACTAAAATTGTATTTGTTTCATTTGCAAAGTTAATAATTTCTTTATCTCGTATTGATCCAGAAGGTTGAATTACAGCTGTAACACCTGATTGTATTAATTTTTCTATACCATCTACAAATGGAAAAAAAGCATCAGAAGCTGCAACCATTTCACCATTTGTATTTGTAAATTTTTTCATTTTATCAATTGCAATTTGACAACTATCCAATCTACTTGGCTGACCAGAACCGATACCAATAGTTGTCTCATTAGCAGCTAAAACGATTGCATTAGATTTAACATATCTACAAACATTAAATGCAAAAATAAGATTTTTCATTTGTTGAGAGTTTGGTTTTTTTTTGGATACAATTTCAAAATCTTTTTTATTAAATTTATACACATCTTGTGATTGAATTAATATTTCTTCGTTATGAGATATAAATCTTAATTTTTCTCTAAAAGAATAATTTGAGGCATCGATTAGTCTCAGATTTTTTTTTATTTTAAGTATTTTAATAGCCGCAGCATCAAATTTGTCAGCAATAATAACTTCAAGAAATATTTTGTTTAACTCTATCGCAAGTTTTTTTGTAATTTTAAAATTACATGAAACTATTCCACCAAAAGCACTCACTGGATCACTTTTTAATGCTGCTTTATAACTATCGAGATGATTTCTTTTAATTGAAACACCACATGGATTTGCATGCTTAACTATAACCGTTCCAATATTTTTAGGTAATGATTTTGAAATGGTGAGTGCTGCAAAAATATCATTATAATTGTTATAACTTAGCTGTTTTCCATGAATTTGTCTTATATTCATATTTGAATTTTTTGAATATATTCCACTCATTTGATGTGGGTTTTCACCATATCTTGGAATATCAATTAAGTTTGCATGAATAACCTTCTTACTTGGAAATGTTGTATTAGAAATCTTATTAAAATAATTTGAAATAACTGAGTCGTAGTAAGCTGTTTCAGTAAAAGCAATTCTTGATAATTTTTCTCTAAATTTTAAAGTTGTAGATCCTTTGTTTTTATTTAGTTCTTCAATTAATTCTTCATACTGATCTGAAGAAGTAATAACAGTTACATCATTATAATTTTTTGCTGCAGATCTAACCATTGTTGGTCCTCCTACATCTATATTTTCTATTATAGCGCTATGCTTATTTGTTTTTTTTAGAATATTTTCAAATGGATAAAAGTTTACAATTACCAGATCTATATTTTCATAATTATTTTTTTTTAAATCTTTTAAATGAGACTTGTTATTTCTTTTATTCAAAATCCCAGCATGTATTTTTGGATGTAATGTTTTAACTCTACCTTCTAAAACCTCAGGAGAATTTGTGAATTCTGAAACTTCTAAACATTGAAATTTCAATTTTATAATTTCCTTATAAGTACCACCAGAACTAATAATCTTTACTTTATTTTTTCTTAAAATATTTAAAAGTGGTTTTAAATTTTTTTTATCTGAAACAGATATTAGTGCAGTCTTAATTTTACTCATTATAATTTAACAATTTCCCATTTTATAATTTCATCTATTTTATCAGTTATGCCCGATATGAATATATTTTGATTATCCTTGTAAGAATTTTTATTACCGAAATATAAGCCATTATCAATATTAATATCAAATTTATCACAACTAAATTTCCAACCTTCACCTTCTAATTCTATTAGTATCGATTTATTATCCTGCGTTTTCATAACTTTTGTGCTTGGATCAAGGTGGAATCGAATATCAAATTTAACATTTTTATTTATTTTTTTTCTCAAAATTCTATCAAAACCTATAAATTTTCCTTGTTCTGGATAAAACTCAATTTCTCTTTCATGATTTAAATTAAATTTTTTATAGTACCCATCATGAGTTGCTGAAATTTTCCAATAATTTTCTTCAAAAACAATATTTTTTTTTGAAATCTTTAAACCTCTTTCCACAATATGATGATTTTTATTAATTTTTATAAAATTACAAGATGAATAGTCTTCAATTACTAAAGTATTTTGTAAAGCTGAACTTTTTGAGAGTCTATTTAACTTATTTTTTGTATCAGCAAAATAACCTGAATTAGTTATTAGTTTTTTTCCATTAGAAATTATTTCAAAAGATAAAGCACCAGATTGATAATCTTTTGAATTTTTTTTGCTAGGATTTGGTCCGATATCCATTGCCAAGATAGTTTTTTTATTTTTTAAAATTACATATCCAGCAAGTTCTTTATTTTCATTTTTAAATTTATATCCAAATCGTTTAAGATATTGATCAAATTCATCATTATTTGAAATATAATTTCCATTAAATAAAATATTTTGATTTATGTTTTGCCAAATAAAGCAGTAACTTTGCCCTAAATGGTAAATTGTTTCATCAATATATTCAGGAACTATATTTTGTGATTCTTTAAACCACTCTCTAATAATAATAAAATATTTTAAATAAAAGATTAGTTGTTTAATATTTCTTGATTTAGGAAACCCATGATTATCAATAGAGGACTTGATAATTTCTTTTAATAAATTTAGTCCACTGTTCAAATAATTTTTATGATTCTCATACGCTAATCCTGTTAAAATAATTGCTGCACACCCAATCATTTTATTTTCAAATTCATTAGAACTATTAATTTCACTTAAAAGGTGGTTGGTTTGTTTTTGAATACTTTGATTAAATTTTATTCTAAATTCTTTATCACTTTTTTCATATGTGAGCTGATGATTTGACAACCATGAAATTATTCTTTTTGCTGTTAAATCAAAATCCCAACTTTTTTGATTATAACGATAGTTATTATTAATCCAATTAATGATTATTGATTGTGTTTTTTCTTTTGAGGATTTTAAATCTAAGCTAAAGAACCAAAAAAAATTATTTAATTTCTGATAATCTTTAAAGTTTACAGTATTTTGCCAAATAGACTCTAGAGCAAAATCTTCAATTTTATACTTTTTTTTTTGATATTTAACTATTGAGGATAGCAAGTAGGGACTAGGTTTATATTTTAAATAACTATCATCAACTTTTGAAATTTTCTTGTCATAAAAATTTGAGTTTTGATATATTTTTTTCAAATTTTTTTTTGAAATTAAAAAAAATTGATTTAATTTACCTAGTAAATTTAAATTGATCATTAACTTATTTTAATTTTAATAAATTAATATTTTTTTTTATATCTCCATCATTACTTTTAAATATAGTTGTGCCCGAAACAAGAATATTAGCACCTGCTTCAATTGCCAATTGACAATTATCAAAGTTAATTCCTCCGTCTATCTCAATATCAAAATTTATATTATTCTTAGCTTGAATTTTTTTAAGCTCTTTTATTTTTTCTAAAACCTCGGGCATAAACTTCTGACCACCAAACCCTGGATTTACACTCATTATTAAAACTAAATCTATTTGATCTAATATGTTTTTTAATAAATCAATTTTAGATTCTGGATTTAGCGAAACACCAACTTTTTTATTTAAGCTTTTAATCTTTAAAATAGACTCTTTTAAATTATCAGTCGCTTCTGGATGAATAGTAATTATATCAGCACCAGCTTCCGCATAAGCTTCAATATATTTATGAACTGGAGATATCATTAAGTGTACATCAAATTGAAGTGAACAATGCTTCTTGAGAGCCTTGATGACTGGAGGGCCAATTGTAAGATTTGGTACAAAATGACCATCCATTACATCTACATGGATCATGTCTGCGCCTCCATCTTCAAGTCTTTTAATTTCGGCACCTAATTGGCTAAAATCTGCAGATAAGATTGATGGTGAAATTTGTATTTTTTTCATTGATTACTAGATCTACTAGTATCAATTTTTAAAATTTAATTGAATTAAATAATTGATAAATTTGTTTAGAAATTTCACTTTCTAGCGGAAACGATAACATACCCATTACAGAATATCCTAAGATCCAGGGCATAAAGTAAAATCTAATCATATAAAAAAACCAAGCCACATATAATGGAACTAGTGGGGCTATAATGAAAGATGGAGTGACTGGCTTAAATATTTTTATTAATGGATTGGTATATTTTACAAATATTTTCATAAAAAAGAATTCCGAGTCCTCTTTTTGAAATATATTCATCGCCACTCTTCCTATTAAAGTCCACATTATAACTCCAAGCAGATAATCAATAAAATAGACTAAAGGATGAAAGTTTGCTGACATTTAAAAATTTATAGTAGAAAAGAGATTAAATTAAAAGGGGCGAAATTAATCGCCCCTATAATTAAGATTTATTAGTTCTATTTACCTACCAGTAATACTTCTACCGCTTGGTATACGAACTTCATCAACCATTTTTTGAGTTGCTTTATCTGGTTCTTGAGTCATTAAACTCACAACCACCATAGATACAAAACTCACAGCTGCTCCGAAGATACCAAACGTTAACTGAGTAATACCTAAGAATCCGCTACCACCAGTTCGTACCCAAACCAGGTACCAAATAGATGATGCAAGACCTAAAGCCATACCAGCAATAGCACCTTCTCTGTTAGCTCTCTTCCACCATACACCAAGTACAAGTGGGAAGAACAATCCAGACATCGCAAAGTCAAAAGCCCAAAT
>Ga0315339_1002085_pt1 | contig 15796 bp, 10 predicted proteins | sample ASW17metaG_FD_204514 | JGI IMG/M metagenome (GOLD analysis project Ga0315339, IMG submission 204514) | Ammonia-oxidizing marine archaeal communities from Pacific Ocean, United States - ASW #17 | ecosystem: Environmental > Aquatic > Marine > Oceanic | place: USA: California | collected 2016-12-05
CCGCGGCAATATTGCCCGGAGACATTTCCCAATCGGTGCCGACTTCGACTACAAAATAGTCGTTGCCCAAGCCGTGCCCCTTGAAGAACTCGGCGCTCGCTCGGGGAGTGGAAGTCTCTGTCAGGGCCAAGGTCGAACTCTCACCTCTTTGATGATACTACTGGTAATGTAGGACACCTCCAGCACTGTACATTAGGAATTCTGAAGGCGCGGCACTAGCTTTTGACCACAATTCGGACGGGGTAATTTGAGGCGTATTGCGGCCCGGCACGAAACCGCTAAAAAGCCAGACCTCGGCGCTGTCGGTTTGCGACGAGGTTTTGATTTTCGGATCCCCTTCCGAGTACCGATATGGGAGGCGTGAGACGATTCCGATGATTAACCCAGCCACTAGCCCGAAGCGCATCAGTGATTCTGCCGTCGCCCTTCAGGAGGCAATGGCCCGCCGTATACTCGTCCTCGACGGGGCCATGGGTACGATGATCCAGGCGTATGGGCTATCTGAGGAGCACTTCCAAGGTGACAACTACCGGGACCACCACGTCCCGCTCATGGGCGCGAACGACCTCCTTTCGGTCACTCAGCCGGACACCATCTACGAAATCCACAAGGCTTACTTGGACGCCGGCTCGGACATCGTGGAAACGAACACGTTCAATGCCCAGGCCATATCGTTGGCCGACTACGAGCTAGAGGCCGAAGCCTACAGGGTGAATCTGGCCGCCGCCTCGATAGCCCGGAGGGCCGCCGACGAAGCAAGCACCGACGACAAACCCCGGTTCGTCGCGGGAAGCATGGGCCCGACGAATCGAACCGCGTCTATATCTCCGGATGTGGAGAATCCTGCGTTCCGGTCCGTCACGTTCGACCAACTCGCCGCGGCGTATCGCGAGCAGGCGCAGGGGCTGATGGACGGCGGCGTGGACCTGCTTCTGGTCGAAACGGTTTTCGACACGCTCAACTCTAAAGCTGCCCTCTTCGCGATCCTCGACCTGTTCGACGAGCGAGGAGAACGGGTGCCGGTCATGGTCTCGGGCACGATCACGGACGCTAGCGGGCGTACGCTCACGGGCCAGACTCCCGAGGCGTTCTACCACTCCGTATCTCACGCCGGGCTCTTCTCGGTGGGTCTCAACTGTGCCTTGGGAGCGGAGCAACTTCGGCCTCACCTCGAGGCGATGGCGCAAGTGGCACAGATGCCGGTGAGTTGCCATCCAAACGCCGGACTGCCCAACGCATTCGGCGAGTACGACGAAACTCCAGATGTCACGTCGTCGATCATCCGGGAGTTCGCCGAAGCCGGATTCGTCAACATCGTTGGTGGGTGCTGTGGCACGGTCCCGGACCATATCGAGGCTATCGCTGATGCGGTCACTGGCCTAAAGCCCCGTGAGGTGCCTGATCTGCCCCGCCGGTGCCGACTGAGTGGCCTGGAGCCGCTCACTCTCGGGCCCGATTCTCTCTTCGCCAACATTGGCGAGCGGACAAACGTGACGGGTTCCCGGCGCTTTCAAACGCTGATCGCCGACGACGACTACGAGGGTGCAGTCGAGGTGGCGCGCCAGCAAGAAGAGAGCGGCGCCCAGATGCTCGACGTCAACATGGACGAAGGGCTACTCGATTCCGTCGCGGCGATGACACGCTTCCTGAACCTGCTCGGGTCGGAGCCGTCCGTAAGCCGGATTCCGTTCGTTCTCGACTCGTCTCGCTGGGACGTGCTTGAGGCGGGCCTCAAATGTGTTCAGGGCAAAGGGGTGGTCAACTCCATAAGCCTCAAAGACGGCGAGGCCCCCTTCGTCGAGAAGGCCCGCCTGGCACGCCGCTATGGCGCCGCCGTCATCGTCATGGCCTTCGACGAACAGGGCCAGGCCGACACCGTGGAGCGGAAGGTCGCCATCTGTGAGAGGGCGTACGAAATCCTTGTGGATGAAGTCGGATTCCCCCCCGAGGACATCATCTTCGATCCCAACGTTTTCGCGGTAGGCACCGGCATCGAGGAGCACAACGAGTACGCCATCGCCTTCATCGATGCGACACGGCAGATCAAGGAACGGATGCCGCACACACACGTTAGCGGAGGCGTGAGCAACGTCTCATTCTCGTTCCGAGGCAGTCCCCGAGTGCGAGAGGCCATGCACTCGGCCTTCCTGTACCATGCGATCAAGGCCGGCCTCGACATGGCCATCGTGAACGCGGGTGCCCTTCCCGTCTACGACGAGATATCACCCGACCTTCTCAAGGCCGTTGAGGACGTCCTCTTCAACCGACACCCCGACGCCACCGAACGGCTCACATCACTCGCCGAGCAGTACGCGGGAGCCGGCCAGACCGCGTACAAGAACGAGACCTGGCGGGAGGACCCTGTCGAGGATCGCCTACGCCACGCGCTGATTCATGGTGTGACTGAATTCATCGAGGTGGATACCGAAGAGGCTCGGGCCAACTCCGAGAGAGCCCTGCACGTCATCGAGGGCCCACTCATGGATGGCATGAACGTGGTCGGCGACCTGTTCGGATCCGGAAAGATGTTCCTCCCTCAAGTCGTTAAGAGCGCTCGGGTCATGAAGAAAGCGGTGGCCTACCTGTTCCCGTTCATTGAAGCCGAGAAGGCCAGCGGTGACGCGGCACGGTCGTCCGAGGGCAAGATCGTCATGGCCACCGTGAAGGGGGATGTGCACGACATCGGTAAGAACATCGTGTCCGTGGTCCTGCAGTGTAACGGCTACGAGGTCGTGGATCTGGGCGTGATGGTCCCATCGCAGACCATTCTCGACGAGGCTCGCAATCATGGTGCCGACGTGATTGGGCTTAGCGGTCTAATCACGCCGTCGCTCGATCAGATGGCGCACGTCGCCACCGAAATGGAACGCCTCGACTTCGAGATTCCGCTCCTGATCGGCGGGGCCACCACGTCCCGGCGACACACGGCTGTTCGGATTGACGAGAAGTATCACGGGCCCACAATCCACGTCACAGACGCATCTCGGTGTGTCCCGGTGCTCCGCTCCCTCCTGAAGGAAGAGGGTCGTGAGGACTTCTTAGAAGAGGTTCGCAACACGCACAAGCACGAACGGGAGGCGCACGCTGCGAAGGCCGATCGGTCTCGCCTGCTGTCCCTGGAAGAGGCTAGGGAGAACGCGGTTGAAGTAGACTGGGCCGTTCACGGACCCGTAACGCCAACCGAGGCCGGAGTCCGGGTGTTCGAGGACTACCCCCTCACGGAACTGACCGAGTACATCGACTGGACCCCCTTCTTCCAGGCCTGGGAAATCAAGGGGCGTTTCCCTGAGATTCTCGACGCAGAAGAAACCGGAGAGCAGGCGCGAAGCCTATTCGACGACGCACGACAACTTCTCGACCGGATTGTGAAGGGTGACCTGCTGAGGGCCGCAGCCGTTTCCGGCGTCTTCCCGGCCCAGAGCGTGGGTGACGATATTGAAATTCTGGGATCGGACGATCGGAGCGTAACCCTGTTCGGGCTCCGACAGCAGTTCGCGAAGAAGAACGGAAAACCGAACGTGTGCCTCTCAGATTTCATAGCCCCAAAGGGATCGGAGCTGCACGACTACGTCGGAGGGTTCGCGGTAACAGCCGGCCTGGGTCTCGACGAATTGTGCCGGGAGCTCGAGGCCGACTTGGACGACTACGGAAGCATCATGGCGAAGGCGCTGGCGGACCGACTGGCCGAAGCGCTGGCTGAGCGCCTGCACGAGCGCGTCCGCACCGAACAATGGGGCTATTCAAGGTCGGAAGGCCTGACCAGCGACGACCTGATCGCTGAGCGCTACGTCGGGATTCGACCGGCGCCCGGCTATCCGTCGTGCCCGGACCACACACAAAAGGAGGTCCTGTTCGACCTCCTCGACGTCGAGCCACGGATAGGAATCCGGCTGACCGAGAGCTTTGCCATGGTGCCGGGCGCATCGGTTTCGGGTTGGTACTTCGCCCATCCCGAGGCGCACTACTTCGGGCTCGGCCGAATCGGGCGCGATCAGGTGGCCGACTACGCCCAGCGCCGATCGATGGAAATGGCGGATGCCGAACAATGGCTGTCTCCCAACCTGGGCTACGACCCGGAAAGTGAAGGACTGTGAGTACGACGGACGGCAACGGTGCTCTGCGGGCACTGATAGAAGACGGACGAGTCCATGTCATGGACGGCGCCATGGGGACCGAGTTGTACACTCGCGGCGTGTTCGTAAACGTCTCGTATGACGGTCTGAACCTGGAGACGCCCGATATTGTCGAGGCGATCCACCGGGACTACGTCGCTGCCGGAGCCGAGATCGTCGAGACGAACACCTTCGGTGCCAATCCCGTCAAACTCTCGAGTCACGGCCTGGCCGATCGGACCGAAGAGATCAACCGCGTGGCTGTGGAACTCGCGCGCCGGGCCACCGGCGGGAACGCGGCAGTGGCAGTGGCGGGAGCCGTGGGGCCGCTCGGTATCCGAATCGAACCGTTCGGGCCGACCTCGCGGGAAGAAGCCCAGGTATTCTACCAACGCCAGATCGACGGCCTCCTGGAGGGGGGCGTCGACGGGTTCATTCTCGAAACGTTCAGTGACCTGAACGAGCTGGAGCAAGCCTTCCGGGCGATTCGCAACAGCTCCGAACTCCCGATCTTCTGTCAGATCACCGTAGGAGAAGATGGACGTACATCGTACGGCACGTCCCCCGAGGCGGTCGCCTCCGAAGTGACGCACTGGGGAGCCGACGTGATCGGGCTGAACTGCTCCGTGGGACCCGCGGTCATGCTCGACGCGGTGGAGCGCATGGCCAAGGTCACGGACCGACCCTTGTCCGCTCAACCCAATGCGGGACTTCCTCGCGCGGTGGGTGATCGCAAGATCTATCTAGCGAGTCCTGAATACATGGCTCAGTACGCACGACGTATGATCGACGCGGGGGCGCTCTTCGTGGGAGGCTGCTGCGGAACGAGCCCCGACCACGTACGGAAGATTCGCACGGTGGTGGCCAGCGCCCAGGCGTCGGTAGCGAGAGTAAGGGTAGGCGACCGCACCGCCCGCGCCCCAGATACTCAGGCTGAAGTGCCGATCGCCAAACGCTCCGACTTGGGCCGCAGGCTGTCGGACGGCGACTTCGTCGCCAGCTTGGAGATCGTCCCGCCCATGGGGTGGGATCCGCAGGGGATGCTCGCTCAGTGCCGGGACATCCAGGAAGCCGGGGCAGACTGCGTCAACGTGTTGGACAGCCCGCACGCACGCAGTCGCATGAGCGCGCTTCCAGCCGCACTGCTGATTCAGCAGGAAGTCGGAATCGAAACGATCGTGCACTACCCGTGCAGAGATCGAAACATGCCGCGAATGATCAGCGACCTTCTCGGTGCCGCTGCCGGAGGTATCCGGAACCTCCTGATTGTGACGGGGCGTCCGCCCACTCAGGGCCCCTACCCCGATTCAACGACTGTTCTCGATATCGATTCGATCGGACTGACCAATGTGGTCCATGGTTTGAACCGGGGCGTCGATCCTGGGGGCAACACGATTGGAGGGCCAACTCGGTTTGTGATCGGGGTGCGCGTGAATCCGGTGGCAATCGATCAAGACCAAGAGATCGGACGGTTTCGCTGGAAGGCGGATGCTGGTGCCCACTTCGTGGTCACGCCGCCACTCTTCGCCCCTGAGCGCCTACGGGACTTTCTCGGTCAGGCGCCCGACCTGAACGTGCCCGTCATGGTCGGCCTACGGCCTTTGACCTCCCTTGTAGAGGCAGAGTTTCTCCACAATGAGGTGCCCGGCATCGAAGTGCCGGAAGAGGTCCTCGGGCGGATGGAGGCGGCAGATACCCACGGCCCCGACGCAGCTCGGGCCAAAGGAGTACAGGTCGCCATCGAAGTGTTGGAACATGTGCGGGACTTGGTTGCGGGCGTCCACATCGGCGTGCCGGCGGACCATCCCGACGCGGCCTTGGCCGTCTTGGCGGGGCTCGAAGCTACGGGTTAGATACCGCTTCGCTCCACGACTTCCGCCAAGCGATCCTGCACGCGTCGGTGTCCCAGGTTGCTCACATAGACCTTTTGAGCACCGGCGGACCTGAGCGCCTGTAGCGTTTGAGCCAAAACCTCGTCCGGAGTGGCGCCGCCCTCGAACTCTCGCGTCAATTCCTCGACCGGGACGGGGAAGAACTCCTTCAGCATTCCCAGGGTCTTCGGCTGCGCACTCCAATAGTAGAAGACGCCAAAGACGCCCGGGGCCTCGACGTTTCGCTTGTCGCACTCCTCTAGGAATGCTGCCACGCGATCAACACTGTGGTGAGACACCACCTGGGTCAGGTAGAAGTCCGCCGAGAAGTGGTCGGCGCTTAAGAAGTCCACCTGCTCGGCAACGTCTCGGTGCGGATTCGCCCAACCACCGAGGCGCAGCGAGGGTTGCCGAGACCGAATCCGTTCCCTTAGGAGATAGGCGTGTGGCACGCAGCGAGGCAGACCCACCGAGGCGTCTCCCCCCACCACCGCAATAGCCTCGAAACCGAGCGACTGAGCCCGATCGGCGTACGTGAGACAGTATTCGAGAGTGTGCTTGCAGGTCAGGAACGGCACGAGCCGGGAAAGAGGGACATCCGAGCCCACGTTGGCTGCCAGATGGGCCAGGTTTTCCTCTTCTCGAGATCCCACGGCATCGTCGGTCAGGAAAACGAACGTGTTGTTCAGCGCCAGATTCCGAATCGAATGATTGAGATCTATCCAGGTATCCATGCCCTGGGCAGAGTCCAGTCCGCTTCGGGGAGGCCTCAATTCCACGGTAACCATGGGACCGGGGCTCCGTAGGGACTCCACCAGGCCGGAATGTGAAGGATCTACCAACGAGTCCCAACTCGGGGTGGGGTCGATCACGGTTGGTCTCCCAAAAGCTCCTCGATCTCGTCAGGAGACACCGGGACCCCCGCCGTAAGAACCTCGTGGCCGTCGTCGGTGACCAAGACGTCGTCTTCGATCCGAACACCGATGTCCAGATAACCGATCCCCGCCGCAGCCGCCGCATAAGTCGGGAAGTAGAGACCCGGTTCGACCGTAAGGACCATCCCCTCCTCCAGGACACGCGACTCGCCCTCCGAGGAGTAGTCGCCGACATCGTGAACGTCCAGGCCCAACCAATGTGAGGTCTGGTGTGGGAAGAAGGGCTTGAAGCTCTCCTCTTCCAGGACGCCATCCTTCCCTCCCGCCAGGATCCCCAATTCCAAGAGCCCTTCGATCAGCTGGTCACGCGCCACACGATGGACCTGCGCAAAAGTGATTCCGGGACGAACCGACTCGACGGCACACCGGTTAGCGCTGAGAACCACATCGTAGATTGCCCGCTGTTGGGGGGAGAAGCGCCCTGAGGCCGGGAAAGTTCGGGTGACATCCGCGGCGTAGAGGTCGTACTCGGCCCCGGCGTCGACGAGCACCAAATCGCCATCCTCGAGGATACGCTCATTCGCCGCGTAGTGGAGGATGCACGCATTGGGTCCCGAGCCGACGATGGTCGGATAGGCAGGGCCCCATGCACCCCTCTTGCGAAAGCCCGAATCGAGTGTGGCTTCAAGCTCCCACTCCCCGACTCCCGGCCGCACCTGCAAGGACATTTCGTGAAACGCGTCAGCGGTCACGCACGCGGCCTTGCGCATCCGTTCCAACTCTTCCGAGTCTTTTTTCAAACGCAGTGGATCCAGGATGGCGCCTGGATCGATCACACCGCGCGGCCCTTTTCCCTTGCGTGCCCCACGACGTCGAGCCGTTGCCAGGGCCTCTAACACCGGCCTCTCGACAACAGAGTCGGAGCCAAGGCGGAAATACACGCTTTCGGTCCCGGCCAGCAAGTGCGGTAGACGCTTCTCCGCCTCGTTGATGTCATAGACCTGGTCCGCTCCGAAAACCTCGTAGGCGCCCTCTGGACCGAGGCGAGTACCGCTCCACCGCTCCGCCTCCGCGTCCCGCGGTTGGACAAAGAGCACGAAGTCGCCGTTCTCGCCGCCCGGGCGCAACACGGCCAGACCTCCTGGCTCCACCATACCGGTCAGATAAAAGAGTTCGCTGTCCGCACGATAGCGGCGCTCGGTATCCGCAGACTTCAAGGCCAATTCCGCTGCAGGAAGTACGAGGGCAGAACCCTCGATCGCCGAAAGAGCCCGCTCTCGCCTGGCGGCAAACACCCTGGGCGAGAAGCCCAGCAAGGATTCTGAACGATGGCTCACATGGTCTCCGTGCGTGTGATCGGGGTGCAAAAGTAGGGGAATTCGGAGCTGCCGGACAACCGGGCCCGTGACCCGATGTGACCGTTCCCACCGTTCCGTCGTCTAGTACCAGTCTCGAAGCAGAGACGCACTTCGTTCACAAGGAGATAATCATGTACAGATCACCAGCTTCCAGCAGCGGAGCCCCTGGATTCCTGATGTTGATGGTCATCCTGTGGGGTGCCATCCATATGGCCGGATGCACGGATACCCCGAGCGATCCCGAGCTCGACAATATGCCGCCGGTCGAAGACATGGAGAACGAGTTTGCTACCGACACCGATCTCACCGCCTCTCTCATCGAAGACGTGTCAAGTTCCATGGTCACCAACATGACGGCCGCAGCGTCCGTCGAGATCGTGACCGCGAAAGGGCTATTCAGTCAGGCGAACCTAGCCTTGACCAGTGGTGATCTCGATCGCGTTCGCTCCCTGGGCGATCAGGCATGTGACGCTCTCTGTCAGGCACTCTCGAGAGGGCGTGGCCGCTCTAGCTTGAACGACTTCATCGACCGGGCACGAAACGTGCGACGCCGCCTGGCCAATGGCGATACCGACGAGTTCGATCGTCACGGACGTGGGATTCGAGGCGCTGATCGAACTGGCCGAAGCCGAACTCGCCGCCGCCCGCGCCGCGCTGGCACGGACCTCCGGAGAGGACGGTCTCCTTGAGGTGCCCACGGTCCTACGCAGGCTCGTAAGAGAAGGCGCTCTCGCTCCCGACGCGGCGGGCCAAGTGCTGGACGCCATGCGAGACGGGGTGAGCCTGCGGCGTGTCCGTCACCGTGCTCCGGGCCGGACGGACGCCCGGCCGCCTGCACGACCGATCCCCCAAGGCTCCGATCCGACCCGAAGGCCGTCGGGTTAGTCTCCTGTCAGCCTGTCATGGATTAAGTCGTCAGATCCGCGACTAGTCGTCGAACGTTACTGCCGGGGCCTCTTCGACTAGCCAGTGTCGGAACCAACTCCGGATCCGCTCGAGCCGGTCGACCAACAACCACGGCTCGCCCGTCCTCGACAACCCGTGGGAAGACCGCGGGTAGCGTACCATCTCGGTCGGTACACCCAACGTCTTGAGCGCCATGAACCACTGCTCTCCATCGCCGATCGGCGTACGAAAGTCGTTCTCGCTGTGGATGATCAGCGTGGGCGCGGTCACGTTCTCGACGTAGGAGATCGGCGATAGGCGGCGGTAGAGATCTCTACGCTCCCAAGGCTCTCCATAGAATTCGTATCGAGTCAGGCCCTGGGCATCGGACGATCCCCACCAACTCTCCCAGTTGGCGATCGAACGAGAAGTCACGGCGGCGTGAAAACGATCGGACGTCGCCGTGAGCCAGTTCGTCATGTATCCGCCGTAGCTTCCACCCGAGACCCCGAGCCGGCTGGCGTCGGCGTCCGGATACTTGGCCAACGCCGCGTCCACTCCCGAAAGGAGGTCTTCGCTGTCCATCACACCCCACTGGCCCCGCGTGGCATACTTGAAGTCATGTCCGTATGCGCTCGATCCCCTCGGATTGGCGTAGAGGACAAAGAAGCCGGCGGCCGACAACACGTGGAAGGTCGGGAAGAAAGTGTTGCCGTAAGCGCCGTGCGGCCCCCCGTGAATCTTGAGGATCAACGGATACTTACGACCGGCCTGATAGTTCAGCGGCTTGACGACCCATCCTTCGACTTGGACGCCAGCACCCACGGTCCACGTCAGCCGCTCGGGTGCCACCAGCGTGACGCCAGACAACCACTCTTGATTGAGTGACGTCGCCCGACGCTCACCGGTTCCGTCACCCCTGGCGACGAAGAGTTCGGTCGGTGAACCCGCATCTGTGGCGGCATACGCCATGATGTGACCGCGCTCAGAGAACGAGACGCTGCTCAGTCGCCGCTCACCTCGAGTAACCTGCGTGACCGGCCCACCGGCTGCAGGGACCCTGAAGAGGTGGCGGTCACCACCGATCGAGGCCTCGAATAAGATTCCGGTTCCATCTGCGGTCCACGCCGGGGCACCAGGATCCAGGTCCCATTCCTCGGTCAGATTGACCGGCGCACCGTCGAAACGACCATCGGCACCGATGTCCACGACCATGAGGTCCTGGGTTGCACCCCGCTCGGAGGTGTACTGGAAAGCCAAGCGTCCGCCATCCGGCGACGGCGCCGGCGACGTCTCCGACCCCGGATTGGTCGTGATTCGCTGTACCGAACCATCCGTGACCCGTGCGACCCAGATATCCTGAGTGAGATTTCGGTTGGTCTCGTCGTGTTGGAGCTCGTTTCCGGTAAAGAAGAGCGTGCGCCCATCAGCCGACCAGCGCGCATCCGCCTTGTCGAACGGCAGCTCGGTCAGCCGACGCGGAACCCCTCCCGCTGCGGACACTAGGTGAAGCTCGTCGACGTCGTTTACATCAGGGTGAGGACGAAGTGTGAGCGTACCGTCGCTCTTGTAACGGATCGAGGTGATTACGCGGCCGTCGAATCGCTCTCGGTCGACCGTTTTGGTCAGAGCGTCGGGGGCCACCCAGCCTTCCCGATCTTCGGTCGAAGAACCGTCCGGCTTGGCCAGGTATGCGATCCACTGACCGTCCTGCGACCACACCGGCTCACCGCGTACTCCGTCGACGTGAAACGCCTCCCCACCTCGCCCTGCGACCCTGACGAACCAGGTCGAGTTCTCGTCCTCACCTCGATCTGAGGCGAACGACAAGAGGGATCCGTCAAGCGACCAAATCGGAGAGTGGGAATCCACCGTGGGGTCGGTGAACCGATACGCATCGCCATCCGGGCGCCCATTCTCGAGAGGCTGCATCCACAACTCACGCTTCCTCTGGTTCTGCTCCTCCAAGACGCGGGTCACGGTGAACGCCACCAAGTCCCCGGCTGGTGACACGGCCACGTCGCCGACATCGACAACGTCGTAGTAATGCTCCGGCTGGAAGCCGTTCTGTTGGCCAACGACATCAGCAGGCACCAGCGCCGGAAAAATACCGAGTGCGCCCAACACCGCTCCCGCCATGAGTCTTGGTGGAATCACCCTCATGATTGTCTCCATCGCAATCCTGTGTCGGCAGCGGATTCTCACCAGACGTCCAATACGTGACAGGCAACAGGGCAGCTCGAATTTTCTGGACCAAGCTGGCAGGCAGCTAGTAAAACTATGTGGCATAGTCACTTGGCTCAAGAACTAGGGTTCGCGTTAGACGCCGTCCCAATGTAGCATCAAGCGCGACGTGTCCTCGACGAGGGCGCTCCCTCAGCGTCGTCCGTTCAATCATGTGCAAGACGGATACCAAGAACCGTCAGGTGGGATCCTGAAAGCGGATCCAGTCGTAGTACACTGAGGCGCCTATCCGTGGTCAAGGGGGTGTTGGGAAGATGATGCATCCGATACGAATCCGACGCCGGGACTTCCGGGCTCTCTTCCTCGCTCTCCTTCTCGGATCGTCTTTTCGAACCGGGCTCCCGCTGAGCGCACAAGCCATCCATGGCACGCTTCTCGACGCTGAAAGCGGAGCTCCGGTGGACGGCGCAGCCGTCGTATTGCTTAGCGAGACCGGCGATCAGGTACTATGGCGACTCACCGATCCAACCGGTCGCTTCAGCTTTCCACTGAGTCGCGCGGGCACGTTCAGGCTTCGCGCCGACCGCATCGGCCACGCCAGCGTTCACTCGGATCCGGTTACGGTGCAAGGTCTGGAGACCGTCACCTATAGGCTCGAGATCCCGGTCCAGGCGATTGTGCTTGCCGGTCTGACCGTCAGCAGCGGTCGTCGCTGCAAGGTGCGTCCGGGAGCGAACGAAGCCACGGCCCAGGTCTGGGAAGAAGCCAGAAAGGCCCTCGAAGCTACTACACAGACGACCCGCGGGGGCTTCTACCGATACCTGACGCGTCGGTTCGAGCGAGAATTGGACGCGCGGGGACGCCGTGTGCTAAAGGAAGAGAGTCGGTTCGATCGAATTCTCACGCCAACCCCCTGGAAGAGTCTACCCGTAGATGACTTACTGTCGAAGGGCTTCGTGCGGGCAGACGCAGATGGAAGCGTCTACTACGCACCGGACGCGGACGTATTGCTATCCGAGGAGTTCCTCGACACCCACTGCATGCGACTCGCCGAGGGCAAAGACGAGTCAGAGGGATTGATTGGCCTTGCCTTTGAGCCGGTCGGGGAACGCGGCATTACGGAGATCAGCGGGACACTCTGGTTGGACCCGTCCAACGGCCAGCTGAAATGGCTGGACTACGGGTATGAAGGCCTCGACGTTCCGGGTCAAGATCGTCTGGGCGGGCGCGTGCGCTTCGAGGGCCTGCCGAACGGCAGTTGGATCGTGAGAGAATGGACGATTCGGATGCCGCTCTTAGCCGCCACCCGGGGGGAGCGAGGCGGCACACGAACGGAACTCGTGGGCATCAAGGAGCAAGGCGGTCTGATCGTTCGTGTGAGTGACGTGCGGGGCGAGGTGGTGGTGGACTCGGGTACCGGAGTCCTCGACGGCGTGGTTATGGATTCAATTGGGAGGGCACCCGCAGCCGGAGTGGTCGTTGACCTCGATGGATCCGACCAGAGCGTTACCGATGCCGAAGGACGCTTCAGCTTTCCGGGACTTCCGGCGGGCAACTACGGACTCAGCATACCCAATCAGGCACTGAACGAAGTCGGACTGTGCAATGCGTCAGGGCATTGGAAGGAAGGGACAGGACAATGACAGTCGTTCCACTTGAGACCCCGATCAGGGCGGTGGCTGCCGTAGGCATGGTGGCCCTGGGCCTATTGCGAGCAGGACTTGGTGGACTCACCGCCCAGGAGTTACCGGACAGTGTGGTGCCGCTGGACTCTGTCCTGGTCACCGTGACCCGCAGCTTGGATGGCCTGGGACACACCCCCTTTGCGGTCTCCGTTCAGGGTGAGACGAACCTACAACTCGGGAACACCGGCCTTTCGCTGGAAGAGGCCCTGCAGGGTCTTCCGGGCGTTCAAGTCCAGAATCGCTACAACTACACCGTCGGGGAGCGAATTTCCGTGCGTGGCGCGGGCGCGCGGGCGCAGTTTGGTGTGCGCGGCCTCAAGGTCCTGGTCGACGGGATTCCGGCGACCCTCGCAGACGGACAGTCCACCCTGGACCATCTCGATATCGGGTCGCTCGGGCGTGCGGAAGTCCTGCGTGGCCCAGCCTCTGCGATCTACGGAAACGGTGGGGGGGGAGTCTTGAGCTTCGAGACCGCCCAGCCGCCTGATGTGCCCATCCGCCAGGAGGCCAAGGGCGTCTTTGGTGCCGACGGCTTGGTGCGTATTCAGAGCACGACCTCCGGAACCGTCGACGGGACTTCGTATCTGGTCAACCTGGCCCACCTATCCTACGACGGTTTCCGCGATCACCCCGATGATCCGTCTTCTCTCTTCGGCGGGGCAGATCGATTCAACAGCAACGCTCAGCTGCGAACCGAGGTCGCCGGGGGAGCCCTGCAAGTGACCGGTAACTTCTTCGCTCTCGATGGAGAAAACGCGGGGCAGTTGAACCAGGCCGACTTCGAGGCCGGGGTTCGAACAGCGCGCGGCTTCAATGTGAACCAGGGGTCCAGCAAAGACGTCCATCAAGGGCAGCTGGGAGTGTCGTGGTCCGGTCCACTGAGCGGAATCCATGCACAGTTTTCGGGGTGGGGGTTATTCCGCAACATGGACAATCCGATCCCGCCCAGAGTGATCGACCTTGAACGGACAGCCTTCGGAGCCCGGGCCGCGGTTACCACCCAGACACCTGGAGAGACTGGTGATTTGACCTGGACCGCCGGAATCGACCTGGACCTTCAGCGCGACAACCGCCTGAACTTCGAGAACGAAGGGGGGGCACGCGGAGCACTGACACTAGATCAACGCGAGACCGTCTCGGCCACCGGCCTGTTCGTACAGGTACGAGCACCGCTCTCGGCGCGAGCTTGGGTCATGGGCGGCCTTCGCTATGATCGTTTCCGCTTCGAAGCGGACGATCACTTCATTACCGCGGAGAGTCCCGACGAGTCCGGAGGGCGTACGATGGACGCCCTCAGCCCTACCCTAGGAGTTCATCTCGAAGTGACACCCGAACTCATCCTTTATGGGAATGTCGCGACCTCGCTCGACACTCCGTCCACGACCGAGCTGGTCAATCGCCCCGACGGCGGCGGCGGATTCAACCCCGACCTAGACCCGCAGCGCGGAGTGAGCGGAGAGGTGGGGATTCGGGGCCAGATAAAGAGTAGGATAAGCTATGAGGCGAGTGTCTTCGTCACGGAAAGCAAGGACGAACTCGTGCCCTTCGAGGACCCCCTGCAGGACGGCCGGACGTTTTTTCGCAACAGCGGAGAATCCAAGTACCAGGGGTTCGAGGGCTCCGTCCGAGCGGTTCTGCCCGGACAGGTGCAAGCCCAACTCACCCACACGTACATCGCAGCCACTTTCACCGACTATGTGGTGGACGGTGATGTCTTCGATGGCAACGACGTTCCGGGCCTGACCAGACACCGGCTCGACGGATTCGTCAGGGTGACAAATGGAGCGTGGTTCGGAGAGGTCCGAGGTGACTACGTAGGCCGCATGCCCGTCAATGACGGGAACGGTGAGTACACGAAGGCCTATTCGCTCTGGGAGGCACGCACGGGCCTATCCGCGTTCCGCATCGGGCGCATGGAAGTCGCTCCGTTCGCCGGTGTCGCCAACCTCTTCGATAAGACCTACGCGGCGGCTGTGGCGGTTAATGCTTTCGGAGGCCGGTACTACGAGCCCGGGCCGGGCAGAGCCGTCTTCGTGGGGATCAGCACGGCGTTTTAGAGTTCAGCGCAGCGTCTTAGAGTTTGGAGCGGTATCCTACCGGACCGCCCTTTTACTGACCGCTCCGGCAGAAGCCGGGGTCCGTGACAACGGCTAGGGCGTTTCTCACTGCCCTCTCGCCCTCTTCGTCGGAGGGACTGCTGAGCGCCGTCCCCGCAACGACCATGACGGTGGAGCCTCCCCCATCGAGGTTGAGCGCCTCCGTCGAGCCGACCGCCGAGAGCGCAGCGGTGACCTCAGCCAGGGTCATACCGGACGAATAAGCACCTTGCCGGCCATCGACCACCAAGAGCCAGAGTCGCCGGGCAACCGGATCGAACCCCACCGCGGTACGTGGATGACGAGCCGCGGCAAAGCTCTGGGTCGGGTCGAGTCCCAGCCCCGTCACGTCGGTGCCGTGGTCGAGCAACTCCGGGAACCCCCCGATGACCTGGGCGTGGCTGGTCTGGTCGGAAGAGACCCAGAAGCCGGCCTTCAGCCCCCCCTGCCCGACCTCGGTCGTGCCGATCCAGGGATCGCTCCCGGGGTGCCAGGACAAAGCAGGCCGAGCGCGGGATCGCAGAAGCCTGCCGTCCGCCACCTCAGGTCCCACGGGCCGGCCTTCCGCGGTGAAGAAGTCACCGTTGACCGCGGCCAGGACTTCACCGCCTGCGTACTCGACCAAAGCCGAAACGGTGGCGAGGCCCGGATCGGAGGGCTTGTCATGACCGGCTGGAAGCACGCCCAACCCGAGGTCGCAACGCTCTAGATCGACCCGAAGGACGTGGAC
>Ga0315339_1002087_pt1 | contig 15743 bp, 15 predicted proteins | sample ASW17metaG_FD_204514 | JGI IMG/M metagenome (GOLD analysis project Ga0315339, IMG submission 204514) | Ammonia-oxidizing marine archaeal communities from Pacific Ocean, United States - ASW #17 | ecosystem: Environmental > Aquatic > Marine > Oceanic | place: USA: California | collected 2016-12-05
CGAGCCATCTCAGGTCGTCGACGCCGTTCGCCATGCCTCTGTGCTGCAACGCCCGCAGTCCTTCGATCTCGCTGTCGTCGGCTGCGACGATCATCTTACCGACGCGGCGATGTGGGATGCCGCGCTCGGCGCAGTAGTGGTAGAGCGCGTGGCGACCCTCGACGCACAGACGCGCTTTGAGGCTGTCCTTGGTATAGTAAATGCCGGCGTGGACCACCTCGCTGTTGCGCGAACTCGTCTCCGATCCGATCAGGCCGGCCGCCTCGATGACCACGACCTCGCGGCCCGTCACCGCGAGGTCGCGGGCCACAGCCAGACCGACGACGCCGGCCCCAATTACAACGCTCTGAACGCGCTCGACCATCCCACAAACTACCTCATGTCGACGCGGGGGGGGGGCCACGTCTTGACACCGGGCTCACCAAAGGTGACTCGGGCGAACCTTCTAAACCACGCTTGTCGCCCGACCATCGTTGGTCTCGTTTTCTCATGCAGGAGGCGGCGAAGCCGCTGATCGCGCACGTATCCGTCGTGGTGGGCTTGGTTCTGTCTCTGATCTTGGGGCCGGCCGTGGCCGACCCGGACGCCTGGAAATATGCCTGGCCCGACACTGACTTCACCAAGTCATCAGTCACGTTCAAGTCGATCATGTCGGGCGGGCCGCCCAAAGACGGTATCTCGGTGATCGACAGTCCGACGTTCGAGACGGTTACTAGCATCGAGCACCTCGTCGATACGGAGCCTGTCATCGGCGTCAGCATTAACGGTGACCAACGCGCCTACCCACTGCAAGTCTTGATGTGGCACGAGATCGTCAACGATGTCGTCGGTGGCGTACCGGTGTGGGCGACGTTCTGCCCGCTGTGTAACACCGCTGTCGTGTTCGAGCGCTGCGTCGACTTCGCCTTCCACGCTTTCCATCCCGAGGCGCCCGCCCACATTGAGTAGAGCCATCTCGAGTACCGCCGTGGGTGAGTTGGAACCCAAGAACTTTTATGCGGCCCAGCACTTTCACGCGGTGTAGTGACCGACCACATATGCCCATGTAGGATTGCCTCTTAGGGTATTGGTTGGATCGCCGGAATGGGCAAGAGGTCAGGTAGCCTCACGGAGGCGCAGGACACTGACGCGGCGGTCAGCGCGTTTCTCGACAAGGTGGCGGCGACGCCGGCCGTCAAGCCGGCGGGTCGGCGAGGTCGCCTGATCTTCGCCCTCGACGCGACCGCCAGCCGCGAGCCGACCTGGGATCGCGCCTGCCAGATTCAGGGCGAGATGTTTACCGAGACGGCGGCGCTCGGTGGGCTCGAGATTCAGATGGCCTTCTACAGGGGTTTCGGCGAGTTTCGGGCGACGCCGTGGCTCACCGATTCGGCGGCTTTGGTGGGCCACATGACGGCCGTCTACTGCCTCGGCGGTCGCACCCAGATCGAGAACGTGTTGCGCCACACGGCGCGCGAAACCATGAAGAGGAAGGTTGATGCGGTGGTGTTCGTCGGCGACTGCATCGAGGAGGATGTCGACCGGGTGTGCCAGCGCGCGGGTGAACTCGGCGTCCTCGGCGTGCCGGCGTTTTTGTTTCAGGAGGGCGCGGAGCCAAACGCAATGCGCGCGTTCCGACAAATCGCCAGGTTGAGCAATGGTGCTTATAGTCACTTCGACGCCTCAAGCGCGAGACAGCTTCGCGATCTCCTGCGCGCGGTAGCGGCTTACGCTGCTGGCGGACGGCGGGCGCTGGCCGACCTCGGTAAGCGCGCCGGCGGCGATATTCTGCAGATAGCGCACCAGATCCGATAGGCCGATCCGATGTCATGGCTCATTCTCGGTGTTTGCCTGCTCGGCGGGGCGTTTCTCGGCGCACGTTGGTTCATGAGCGCCGATCCGAAAGCGCTGGCCAAAATCATGCTCTGGGGCGGGATCGCTGTTTTCGCGCTGCTGATCGTCTATCTCGCGGTCACCGGCCGCTTTCTGCTGGTGCCTCCGCTGGTCGTCCTCGGCCTGATGATATGGCGGCGGGTTAGGGGGACCGGCGCCGGCGGCTGGTTTTCCGGGTTGCGGCGTCCGCCCTCGCCGGGGCAGGCCTCCGATGTCGAGACCCCCTATCTCCGCATGTCGCTCGACCATGACAGCGGCGCGATATCAGGTGAGGTTAGGCGCGGGCGGTTCGAGGGTCGCGAGCTGGCTGATCTCTCGTTCGACGAGTTGCTGGAGCTACTCGCCGAATGTCGCCAACACGATGCCCAGTCGGCGCAGCTGATCGAATCCTACCTTGATCGTGTGAAGGGTTCTGAGTGGCGCGAGCGGTCCGGTGCTGGTGACCGCGATGATGGCGGCGGCCAACAGCGGCGCGGCGCGCGTGCGGCCGGCGCCACCATGACCCGCGAGGAGGCGTACCAGGTTCTTGGCCTTGATGACGGCGCCTCGGCCGCTAATGTCAAGGAAGCGCATCGCCGACTGATGCTCAAGATTCACCCCGACCAAGGGGGATCGAACTACCTGGCCGCTAAGATCAATCAGGCCAAGGAGTTTCTGCTCGGTTCTTGAGCTCCAACTTGTCTCACCGGCGGGCGCGTGCCAATAATCCGGCCGCCCGCCGACGTTGGAACAGATTGACCTCGCGGCGGCCCGGTAGGACGTAACGATGCCCAAGCTACCCCGAAAAGCTGTGTTCCCGGTCGGCGGATTTGGCACCCGATTTCTGCCGGCCACTAAGTCGGTACCCAAGGAAATGCTGCCGGTGGTCGACAAGCCGCTGATCCAGTACGCGGTCGAAGAGGCGCGGTCGGCGGGTATCGAGCACTTCATCTTCGTTACCGGCCGCGGCAAAAGCGCGATCGAGGATCACTTCGACATCGCTTTTGAGCTCCAGGAGATGTTGGGCGCGCGCGGCAACACGGCCGAGATCGACACCGTGAACGGCTGGCTCCCGCGGGCCGGGGAGGTGAGCTACACGCGCCAGCCCGAGGCGTTGGGTCTCGGTCACGCTGTCTGGTGCGCTCGGCATCTGGTTGGCGATGAACCGTTCGTGGTCGTATTACCCGATGATCTCATTCGCGCCGAGCGCCCGTGTCTGGGGCAAATGCTTGAGGCGCATGTCGAGGTCGGTGGCAACATGGTAGCGGTGATGGATGTAGCGCCCGAGCACACGGCGCGTTACGGCGTGGTTGACCCCGGGCGTCAAGAGGGTCGGCTGATCGAAGTGCGCGGGCTGGTCGAGAAGCCGGACCCGGCCGTGGCGCCCTCGAACTATGCCGTCATCGGCCGCTACGTACTGATGCCCGAGGTGTTTGAACACCTCGAGCGCCATGAGCGTGGCGCTGGCGGCGAGATCCAGATTACCGACGCCCTCGCGCGAACGATCGGCGTCGTTCCGTTTCATGGCTATTTGTTTGAAGGTGAGCGCTTCGACTGTGGCGATCGGGTCGGGTACCTCGAGGCCAATATTCGTTTCGCGCTGGACCGCCCGGACATGCGCGCCGAGGTTGCGCCGTTCATCGCCGCGATTGCCGAAACCTTGTGACAGGCTGACTTCTCCGCAACGATGCTGGAATCTAGTTTGGCGGCGCGCTGCTGCTGGGATGTCGCCTCAGAGTTCATGGCCCGTGCGCGTTGGGGCCGCCATGGAGGCCACTGAACATGCGAATTGCGATGATCGGGACCGGCTACGTCGGACTCGTATCCGGTGCCTGTTTTTCCGAGTTCGGTCACGAGGTCACGTGCATCGACAAGGACGTCGACAAGATCGAGCGCCTAAAGCAGGGTCGCATGGCGATCTTCGAGCCTGGGCTCGATGCGCTCGTCAAGTCGAACTTTCGGGCCGGTCGACTCTCCTTCGCCACGGATTTAGGAGACGCCGTGGCGGCCGCCGACGCCGTCTTTATCGCGGTGGGCACCCCTAGCCGGCGCGGCGATGGCGAGGCCGATGTGTCCTACGTGCTGGCTGCCGCCGAGGAGATCGGTGCGGCGCTGGCCGGTTATACGGTGGTGGTCTCCAAATCGACGGTACCGGTCGGCACCGGCCGCCAGGTCGAGGAGATCATCCGCACGCGCCGTCCAGGCGCCGACTTCGATATTGCGTCCAACCCTGAGTTCTTGCGCGAGGGCTCGGCGATCGGCGATTTCATGCGGCCCGACCGCGTCGTCGTGGGCGCCGATTCGGAGCGGGCGCGGGCGCTCATGCGCGACCTGTACCGTCCCCTGTTCTTGATCGAGACGCCGGTGATATTCACCGGTATCGAAACCGCGGAGCTCACCAAATACGCGGCCAATACATTTCTCGCGACCAAGATCACGTTCATCAATGAGATGGCGGATTTGTGCGAGAAGGTGGGCGCCGATGTCCATGACGTCGCGCGTGGCATGGGGCTCGACCAGCGCATCGGCCGCAAGTTTCTCCATCCCGGCCCCGGCTTTGGCGGCAGCTGCTTTCCCAAGGATTCTTTGGCGCTGACGCGGATCGCGGCGCGCTGGGAGGCACCCTCGCGCATCGCCGAGGCGGTCGTGAGCGTCAATAATGACCGCAAGAAGAAAATGGCCACCAAAGTCGTCGCAGCCTGTGGTGGCGATGTCGTGGGCAAGACCATCGCGGTGCTTGGGCTTACTTTCAAGCCCAACACCGATGACATGCGCGACGCGCCTAGCCTCGACATTGTGCCGGCTTTGATCGCCGCGGGCGCGCGGATTCGCGCCTATGACCCCGAGGGCATGACCGAGGCGAAGACACTGCTGGAGAACGTCGAGTGGTGCCAGGGTGCCTATGAGGCTATCGACGGCGTGGACGCTCTGACCCTACTGACCGAGTGGAACGAGTTCCGGGCGCTTGATCTCGATCGCGTGCGTGGTCTGATGCAGGCGCCGCTGATTGTAGATCTGCGCAACGTCTATGACCCGGCCACCATGGCAGCCGCAGGCTTCTACTACTTTAGCATCGGGCGCGCGGCAGTCGCCCCGGCCTAAGACCAGGCCCGCCCGCTAGCGATCGCCTTGCCCCAAGGGGGCTGGCGGCGGCACCGCCAGGCAGTCCATCGCGTGCGCCCGTAGCGCGCGGCAAGCCTGGCGCGCCTCGTCTTCGCTGAGGCCGATAAGACGAGCGCGGAACAGCGCACGTGGCGCTGCGACGATGGCGATGCGAGCATCGGAGAGCAGGTCGGGGGCGGTTCGAGAGACCGTGTGCAGGTGGGTCTGAGCACGCTCGATCGTGCTGAAAGCGCCCACCTGAACGCCCCAATCCTCATCGATCCTCGCTCCCTCGCTCCCAAACGCTAAGGCCTTGATGCTGGCTGTCTCATCGATTGCCGAGTCGATCTCTCGCGGGGTGCCTCCGCCTGCTTCAATGCCCGCAACCTGGTCCGGGGTGGGCCTGACACCGGGCCGTGGCGCGGCCAGGCGGGTGAACGCGCGGTCGAGGAGTGCCCTCGCATGGGCATCGCGCGAGCGCGCCGACTTGCCGCCCAGAACCACCGCGACCAGGCGCCTGCCTTTCCGTTCGACCGACGCCACGACGTTGAATCCGGAGGCATTGATGTAGCCGGTCTTAATGCCGTCCGTGCCTTCGTAGGTGCCGAGCAGGCGGTTGTGGCTGCGGTAGGTCTGGCCCTTGTACTTATAGGAGCTCGTCGAGAAATAGCGGTAGCGACCCGGAAAATCGCGGATCAGCGCTTGGGCGAGGATCGACATATCCCGTGCGGTGCTGTGTTGCTGGCGATTGGGCAGGCCCGAGGCGTTGTAAAACCTCGTGTTCCGCATCCCCAATCGGCGGGCCATGGCGGTCATTCGTTGGGCGAAAGCCGGCTCGCTGCCGCCCAGTGCTTCGGCAAGCGCGATGGCGGCGTCGTTCGCGGATTTCGTGATCAGCGTCATGATCACGTCCTTGACCTTGATTCGTTCGCCTCGCCTGAGGCCCAGCTTTGATGGCGATGCGCTCGCCGCTCGTTTGGAAACCACGATCTCCGTCGCGAGGTCGACTTTGCCCCGTTTGATAGCGTCGAAGGCGAGGTAGAGGGTCATCATCTTTGTCAGCGAGGCGGGATAGCGGGGCGCGTCGGCACTCCTCGCGAACAACACCTCGCCCGATCCCACGTCGATAACGATGGCGGCATACTTGGCGGCGACGGCCGCCGAACCACTGTGGCTCAGCAGCGCCAAGGCCATAACCGAGCCTAGAATCCGGCCCAAAACCCGGTGGCGACGCGGGACAATCATTCTAGCGGACACCTCACCCAACTTCGCCAGAACCCGCCCCAGCGCATCTCCCTGTCACGACGCGAGCCTTGAGGCTCACTATTGTGGCCGAATTGTGGCCGCGCCAATACTAGGTAAATCAGGATTCTCTGTCCATCGGTCCCCTTACGCACCCCTCGGGGTGAGGCGACGCTCGTTGACATGTGTACGGGTTTCCCCACCTTTGCTCGTGGTGATTTATCTCACGCATCTTCATAGGGCGGCCGCTCCGCTGTACCTATCGCTGGCTCTTATGCTGGCCGGCTGCGCCGTGGCCGGCTAGCCGGGTGATCCCTTGACCCGAGAGCTCGCATGGTTCGGCTATCTTGTCGACGACGATATTCGCGATGCTTGCCGCGCGGGTCTCGATCGCGATCGGTTCGTGTACACCGCCGTCTACACCGAGCAGGTGAGAGCCTACGACCTGAGTATTGACGCCGACGGGGCCGGTGTGCTCGAAACCAGCGGTTTCGAAGATCCACCACCACTTGGTGTGCGCCTCGATTCGGGCGATTTTTGGTAGGTCGTCGTCGCCTGCCGGGGCGGGCGCCTGTATCGACGGGGGCGCATTCCTAGAGCCTTTGCTCGCCCACGACCGCTGGGCGTGATGGTCAACCGCGTGCGCGCCCGGCCCGTACGCGGAATGGATCGGCCCGGCCGGCCGTCGCACGAAGCTGCGGCTGCGAGAGGATCTCATTTTGTATTCAAAATCAGTGAGTTGGGAATTGTCTATCACAGCAACCCGTATGTTTAAGGGCGGCTGTGATGGCTTGCAATCGGTGCGCAAATCCGGTGCAATCCGTGGCAAGTGGGATTCCAACTCGGGGCCTGCTTCCAATATTGATAGTCGGCTAAGCGTGCCGGCGGCAAGATGACGAACGAGCGGCAATGAGCGATCGCGACAGCGGAAATGATGGGGAGGGTCCGACCACCGGTGTTATCACCAAGACGGAGCCGAAGACCAAGGAGCCCTCACTCTACAAGGTCCTTTTGCTCAATGATGATTACACCCCGATGGAATTCGTGGTCTATGTCCTGGAACACTTTTTCCACAAGACTCGGGAGGAGGCGACCCGCGTCATGCTTCATGTCCATCAGCGCGGTATCGGCGTTTGCGGCGTGTTCACGTATGAGGTTGCGGAGACCAAGGTGAGCCAGGTGGTCGACTTCGCTCGCCAGAATCAGCATCCTCTGCAGTGCACGATGGAGAAGGAATAGCGGGCGGAGGATCGGGTGCCGGGTTTTTCACGAGATTTGGAGAAGACGCTGCACAGGGCGCTTGCGCTCGCCAATGAGCGGCGGCACGAATTCGTGACCCTTGAGCATCTGCTGTTGTCCCTCACCGAGGATGGCGACGGCGTTGCGGTCATGCGCGCCTGTGGTGTCGAGATCGATCGTCTGCGCGAACAGCTGGTGCTCTGCCTTGACGAGGAACTCACCAATCTCGTTGTCGACGCGGAGACTGACGCCAAACCCACGGCCGGTTTCCAGCGGGTGGTGCAGCGCGCCCTGATTCACGTCCAGTCCTCGGGTCGCGACGACGTGACCGGGGCCAACATCGTGGTGGCAATGTTTTCCGAGCGGGAGTCACGTTCGGTCTATTTCTTGCAAGAGCACGAGATGTCGCGCCTTGATGCCGTCAACTACATCTCGCACGGCATCGCCAAGGTGCCAGGCCGCGCCGAACAACGCCGCGTCCGTGGCGCCGAGGAAGAAGCCGATGAGGAGGGCTCGAATCGGCCCGACGGCGAGGCGCTTAGCGCCTACTGCGTCAACCTCAACGAAAAGGCCCTCGAGGGCAAGATAGATCCCCTGATTGGTCGTGAGGCCGAGATCGAGCGGACCATCCAGATCCTGTGCCGGCGCTCCAAGAATAATCCCCTGTTCGTTGGTGAGCCCGGCGTCGGCAAGACCGCGATCGCTGAGGGGCTAGCCCGCCGCATCATCCTGGACGAGGTACCCGAGGTGCTGCGCGACGCGACCATCTTCTGCCTCGACATGGGCAGCCTGTTGGCGGGGACGCGCTATCGCGGCGATTTCGAGGAGCGAGTGAAGATGGTGCTCGCTGAGCTCGACGAGCACGAGGGCGCGATTCTATTCATCGACGAGATCCACACCGTGATCGGCGCCGGGGCGACCAGCGGTGGCGCCATGGACGCCTCGAATCTGCTCAAGCCAGCGCTGGCTAGTGGCACGCTGCGCTGCATGGGATCGACCACCTACAAGGAGTACCGCAATTACTTCGAGAAAGATCGGGCGCTGCTGCGGCGCTTCCAAAAGATCGACGTGATCGAGCCGTCGGTCGAGGACGCGATCAAGATCCTGCTCGGCCTCAAGCCCTACTACGAACAGTTCCACAAGGTTCGCTACACCAACCGCGCGATCCGGGCCGCTGTCGACCTCGCTGCACGCTACATCCACGATCGCAAGCTGCCCGACAAGGCTATCGACGTGATCGACGAGGTCGGCGCCTCGCAAATGTTGGTGCCCGCCTACCGACGGCGTCGCACGATCGGCATCAAGGAGATCGAGGCGGTGGTCGCCAAGATCGCGCGGATTCCGCCCAAATCGGTCTCGAAGAGCGATATGGAGTCGCTGCGCAACCTTGATGTCGAGCTGCGCCGGGTGGTGTTCGGGCAGGATAAGGCGATCGAGGAGCTGGCGACCGCGATCAAGCTGGCGCGGGCCGGTTTGCGCGAGCCCGAAAAGCCTATCGGCTGCTATTTGTTCTCGGGCCCCACTGGAGTCGGCAAGACCGAGGTGGCGCGGCAGCTCTCTCGCATCATGGGAGTCGAGCTGACCCGCTTCGACATGTCGGAGTACATGGAGCGCCACACCGTCTCGCGGTTGTTGGGCGCGCCGCCAGGCTATGTCGGCTTTGACCAGGGCGGCCTGCTGACCGACGCCATCGACCAACACCCCCATTGCGTTTTGTTGTTGGACGAGATCGAGAAAGCGCACCCGGACCTGTTCAACGTTCTGTTGCAGGTCATGGACCATGGCAAGCTGACTGACCACAACGGTAAGGCGGTCGATTTTCGCAATGTCGTCCTGATCATGACGACCAATGCCGGGGCCCAAGAGATGAGCGCCCAGGCGATCGGCTTCGGGCGGGGTCTGAAAGAGGGCGAAGACGAGGCGGCGGTCAAGCGCCTGTTCACGCCCGAGTTCCGTAATCGCCTCGATGCGACCATACGGTTCGCGGCCCTGAGCCCGCCGATCATCGCCCGCGTCGTCGACAAGTTCGTGAATGCGCTCGAGGTTCAACTCAAGGATCGCGGCGTACGCATCGCGCTCACCGACGAGGCGCGCAAGTGGCTGTCGAAAAAGGGCTACGACTCGGTCTATGGCGCCCGCCCGCTCGCTCGTGCCATTCAGGAACACATCAAGCGGCCGCTGGCCGATGAGCTGTTGTTCGGCCAACTCGCTAAGGGCGGCCAAGTGACGGTGCGGATCGAGGACGACAAACCCGTCTTCCGCTACGAGCAGCCGGTCGCGCCCAAATCACGGCCCAAGAAGAAAGGCACTCGCCGCGGCCCCGGCAAGGTCCCCGAACTGGTCGAATAGATGGCCGCCCGCTCTCAGTAGGCCGGCTCGTCCTCAGGTCGGCCGCCGTGATCGGCGTCCGTCACGTCGGCCTTGCGGAACGGCGTTCGTTCGCTCAGCCAGCCGATCTCCAGATCGACTTCCTCGCGCTCGTGTTCGAGGTAGTTGGCCAGAGCCTCGTGGAAACCGCGGTCGCGAATCCAGTGCGCCGAGTAGGTGTGCACCGGCGTATAGCCGCGTTGGAGCTTGTGCGGCCCTTGAGCGCCGGCCTCGACCCGGGCCAGGCCATGAGCGATGGCGAAGTCGATAGCCTGGTAGTAGCACAGCTCGAAATGCAGGAACGGGTGATCCTCGGCGCAGCCCCAATAGCGCCCATAGAGTGCATCCAAGCCGATCAGATTAAGCGCCCCCGCGATGTAGCGCCCGGCCCGCTTGGCCATGATCAGCGCGATGCGCTCGCCCATGGTCTCGCCGATCAGGCTGAAGAATTGACGATTGAGGTAGGGGCTGCCCCATTTGCGCCCGCCGGTGTCCATGTAAAAGGCGTAGAACGCGTCCCAGTGAGCCTCTCTCAGATCGGCGCCGGTCGCGACCTCGATGGTGATGCCGTCGTTGGCCAGGGCGTCGCGGCGCTCGCGCCGGATTGTCTTACGCTTGCGCGCTGACAGTGCGGCGAGAAAATCGTCGAACGTCCCGTAGCCGTCGTTCTGCCAATGAAATTGCTCGCCGGTGCGCAGCAGGAGGCCAGCCTCGCCGAGCCGGCGCCACAACGCCTCGTTGGGGAAATTGATGTTGAGTGACGAAACCTCGAGGCGGCGCGCCAATTCGACGCAGCCGGCCAGCAGATGGCCCTCGATACTGTCCGAGTCTGGTCCGGGCCGCACCAGCAAGCGGGGCCCGGTGACCGGCGTAAAGGGCACCGCCACCAGCAGCTTCGGATAATATCGGCCGCCGGCGCGTGCGTAGGCGGCGGCCCACGCGTGGTCGAAGACAAACTCGCCGTAGGAGTGACCCTTGAGGTACATCGGGACTGCGCCGACCAGATCGCCGCTGGCGTCCTCCATGATCAGGTGGTGTGGCGCCCAGCCCGCTTGAGGCGAGACCGAACCGCTCGCCTCGAGGGCGGCGAGGAAGGCGTGGCTCACGAACGGGTTCTGATCGCCCGCGCAGGCGTCCCAGGCCGGGGCCGCCACCTTGCCGATATCACCCAGCACTTTGATGGCGATGGTTTCTTGTTCTCGATCACCCATGGTGTACTGGCAGGATCATGGCGCGGCCTTGAAGATGATGTTGTCGGCGAAAGCCGCCGCCAGCGCCCACTCCGCTGAGGTCCGCACGGTCCAGGCTAAAAGTGGAACGCCCACCGCGCGCAGTCGCAAGTGCCTGGCGGCAGGGCAACGCCCTAATATCGTAGACGACAAACGCCCACCGGGCCATTCGCGCAAGTGTCCGTGCCGATCGGCCCTCCCACCTCCAACCGGCCCCACCCATACCGCGCGCGCGACCTCGGCGGGGTCGGTGCACAAGGTGTCCACGGGGAAGGCCAGGCACATGACAAGTGAACCAGCGCGTGGTCGGCGGGTTGAACGACATCACGGCGCATTGGCCGTCATAATCCTGGAGCTGCTCGCGGACCCGATGTTCGACGCTACCCATGTGGCGGCGCTAGCTCTTGACTTCGACCAGTACCGGCGCGTCCCGCTATCAGGGCCAATGCGGTGACCAGCGTCGGTACTGCTTGATTGGTGCCGCCAATCTCCGCCTTGCCCAGCGCGGCGGCGCTGTGGTCGACGATACGCCCGTGCAGATTGGTGAGCCGCTCGAGCGGCGCATGGTGGAAGACAACGGGCTCTCCATAGCGGCTCAACTGAACGTCGAGTTCGATCTCTTAGCCGCCAGCGACGGCTTTCTCAAAGGCGGCGAGGGTGTTCTCGGGTGTATCACGATCGTGCAGCCCACGATGGGCGAACGGACGATCGAGCAGCTAACGCGGCGACGGCACCGGCTCTAGCGGAGCTCGAACAGCCCCTCGATCTCCACCGCGATACCCGATGGCAGCGCTCGCGCACCGATCGTCGTGCGCGCGTGGAGGCCAGCGTCGCCAAACACCTCGGCCATCAAGTCGGAGGCGCCGTTCATGACCGTCGCGTGGGCCGTAAATTCCGGCGTGCAGCGGATCAGGCCATAGAGGCGTATGCAGCGCCCGACGCGGTCGAGATCACCACCACATGCATCGCGCAAGGTGGCGAGCAGCCCCAGGCCAACCAGACAAGCAGCTTGGGCGCCGTCCTCGACCGCCATATCCTCGCCGAGCCGGCCCTTGACCAGCGTCCCATCGGCTTGTCGAGGGCCGTGTCCAGCAAGGTGGACGAGCCGCCCTACCGTCGCCGACATGACGTAGTTGGCGACCGGCGATGCGCTGACCGGCAGATTGATCCCGAGTTCAGTGAGCCTTGCGTCTATCGTGCCGGGCATCGCGACGGCCTCACGCCGAGACTTCGAATATGGCGTCGATCTCGACCGCCGAGCCGAGGGGGAGACTGCCAGCGCCGACGGCGAAGCGGGCGTGGCGGCCCTGGTCGCCGAATATCTCGACGATCGTATCGGAAGCGCCATTGATGACCGCCGGGTGATCGCCGAAGTCGCCCGTCGAGCTGACATAGCCGCCGAGACGGACGCACCGTACGACCCGGTCGAGATCGCCACCGCACGCCGCCTTGATCTGGGCGACGACGTTTAGTGCGCACAGCCTTGCCGCGGCCCGGCCTTCCTCTACCTCGACACCGTCGCCGAGAATGCCGGTGTGGCGGACTTTACCATCGGCGAGTGGGATCTGGCCGGCGACGAACACGAGGTTGCCGCTCTGAACGTAGGGAACGTAATTGGCGACCGGCGCCGGGCCCACCGGCAATTCGATCCCCAGCTCTTTTAGCCGCGCCTCTATCCGCCCCGCCATGCAAGCCTCCCGACTGCTTCACGCCGCTCACCGTGGCCGGCGGCGGCTCAATCATAATCTTTAGCCTTTGCGCCGCCAAGACAGCGCCCTCGTCCTCGGCCAGCGGCCAGGCGTCCATGCCTTGGCCGCGGCCGCCCTGGAGCCGGCCCCACAATCCGGTGGTCATCTCGTTGGCGGCTCTGGCCAGCGCCACGTCCGTCTTCGCCATCGCCAATCCGCTCATGCCCGCCCACCGCCCGCCCGATGGGCGGTTGCGCCCGCTCCGCGCCGACGGGCGGCTATGGCGGCATATGGTGCCAGCGCGTCGGCAGGTCGTGCCGACCTGGCCGACAGCGTCAGGTCACGGCGTTGGGGGGCGGGTTTCCGGCGAAGAACGCATCGAGGTTGTCGAGCGCCGTGAACCCCATCGCGTCGCGAGTCTCGACCGTGGCGCTGCCCAGGTGGGGCATCAGAAAGCTGTTCGGCAGGCGGCGATAGCGCTCATCGAGATTGGGCTCGCCGGTGTAGACGTCGAGGCCGATGGCGGCGAGCTTGCCGCTCTCGACGGCGGCGATCAGCGCATCGTCATCGACGATGTCGCCGCGCGCCGCGTTGACTACGACCGCCCCGTCCGGTAGTCGGGCAACGCGGGCGGCGTTAAGAAGATGATGAGTGTCGGGCGTCGATGGGCAGTGCAGGCTGAGAAACGCGCTGACCCCTAGCAGATCGTCCAATTGGGCATGGTAGGTCGCACCGGCTGCCTCTTCCTCAGCGACCCGAATCTCGTCGTAGTAGTGGATTCGCATGTCGAATCCACGCGCCCGTTTGGCGACAGCGCGTCCGATCCGGCCCATTCCGACGATCCCAAGCGTCTTGCCGGTGACGTGGACGCCTGTGCGCATATGCATTGGGCCCCATCCGGTCCAGCCGCCGGTGCGAATCAGGGCCTCTCCCTCGGTCGCGCGCCGGGCCGCGCCGAGCAGCAGCATCATCGCCAGATCGGCGGTCGCGTCGGTCAGGACATCGGGGGTATTGGTCACGACAATGCCGCGCGAACGCGCGGCCGGGATGTCCACATGATCGTAGCCGACCGAGAAACTGGCGATGACGCAGATCGACGCAGGAAGTCGTTCGATGACCTCGGCGCTCAGGCGATCGGTAGGGCACACCAGCAGCGCATCGGCGCCCGCGCATCCCGCTAGCAGCGCCTCGGTATCATGGAGGACATCCTCGTTGTTGAGCTGGGCGTCATAGTCCTTGCCGGCCCTCGCCTCGACAGCCGGTGGTAGCTCGCGGGTCACGAAAAGCTTGGGTTTATCTGGCACGGCATCATCCTCGGTGCAGGCTATTTTTGGGGCTCGCGACCATAGTGGCGGAGGCGCACTTTCGCCAGGGCCGGTTTGGTGTGTAGACTTCGCCAGCCTCCTCTGTACAGCGGACGTTTCAGGTGAAACAAATTAGCTCAGTGGCCCTGTGGGCCGCCGTGTTGGCCATGGTCATCGCCAAGATGGCGGCGGCCGCGTCGCCGATCACCCTGGAGCCTCATCGCGCGATCTACGACATCGTCCTCGCCGGCTCCTCGGGGCCCTCGTCGCTGCGATCGGCCGAGGGGCGGCTGGTGCTCGAGCTCTCAGATGCCTGCGAGGGCTATATCTTCAACCAGCGTTTTGTCGTGCGCTGGGGCTACGAGGAGGGCAGGGAGGTCTTGTCCGACTATATTGTCGCCACCTGGGAGGCTAAGGAGGGCACAGCGTTTCGCTTCGATTCGAGCACCCGGCTCGATGGCGAGGTGATTAAGCGCTATCGCGGCAAAGCCAGGTTGGACGCCGTCGGCCGGTCCGGTCGCGCGGTTTTCTCGCGGCCCGACCTCCCCGACTTGCCGTTGGCGGCCGGAACGATGTTCCCGGGCGAGCATTTGCGCGAGCTCATCGGCGGCGCGATGTCGGGCGAACAACAGCTAACCCGCCAAGTTTACGACGGTAATGGCCCCGAGGGGCTATTCCAAGCGGTCGCCTTTTTCAGCCGGGAGATCGCCGCCGATGCCGGAGCGATGATGCTGATCCGAGATGTGGTCTCGTGGCCAGTGCGGATCGCCTATTATCCACTCCGTGACGAGCGCGAGGCGACCCAAACCGCCGAGGTGCCCGAGCTCGAGATTGGCTACCGACTCTACGCGAACGGCGTCGCCTCCTCGTTCGTACTCGACTACGGCGATACCGTCCTGAAAGGGACCCTCGTCGAACTGAGCGCCGTTTCGAGCGCTTGTTGACGCCCCTATGGAATTCTTAAGGGCCCCGTGTCAATTTAGACCGACCTCCAGCTCGGCGACGCCGACCAAGAAGAGAAGCCCAAGCGGGTGTCGCTGCCCAAGGAGCTTGAGGCCAGTCAGATCACGCTGGCGGCCGCTCTGGCGCTGTTGGCGCTGCCGCGGGCCGGCTAGCGCGATCGGCGGCGGCCGCGCGGGCGTGCAGGCCGGCGACTGGGGGGGGCATTCGCGGGCCGTTGCGCCTCATCGATCGGTTCGAAGCGCAGACCTCCGGTCAACGGTGTCGCCTCCACCAGACGCACGGCGATGGGGTCGCCGAGCCGGAAGCTGTGACCGTGATGGCGACCGACCAGAGCGTGGCGCGTGGGGTCGTGTTCGTAGTAGTCGTCGCCGAGCGAAGACATGGCCACCAGTCCGTCGGCGCCGATCTCGGAAAGGCTGACAAATATTCCGAAGCGCACGACTCCGGAGATGCGCCCGTCGAACTCGGCGCCCACCTTGTCGGCCATGAACGCGGCGGTGTAGCGGTCGAGCGCCTCGCGTTCAGCCGCGATCGCGCGGCGCTCGGTGGCGGAGATATCGGCGGCGATGTTGGCCAGTCGATCGGCGGCCAGTTGGTCGGCGGCATGGGGCGGCAATCGACCTTTGCCCGGACCGCCTTCACTTAGGCCGAGGGCTGAGATCAGCGCACGGTGGACGAGCAGATCGGCGTAGCGGCGGATCGGCGAGGTGAAATGCGTATAGCGCCGCAAGCTGAGGCCGAAATGGCCCACATTGTCA
>Ga0315339_1002089_pt1 | contig 15734 bp, 10 predicted proteins | sample ASW17metaG_FD_204514 | JGI IMG/M metagenome (GOLD analysis project Ga0315339, IMG submission 204514) | Ammonia-oxidizing marine archaeal communities from Pacific Ocean, United States - ASW #17 | ecosystem: Environmental > Aquatic > Marine > Oceanic | place: USA: California | collected 2016-12-05
TGCGCACTGGACGAGCTTCCATCACCAAAGGTCCAGGACCACGAGGTGGGTGCATTGCTCGAGAGATCACTGAAACTCACGGTCAAGGGCGTGGTGCCGGATGTCGGAGTACCGCTGAAGTTCGCCACCGGGGGCGTGGGTGCTGTGGACACCGTGATGTAGTTCGACCTGGTGAGACTGTCGGAGCCATCGGCGTTGGTCGCCGTGAGGGTCACGCTGTAGGTGCCGGCCGTCGTGTAGGTGTGAGAGGGACTCTGCGCACTGGACGAGCTTCCATCACCAAAGGTCCAGGACCACGAGGTGGGCGCATTGCTCGAGAGATCACTGAAACTCACGGTCAAGGGCGTGGTGCCGGATGTCGGAGTGCCGCTGAAGTTTGCCACCGGGGGCGTGGGTGTGGATCCACTCGCGAGGCCAAAATTGTCGGCGTAACCGAGGGAGGGCTGAATCGCGTCTGTTCCGTTTCCGACGAGGACGGTCAGCGTGAACACCGTGGACGTTGTGGAGCTCGGAAACAGTGCTGCCAGGTCGTTGGTGACCGTGGACAAGGCTGTCATGGCGTAGCCGTATTTCGAGGAAGTCCCCGAAGTGGCGGTGGTGGTGTCTGCGTAGAACAGGTTGACCGTCGTGCTGCCATCGGTCACGTCGATGCTCATCCAGTCGTTGTAATTCGAGTTGGCACTTTCATTTCGAAGGAAGGTCGCGTCGAAAGAAAGTTCTGTTTCCCCAGAGAGATAGGAGAAGTCAGTTGAGACGCCAGCCCCTCCGGACGAGGGAGATGTGACGCCGCCTGGGTTGGATGGAGGTGTCGCGCCGTTGGTACTCGCCGCACTCACCTCAAGCCATTGAGATCCCTCGCTGGGCAAATCTCCATCTGAAGATGTCCCGCCAGCGGGGTTGATGATATGCCCCGTGCCAAAGTCAATGTCCCACGGTGCAGAAGGCGAACTGCCCGCAGTTTGTTCCTCAAAGCTTCCGTCTCCGACTCCCTGGGGTGGCGGAGGAGGTGGCTCACTCACGACGATGTAGTTTGTGCGAGTGAGTGTGTCTGAGCCGTCTGCATCCGTAGCCGTCAACGAGACGCTGTAGGTTCCGGCTGCCGTGTAAACGTGGGCTGGGTTCTGTGAGGTAGAGGTGTTGCCATCGCCAAAAGACCAGTCCCAGGCCGTGACGCCAGCAGACGAGTTGTCCGTGAATGCCACGGTGAGGGGGGCATCTCCGGTGGTCGGGGTGCCGCTGAAATTCGCAGTGGGGCCGGTTGGGCCACCGCCTGTGGAGCCGTTGTAAATGACAAGGGCGAAGTCCTGGTCGGTGGAATCGCCATTGCCGGGGACACCATCGCCTGCGAGAGAAGACGCTTCCACGGTTACGGTGAAGGATCCACTGACTCCTGCCGGGAGGAAGACCGATTCTGTGTTGTTCCGAATGTCCGATGAACCGCCTGTGACAGAGGTTGAGCCACTGAAGACGTTGCCCAGGTATGTGCTGCCCCCGACGGTGACGGTCAAGTCGAGATCGTTGACCCAGGGTGCACCCGAGGTCGGCCCAGGCGCGTCTGTCCAGACCAAGGAAACACGGAAGGGCACACCACTACTCTGGACTGTTCCACTCACCGAATAGGTTGCACCCGTTGATGTCAGGAGGTCTGTTTGATCGACCATGACTCGAGGCGCTGAGTCCAGTGTGCGAGTGAGTTGCATGCGCCCCATGCCCTGACTGTTGCTGGGCAGGCTGCCACCAGCTCCGGTCCCTGTCATGTATTCGCCGCCATTGACCAGAGTCGCCTTGAGCATGGCCGGGCTGGGTGCTGACATTCCCTCGTTCAGAAACCACTGATAGACCAGTGCCGCGCCGCCTGCGACGGCGGGCGTCGAGTGGCTTGTTCCGGAGGACCACCCATAGAGTGTCTGTCCGGAGGGCCAGTATTGATTGCACACGCTGGATCCGTTGTAGCTGCTCTGCGGGACGCCCGCCTGGATGTGTGTTCCGGGAGCCACAATCTCGGGTTTCCAGCGGCCGTCTCCTCCACTGCTGTTGACGGGGCCACGACTTGAGAACCCGATGATGTCGTCTGCGCTATTTGCACCGGAGTTGCTTATGGCGCAACCGTCTGTTCCGGTCATGCGCACATTTTCACTGGCACCGACGGTCAAGATGTTCTTGGCCGTTGATGGGGTGGACACCGTGTTCGACCCCGATCCGCTGTTGCCCGCGGCGAAGATGACGAAGTACTCCTGATTCCCGCTCGTCCCGGACTGAGCATCGCGAGTGATGAAGTCGAACTCCTGGGAATTGGAGTCGTAGTCGGCGATGGGGGAGCCACCGCTTTGGAAACTCCAGGAATTGGTGCTGATGCGGGCTCCAAGACCGTAGGCGCTGCTTTCATAGGACGTGGGGTCGAGGCCGCCTGAACCGAAAATGGCTGTGCTGCCGACCTGTGACCAGGGGGCGATGCCGAGTCCATAGTTGTAGCCGTTTGCGTCTTCCGCAGAGGAGCCTGTCCCGGTGTTGAGGCCGCTCACGATGTGTGCGTTGAGAAATCCGTGTCCGCCCTGTGATCCACTCTGGCCCGTCGGGTTCTGACTGAAAGCAACGCGCGACGAAGCGAGGTCGGGGTGCCCCGTCAGGGATGTCGCATCGTCGACCACATTCACAGAAAAGGAACCGAACTGAGATGATGTAAAGCCCTGTGAAGAGAGCCAGCTCAAGTAACCAGGACCCGACGGAGAGTTGCCGGAGAGATTGCCCGCAACGATCTGGCCTTGGGCTTCATCGTGATAGACAGCGACGCCGCGCTTCTCGATTTGAAAGACGCGCGGGTTGGATGCAATCTCGCGAAAAACGAGAGGGCGCACCATGGCGTGCACGTTCACCCATGGACCAACGACCTTGTAGCCAAGGATTTCATCGACGAGTCCTGCGACGGTTTGCACCGAAGACCGTGGGTCATCTCCAGCAATCAACTGGATGGTCACCGAGCGAGGTTCTTGGAGGTCACCCTCAAGGGCACGCCGTACCGACGGAGTCATTCGAAACCCGGGCTCGTACGCGCCGACATACTGGACGTGCATTTCATTTCGCACCAGATTTTGCAACGCGAGGACCTGATCGATGCCTGCCTGTACTACATAGGCATTCATCGACATGTACTGCAAAATTTCAACGCCGAGTTCTTCTAGTTCGTTGCGCCAAAGATCTTGAACCGGTGCGGCAAACTGCACCAGATAGAGTCCCGCGAGTGGGTCCATGAAGCTTGAGCCGGGAAGGCCGAAGAGATCTTCGGGGGCCATGCGAGCCAGAGTTTCAAGCGGTCGGCGGGTGTCGAGGAGAAGGCCATTGAGTGCGATCAGATCCATCTCATCCCGGAACGGGAGGCCCGATGAACGCAGGGCTTCCCGACCGCCGTAGGCTTGCTCGTCCACGATGGCGATGACAAAGCTTTCGTAGTCAAAGACTTGTTGGACGGCGCCGAGCGAGAGCAATTGCGACAGAGAAGTTGTGTCCGAGCGGTCGATTCGAACCTTGTGAAGCGGTCCAGACCCAAACGAGTGGCTGGGTATCGCAGCGTCTTCACCAGTAAGGCGCGGGTCGATTCCAATCACCTGGGCATCGACATGTGTCGTGAACAGTGTGGTGACTGTCAGGAGAGTCAGAGCTAATGGACGGAGGGCATGGACGAAGAAGCGTGAAGTCATCGGAATGCTCGCGGGATTCGGGACGAGTGATCCACTGATGCGGAACGCATGTTGACGAGTCGTTCCGATCGGACGCTCCGGCGCCAATGTCATGCGCACGCTGCCACCCGTGCGATGCAATCTTCGACGGTCGGAACCCGATTGAAGCTAAGGCAAGAACCGAAGATCGAACAGGGTGTTTTTTATCCTGCGTGTTGTGAACGAGTGATCTCTTGCCTTACGCGGCGTGCGTCATGCACGCACATTGTCATCAGTGAATTTAACGCACGCTTTCCAAAGGCGGCGGAGCACGGCGCTTCACTGGTGAAACGCTGGGGGACTTCGAGCGCCCGGAAGTTCGCGGTGAGTGTTGTCACTTTGCAAACACCAGGGCGTCATCAGGTCGTTGCGTTTGCAACGTCGAGTTGGCGCTTATGCGGGCTCTTTGCGGGGCTGCGTTTCTCGCACAAAGAATGCGATGACGGTGCAAATGAGCATCAGGGCAACAATCAGGCCAAACCCTCGCAATTCTTGAGTCGCGGAGGGCCCCTTCGAGGAGGAGACACCGATGTCCGCGAGTAAGCCGACGCCAGGTTGCACGGCGACGGGCAAGATCATGGTGATGAAGTTCACGAATGCGAGTTGAACGCCGCGCATCTGCCTGGCAGCAGAATCTGCCGCCATCACGAAGGCGAGTGCCTGTCCGCCGGTGGCGAGGCCGAGGATGCCGAGCAGCATGACAGCGAACCACGCGGGTTCTTGATTCGTCAGCAAGAGCAAGGTGGCGGCTGTTGTAGATACAACAGCGCAACTGAGGAAGATCACACGTCGGCGGCAAAGTCGATCAGCAAGCATTCCGCAGCCGACGCCACCCACGGCAAAGCCAACGAAGACCATGGTGGTGGCAAGGCTCGCTGCGCGTGACCCCATGCCCGTTTCGATTTCTAGAAAATTTACACCCCAGAGATCGCCGATCACTGAAATCGGTAGATAGAGACCGGCGGAAGCCAAGGCAAGAAGCCAGAGCTGGCGATTTTTAGCGACGCGCATAAAAGTCGCGAGCATGGGCTCTGGAACATCAGGGTTGTAGCCGTCCTCTTTCATGAGTTCGATAAACCACAACGGGCGCTTGGGAAGCACAAACCAGAGCAGGCATGCGATCGCCAACCCGACCCCAGCGCACGTGTAGAGAGGAGTGCGCCATCCAAAAGAGTTCGAGATTTCTGTCAGGGGTAATTCAGCTGTCGAAGCACCCAGTGTTCCCATGGCGACAGTGAGGCCGGGTACGATGCCGTGGCGTCGTGGCGGGAACCACACCATTGCCAGGTACACCACGCCGAGGTACGCGACGGCGCTTCCCAGCCCCTGAAGAAAGCGCCCGAAGCCCATCATGAGGAGGCTGTCGGCCGAAGCCAGCAGGAGGCATCCGAGCGCGACGATCACTGCTGCAGGGGCGACCACCATTCGTGTGCCATGGCGATCGAGAAGGCGTCCGATAATCAGTTGAGCAGGAGCGTAGGCCAGGAAGTACATCCCCATGGCCAGTCCAAACCGTCCCTCAGACGCTCCGGTCACACTCAGAATGTCGTCTCGCAGTACGCCGGGCGCAACGCGTGCAAAGAATTCGTAGAAGTAGAAAGCAGCGCCGACAAAGAAGAACAGCCAAGGGCGCGGCCCGCTGCGAGCTTCTTCAGCTTCGTGAACAATGGCTTTTGGCGTTCGGTGTTTTCGCATTGGAAGAAGAGCCTTGCGGAGCTTTCTAGGTAAGAACACCTCGCGTTCGCATAGACCGCGAATAAAGAGCGAGAGTCAGGGTCACAAGAAAGATCACGGCTCCAAAGACCAGTTCGCCGGGGCTTCCCATCATCGTCATGCCTTCCAACATGACGTAGTTCTGGAACGTGACGATCACATAGGCGATGCACGCGATGAAATAGAGAGAGACTGCACCGCGTTTCCTTAGCAGGAGCGACAATGCACCCAATTCGCCAGCAAAGACTGAAGTCCCCCAGAGGATGACGAGCCAGGTCGGGTAGCTCAAAAAGTACTCAACTTGCTCCGGCGTAAAGCCGCTTAGCCACTCTTCGTTTTGGGTCTGGGTCATGAGGAAATCCATGACGCCCATGGCGCCCCACAAAAGTGCGAGTACACCAATGAACCACAGGTGCCTTGGTGTGCGTTGAGGTGGAGTGCTTTGTGCTTCGCGCATGCCTCCCGTCCCTCTCAGGAATGAGTTCAGGTTCACTCGGATTTTCTCGACAAATCCTAGCATTGAGGGCTTCAGGGGCCGTAGATGCAAAGCTGTCTGCAAAAGCCGCAGCGCTGCTTGCTCTGCGCGACACCTGTGAAACTGAGCCGAGGGTTCCTTTTCAGGTCTCGCTGCCAACTGAATGGTGTGTGCGAAACATATTGCCTGGATCGTATTTCTGTTTGATCCTCTTCAGCCGAGGATAGTTGGTGCCCCAGAATGCCCGCTGCCAGTCGGGCTCGTGGTAATCGGCTTCGTTCGAATAGGTTCCGGCACCGGGTGTCGCCTGCCGAAGAATCTCCATGCCCGCATCGATCTTTTTGGCGATCGCTTTTCCTTTCTCGTGATCGGGACCCTGCCCAGGGACGCCCGGAAAAGCATGAGCTTCACTGGCCGCCATGAGGATCCATGCCGACGCTTCAAAAACGGCTGGATTGATCGAGGTTTTGCGATCTCTCTCGAGAGCCCCCCGAGGGGCGCCGGCGAGGCCCTTGTTCACATAGAGACTGAACTGCCAGTGCCTGGATGCTGCGAACAACGTGTCGGCCAGTTTTTCAGGTTCTGCGAAGAGGTGGGCTGGAAGCCAGCGCGATTTGTAGTTGTAGATGTACTCCGAGACGGCTTTTTGGTTCGTTGCCCACCAGAACTGACCGCGCGGTTGTCCCTCGCGGTTGTCGACTTGCACGACCGAAGGGTTGTTCTTCTGCCAATAGTCGAGGTTCCAGAGATCACGGAAGGGGAGGACCATGAAGCTGAGTTCCCCGCTGTAATCATCCGGGCGCGCTGTGACCCAGTCTTGCAAAGGTTTCCAGACCTGGCGCGCCTCCTCTTCGGAGAGATCGAGGAAGGTGAGTGAAACCTTCAACTCGTTTGCGGAGGTCAGCTTCACCGTCTCGCCCCAGTTCTGATTGTTCAGGTTCTCTGGATAAAAACGGATGAAACGCGCGAGTAATTTCCGAAAGGCCTCGTCGCTGGAGGCAGAGATGGTTCCGTTGAGCCCCCCGATTGTCTTGGGACTCTCGTGAGTTCGCAGAGTGAGGCGAGTGACGACGCCGAAGGTTCCCCCCCCGCCGCCGCGAAGTGCCCAGAAAAGATCAGCATTCTGATATTCGTTCGCGAGGAGTAATTTGCCATCCGCCGTCACCAGTTCGGCTTCAAGCATGCTGCCCGCAGCACTCCCGAACCGCTTTGAGAGAGCCCCGAACCCTCCGCCGAGGATGAACCCCCCCGTTGCGCCGACCGACGTGCATCCTCCTCCTTGGACATAACGTCCGTGCTGATTGGTGACGGCTTCATACGCCTCCAACCAACGCGTCCCGGCTTGGACAGTCACGGCAGGGACTCCCGTCCCCGTGCCACCAGCAGGGGTGAATGCATCATGAACCGTCACGGCGCGCATCTTGTGAGTCCAGACAAGCAGAGAGTCGGCCGCGTTGGAACGGCCCAGGTAGTCGTGGCCTGTCCCCTTGATGACGAGTTTGACGTGATGCTCTCGAGCGAAGTTCACGGCAGCCATGATGTCGCTTGGCGTTTCAGCTGTGATGGCGTAGGGACTGACGCGAGCCGTCCAGGCGTCTTGCCAGCCGGTGGTCTGGGTCGCTCCGGGTTGTTCTTCGAGATAGAACGGGTTCTTCATGTTTTCCAGAGTTGTGGCACATGCGGGAGTCTCTGCGCTGATCATGCAGGCTTCGAGTGGAGGTGAGACGGGAATCAGCCGTCCCTGCACTCGTTCGTTGAGAGCGTCCCATTCATCTCTGCCCGGCCACGGGGGCCTGTTGACTCCCTGATGGCTGAAACGCTCGAAACTGAGCGATGTAGGAGTCGCTACAACGAGAGCAGCAAGCTTGGTGAGAGTCCCGAGGAAGTATCTGCGGCTGAGAAAGCGAAGGATCTTTCCGGTCTCCGTTGGATGACTGGCTCGTGGCGTGCGGCGGTCTTCTCAGTCTTCGGGAAAATTGTGCAGCAAGGGCAAGCTGAACGCCGTTCTAGTGCTGTTGGCGCCATTCCCCAATCCGATCTGCGGCCGCCTCAATCTGGTCGGTGGATCCTGCGTACGAAAAGCGAATGTAGTGCTGGCCAGAGAGTGGGCAGAAATCTGAACCAGGGGCCGCGAGGACGTGTGCGTTCTCGAGCATGTCGATGCAGAAATCGACACTGTCCTCTGCCAGGTGTTTTACGTGGCAGTAGAGGTAAAATGCTCCGTGCGGAGCAGCGAAGCGATCGAAGCCCATTCCGGGAAGTCGATTCAGGAGGATGTCCCGATTGCGGCGATAGCGTTCAACGTGCTGGTCTAGCTCTGTTCGACAGTCCAGGGCATGGGTGGCACCGATCTGTGCAGGAACAGGCGGGCAGAGATAGAGGTTGTGTGCCAGACCTGAGATCGGTGTGACGAGATAGTCCGGGATGACCATCCAACCGAGTCGCCAGCCAGCCATGGAATAGTACTTCGAGAAACTGTTGACCACGATGGCTTCAGCTGAGTAGCTGCAAGCCGTTGCCGGGGGGAAGTCATCTTCAAAGACAATGCCGTGGTAGATCTCGTCGGAGATGAAGCGAATCGCTTTCTTCTCGCAGTAAACGGCGAGTTCCTTGAGTTGTTCCGGATGAATCATTGAGCCCGTCGGATTGCCGGGGCTGGCAACGATGAGTCCATCGATGGGCTCGTCTATGGCTTCGAGATCAGCGATCGTTGGTTGGAATCCGTTTTCTATGGATGTCTCGAAAGGAACGCATTCCACGCCGAGCGTCGACATGGCGTAGCGGTATCCATAATAGAACGGTTGAGGTAGCGCGACGCGCTGCCCAACATCAAAGCAACCGACCAGCGCAAGAATCATGGCGCCCGAAGCGCCAAAGGTGATGACGATCCGGTCCGGGTCGACATCGGCGTTGTAGAGTTCGGCGTATTGCCGGGAGATCCTCTGGCGTAACGCGGGGATGCCGGCAGCTCCTGTGTAGCCTAAGGTTCCGTGCTGGCTGGCTTCTTGGATCGCATCGAGACATCCGTCTGGAGCTCCCGTGCTCGGTTGGCCCACTTGCAGATAGAGGATGTCCTGGCCCGCCGCTTCGATGTTTTTTGCGCGTTGCTGAAGCTGTTCGGCGATGCTGGGCGCTGCCCCTCTGTGTGAAGGCTCAAAGTTGGGTGGTCGCTGGCCCATTGCTTCTCCACGGAGTTGTTGGGGCAAGGCATGTCATTCTGGCGAATGGGCGCCCCAATGTATGCAACTGCGTTGACTCAGCTGTGACGTAGCACCCTTCAGCGAGGCACGCGCATGACCAACGGGTCATGGATGGCGTTCATGACATTGCTGGAGTTCATGAATGAAATGTGTGTCAACAGGAAGCCCCATGGAGTTGACGTAACATTCACATTCACATCTGCGCCTGGAACGAAATCTCCCCAAGGGGGGATGAATCCGAACCACTGGTAGTAGTTAACGTGGTAGGCGCTCGCCGGCGGCAATCGAACTTCGGGGTCGAGGTCCACGGTTGAGTCGTTTTCGATCGCATCGGCGTAGGCGGTGAAGGGAATATCAAATTCGCCGATGCTGGCTTTGTTGTCGTTGAGGCGCTTGGCGAGGTCATGTACAGAGCCGCCGCCATGGCTGAAGCCATACAGTGCAACGTGGACCACTCCTCGATCCTGAACAGCGCTCACAATCTCGTTGTAGACAGCTCCGGATCCGTTTGCAGCCACCTTGTCTTCAACGTACATGTGTGAGTCGTACGCTTGCTCTTGGAACTCGATGGCGAGAACGGAAATGCCTTCATTCGGTCCAAACGGTGGATCTGTCGGAAACTGAAACTCGCCATGCAGCCCAATCAAGACGCTGGTGAAGGGAAAGAAGCGGAGCCTGTCAGAAGTGACGACTTCGCCAGTTGTCATACTGCGTGCTTCGAGGGTGAGTCGCGCTGAGCCGCCGTGCGGATTCTCGACCCAGATAGACCCAGTCGTAGTTGATGGGCTGACCACGCTCTCGTTATTCGCGTCGAGTATCGCCGCGTTTTTTGTGGCGTTGCTCCAGACCTTGATGCTGTCGCTGCTTCGACGCATGACGTACTCATAGCCTGTCGGTGCGGGCGCCTCGCTGACATTCCACACCACTTCGATGAGGTCGTTTTCGCCCGAGACAGAAGTGTCGTCACGGTCGGGCTCCGAGTTGCCGTTGTCGTCGTCCCCGTTGATGCGTATGCCGACCCCGGGGGTCTCTTCGGTTGTGTCTGGAACACTGCGTCGGATGAGCGGTGATCCATAGGCCTCTGATTGCGGGCGATAGGCTGTCAGGCCGACACTCAGCATCGGTGGTGGCGGTGGATTGCCGCTGGTTGGCAGGCCCACGGAAGATGCCCCGGAGACGCGACCACCTCCCGGAGAGGGTGTCGGAATCTGGGTGCTTTGAAGCCAGCTGATACAAAGTGCACCTAGAAGTCCAAGGCGCACAGAGAGCATGAGTTTTTCTGCCACTTGCATCCCTGGAGGATAAGGGATCATTGATGATTCGTCTGCCTTGGTGGGGAATCGGCCATGGAGGTGCTTTCCTACGCCTTCTCAGAAGGCTCCTCTGGAGTCGGGGCCTACAGCAGAGTTCTGTTGGGTGGCGGAGTTGGGTTTCATCTCGGGTACGCTGCTCTGAAAGAGACATTTTTGCGTTGCTGGGGGCTCCTCGCCATCGAACCCAATCCTCTTAATTCTGGCGCTCTGATCAGATGCGGTTGTCGGTTCCCCGGCAGGTCCCTTTCTGTTTTACGGCTGTTGGCCATCTTTGTCGGCATGTCGATTGTCGGTTGCGCAGAGAGCCAGGAGGACAGTCGGCCGAATCTTGTGCTGATCGTTGTCGACACACTTCGCGCAGATCATCTCGAGATTTATGGATATGGGCGCGAGACGTCGCCCGCGCTTAAAGAACTTGCGGAGCGCGGCATCGTTTACGAGAAGCATGTCGCCAGCGCAGGTCAGACGGTTCCCTCGACACTGACGCTGATGACTTCGTTGCACCCTGCTGAACACGGCTTTCGCCACCTGGGCAACGGGCACTTCAGCAAGAACAGGCCCGTCTATCCCGAAGCGTTGACGCTTTTGCCTGAGGTCTTCAAGGAAGCGGGCTATGCGACGGCCGGCTTTGTAGGCAATCCCTTTCTACAAGATAAGAACGGTTTCTCTCAGGGATACGACCGTTTCCTCTATTCGGATGCTGAAGGTGCTCGGCTTACCAATGCAGCCATTCGATGGGTGGAGCAGCGCGCATCCGAAGAGGAACCATTCTTTCTTTATGTTCATTATTTTGATGTTCATACGCCTTACCGCCCGCCAGGCCGATTTCGCGAGATGTTCCCACGCCCAGCAGAGGGTCGCGTTATCGAATCCAATGGGCGTGTGCCCGGTGTGCGAAAGCGTGACATTCGCACGACGGTTGCCCTTTACGACGGAGGTATCGCGTACGTTGATGACCAGATTGGCCGGTTGCTTGAGCATCTGGATGAACTCGGCGTCCTGGAGGAGACCGTGGTCGCTGTGACCTCAGATCATGGCGAGGAATTCATGGACCATGGAGGCTTTGGTCACGGAACACATGTGCATGGTGAACTCGTTCGTGCCCCTCTCGTGATTGCGGGCCCTGGTGTCCCAGAATCAGGTGGCCGCGAAGAAAATTTGACTCATCACCTCGATCTTGCTCCGACACTTCTGTCCTTGTTAGGTCTTGGTGTTCCGGATGAATTTCGAGGTGAACCGTTCGAAGGAACTGGCACTGTGGCATTCGCTGAAGACGGTCCTTTTTATGCCGTGCATGCGGATGGCTACAAGCTGATCGTTAATACGAACACTGATGGGGCGCAGGTGTATTCGCTGGGCGATGCGCTTGATCAGAGCCCACTGCAAGAGCCTGAGATTGAACGGCAATTACGCGATCGTCTCGCGTGGTACCGCGCTCTGCACAAGCTGCACGGTGAGGATGCCGACGCTGAGATCCCAGGCTGGACTGATGAGGAACGAGCCAAGCTTGAAGCACTTGGCTACACCCGGTAGCCCAGGTGCTTCACTGACCTGGGATTTTCTTCTGTTTTCTTCTGTTTTGAATGATGGGCTGCAGATCGGGCCTTTCGAGGCTTCTTTGAATAGGCCGCTGTCCAGGGGCTTCATATGGGGCGAGACCGCCTCAATCGCCCAGGGCTGAATCTCCGAAGAGTTTGTCATGGGAAGCGCGCATCTCACCTCCTTGCTCAAGATCACCCACCCCCTTCTCCAGGGGGGTATGTCTTGGGTGAGTCGATTTGAACTTGCTGCAGCTGTGTCCGAAGCGGGTGGGTTGGGAGTGATCGGTTCCGGGGGTATGGAGCCAGAGGAACTGCGCAGGGAGATTCGCAGTTTGCGTGCTCAGACAACTCAGACGTTCGGAGTGAATGTTCCGCTGCTGAACGTGCGCCCAGATGGCAACGCTGGCATCGTCGAGCAATTGATTGACGTGGTTTGTGAGGAGAGCGTTCCTGTCGTCGTTACTGGTGCTGGAACGCCCCGTCGCTTTACGGAACGCCTCCATGGGGCAAATGCGTTGGTCTTGCATGTTGTGCCCTCGGTTGAGCTCGCGCAGAAGTGCGAACAAGCGGGCGTTGACGTGATCATCGCAGAGAGCCAAGAGGCGGGAGGGCATGTCAGTGTCAAAGGGCTTTCATCGTTTTCGCTGATTCCCCAGGTCGTGGACGCGGTGGATGTCCCGGTGGTTGCGGCAGGAGGTATCGCTGATGCGCGGGGAGTCGCCGCGGCACTCGCGCTGGGCGCCGCAGGCGTGCAGGTTGGAACGCGCTTCATCGCAACGCATGAATGCAATGCTCATCCCGCATTCAAGCAGGCTTTGTTGAGCGCGTCGTCGGAAAGCACGGCCATCTACTGTCGGCAAGCGCATGCCAGTCGTGCGCTTGTCACGCCGGCCGTCAAAAAACTTCTCGAGATGGAATCTGAAGGACGCACGGTCGACGAACTGATCCAGTTTCGTGGTCGTGGCCGTGCCTTTGAAGGTTGTATCGAAGGCAATCTGGATGATGGCCTTTTGCCTTCGGGATCTGGCGCCGGCCTTGTGCAGAGCACACAGACGGTTGCCGAAGTGGTCGCCGAACTGACCCAGGGCGCGACACGAATCCTTGGTGACCTTGGCAAGGCCATCTCGCCGCCGGCAAGGGGCAGCGGCACGGACGCCAAGTGATCGCGCAAAAACGTCGCGATCTCCCTCTTCTGGATGCCTTGCGATTGCTCGCAAGTGGGGCCGTTGTGTTTCACCACATGCGTGGCGATTCACTTTTCGGGATTCCCTTTGGCTTGCCGCTTTTCCTCGTGATCATGTTTGCGCTTGCTTCGGGAAGCGCGAAGAGAGAGCCGTTCACGGATTTCGCGCGACGGAAGTCGCACTATCTTCTCCTGCCGTGGGTTCGTTGGAGTTTCATCTACATCGTCGTTCTTGGCGCGATCGATGTTGTTCGAGGCGGTGGCCCTTGGGATCGCCTTGAGCCTGCGATGGTCTACTACGGCGGACACCCCGCGCTTTGGTTCCTGCCCTTTGCAACAGTTGGACTCGTGGTGGCCAAAGGACTGCAGATGATCACGAGAGGCTGGGATCCCCTCGGCTCTGCCATGTCGTTGGCCGTGCTCGCCTTTCTTTCAACCGTTGGGATGGCCTGGTTGCATCCGAGCGAGATGCCGACACTGGCGCGATCCTGGTTGTCTGTTTCACCTTCTGTTTTTTGGGGCCTGGCTATCGGGCAGAGCGTTCGTGCCCGTAGTTCCGGAGAGAGATTGTGGATTCTCCTGGGGGCTGCGTGCCTGGCGTTTCTTCTGCTCTTGCTGGTGCCGCTCTTGGGGCTTGCCGAGGACAGCGCGCGTGGAATCACTCTCGCTGTCGGTTTGACATGCTTGGGTTTTGGATTGCGCCCCGAGATACCGGAGTCGATCCGTTGGCTGTCAGGCACGACTTTTGGCATTTACCTCGTACACCCTTTTGTCAGCAAGGCGTTGGTCGAGGTCTTTGATGTATTTACATGGCCTGCAGCCGTTCACGCGGCCATCACCTGGACGCTGGCTTGTCTCGGTGTGCTTGCCCTTCGGGCGACGGGGCTGCCATGGCACGAATTGTCGACCAAGCGGCCCGTGACGGGAACGCCCACGGGCCGACTGGACTGGACTGGCAAATCGAGCCCCCCAGGTGACCCGGGGGACGTGAGGTAAGGGCGCCGCTTCTCACCTTCGGTTTTTTGAAGGACCGCAGGTGACAGTCAGTTGCTAGGGCGTCGTTGCCTTCAGGGCATTGGACAGGGTGATCTCCCAGATCACAGAGATGTCCTGGACCAGGAACTGAAACCACAGTTCGCTCATGGGTGGCAGTCCTGGCGGCCAGGTCGTCGCGAGTGGGATCTCTCCGGCACCGTTGGTGACGAAGAGGATCTGCCTGTTTGGGGGCATCGCATAGATCGTGCCGCCGAAGAAATCATTCGGAACAGAGGTGAAGGACAGCCAGACAAGGCTCAGTACGCCAGCTGGAGCATTGCTGAGTGTGAGCGAAGCCGTGGAGCCAGGTGTCAACGGCCCACTGCCCTCAAGAGTGACGGCTCCGTTGGAGCCGACGGTTCCGCCGCCAAGGTCTTGCCAGGTCTCGATCACGGGCAGGTCCAGGACCCAGCCGTCCGGGAAGATGGGGTCTGGCCCCCAGCCACAGATGCGCTTGCCGTCGGGAGAGATCGAGGTCGCGTTGGCGAACAAGAGCGGGTCTACGGTCAGGCCAAGGCCGCTCGCGTAGTCGGCAAGCCGAAGGGTGCCGACACCCTCGAACCAGATCCAACTGACCAGACCGCCGAAGAAGAAAGAGCCGCCGCCGCCTACGATCGTCTTGCCGTCGTCTGAGACTCCAAGAGCCCAGTAGGACTGACCAGGTGAGGCTCCCGGAGGAGCGCTGAGAACTTGGACGGCTCCATCGGATGCGCGATAGCGAAAGGGGCGGTCGAACCGCTGACCGACGGCATAGGCTCCATCGGTGCTGATGGCGTTCACTTCTCCGAGTCCGTCGGGGTTAGACGGAGAAACGAGAATGAGTTCTTCCGTCATGCTGGGGCCGCGCCAGAGTGCTGCACGGCGAGGTCCGTTGTTGGCTTCATCCCAACCACCAATCACGCTGCCGTCTCCTGAAATGGCACTCGCACGGGAACTGTTCGGTCCCATCTGTGGCATCTGCACCATGCCTGTGGCTGCGGTCCACTTGAAAGCTGCGGCTGTTCCCGCGTCGACCCAGGCAAGGCCCACCACTGTCGAACCATCGTTGGAGATGTCGTAGCCGGAACTGAGTGACGCCCCACTGGGCGTGCCGCCCGGAATACCACCGAGTGGCAGCACGACTCCTCCCGGAGACCAGCGGGTGGCCACATCCAGGCCGCTGATCGGATCTGTGGAAGTTCCCGTGAAGATGCTCCCGTCAGCCGAGAGGGCGGGGACGCCACCGCCGCTCACCATGCCGGGGACAGTCTGCTGGCCACCGCCTTCGGTCCAGGTGAAGCCTGCACCAATCACCGTGCTGCCGTCAGCCGAGATGTCCACAGGCTGCCCGGGTCCCACGTCAAAGTAGGCCGCATCACCACCAGCGATGGCGGCCGCAGGGCAAAGAGTCAGGGCCAGCAAGATTGTAAATGCGGGACTAGGAGTGCGAATCGCGAGCATGGAGTCTTCTCTATGGTGTTGGATGTGAAGTCCTCATGGCCACGGCAGAGGAGTCCCACAACATAACCTTTAATGAAGGTTTTAGGGGGGGCACTTCTGTTGAGGGCCTCAGTCGCGGAGA
>Ga0315339_1002090_pt1 | contig 15726 bp, 16 predicted proteins | sample ASW17metaG_FD_204514 | JGI IMG/M metagenome (GOLD analysis project Ga0315339, IMG submission 204514) | Ammonia-oxidizing marine archaeal communities from Pacific Ocean, United States - ASW #17 | ecosystem: Environmental > Aquatic > Marine > Oceanic | place: USA: California | collected 2016-12-05
GATCATAATCCTCACAAACGGGCAGTCTTTCATCAAACATACCATGTACTTCAAGCAGTTCACGACGGAGGAGCACTGTTGAAGGAGCCATCAAACAAAGTGCCAGACTTGGCTGAAAAATCCAGCCATCCCGTTTTTGATGCTTTTTTTTCGGGTTGACCCGGATTCCATTCCTGATCCATATTTCATCAGTAAAATGAATCGGAAATCCCTGTCGAATTTTGGTTTGTTCGATTTGCTTTTGTAATTTTTCCGGATGCCAATAATCATCTGAGTCCAAAAAGGCGATCCACTCGCTGTCGCTTTTTAAAACAGCAGCATTTCGTGCAGCACTGACTCCCCGGTTTTTTATTAATATAATACACCGGATTTTTCCGGAATAGCGTTCAAAAATTTTTGCTGTAGAATCAGTCGAAGCATCATCTACCACAATCAGTTCATAATCCTGGAAAGTCTGTGTTAAAACCGATTCAATTGCTGCTTCCAGCCATTCGGCCCGATTCCAGGTTGGCAGTATGACAGTTACACTCGGCATGACACAATCATATAATTGCTCAAGTTAATGAATACTGAATCCATGATTTTACTTGACAAATTTTTTATACCCCCATAAGGTATAATACAAATTGCTAAATAGTTTTTCTTTTGTCATTCCGGACTTAATCCGGAATGACAATGCAGAAGAATCGGAAGCGGCGCCGCATCCCAATGAAAATAACTCGGAGGATGAGAAAATCAAACAACATATGAGTAAGGATTTTGTGCGGTTTAAGATGAATCCCTTGTACATGACATCCTGAATCTATAATTGTCTTTTTGGTATTTTTTAACAATTTCATCTTTCAGCAAGCCCAATTTAATATTCACTTTTTGAGGAGTCAACAATGCATCCAAGTCACGAAAATCAACTTGTTCGCCTGAAAAAGGTTGAAGGACAGGTACGAGGAATTCAAACTATGATTGAGGAACGTAGATATTGCATGGATCTTCTGTCCCAAATCAGAGCAGTGACAGGAGCAATGCGTAAAATTGAGTCTGGAATTTTAGCAAGCCACCTGCAGCACTGTGTCAATGACGCAATTACCTCGAAAAGTCAAAAAGAAGCTACGGTAAAAATTAAAGAAATTACACGTCTCTTTGAAAAATTGAATTAGGTGCTAAATCATTTTGGGCTGCTTCTTGATGAGTTGTTGAGATAATAAATACCAGACCAAACCTGCTGCTTGCATTAAAACCAGTACACCAATTGCGACTTGATAACTTTCAGGATCATAGCCAATTTCTGTAGTTGGCCAGAGTTCAATGATGGCTCCTATACCCCACTGGATAATAAATGCCCCCATAAAAACCTGCACATTCAGGATTGTACTAACACGTCCGGAATATTTTTTTGGAAAAATTTGAGCTAAACCCGCAAATGTTAAAATGCATGAAGAGCCCAAAAATCCAAAAAATACAACCAGTAACAAAGGACTTGTTGCCCAGCCATAAGCCATGGATAATTGCGCGATTAAAAATAAAGTCATTCCAAAAACACCCACAGTAATCGGGCGGATATCAAAAAGCTGAGAAAGTCGTTCAGAGAAAATTCCAAGTGAAAAATAACCGGCAATTATAGCCAGTGTCATTGCGAATAATAGTTGTGTCGAATCCCCCTCACTAAGACTCACAACGTCTCTCAGCCATGGTTTAATCCAGAGTCCGTGAATCGCCAAGAATGACCCATTGGAAAGTGCTGTTAAAGGGACAATGCTCCAAAAAACCGGGCTGCGGAATATTTGACCCATTTCTTTGAGCTGTGTTTTTATTGCAGGATGTTTGTCAACAGAACTTTGATGTTCAGGTAAAATAAACCATAAAAACAGTGAAGCAAAAACTGTAATGATGGCAAGACCCTTGAAAACACCACGCCAGTCTGTGATTGAAAGGACATTCTGCAAAGGAATAGTCGCCACCAGGGCTCCCAACCCACCTGCAACCATTTGCAAACCGTTGATCATCGGCAAACGTCCACTGGAAAACCAGATTACATAAGCTTTGAATGCTGCCATCAGACACGCGGAAACACCTAAGCCGATCAGCAATCTGCCCAAGATCAATCCTGAAAGTGAATCTGCCTTCGAAAAAATCCACGCCCCCAATGCGGCAAATAAAAGCAGAACCGCTTCCGTACGCCGCGGACCATAACGGTCGAGCAATATACCCAAAGGCAGCTGAAAAATCGCAAATGAAAAAAAATATGCGCCTGTTAAAAGCCCCAAATCAGCAGGTCCGAGTCCAAGTTCATTAACCAGATCACTCTCAATTATCGCATTGGTATTGCGATAAAAATAGGATATAGCATAGCCTAAGGCAAAAGGAAAATAAACACGCGCGAAAAGCATTTTCTTAAAATGTCAGGCTTGAAGATTTAAGTGGGTCTAAAGAATATTAGTGACGTCAAAGCAGGCCGATGAATCAAAATTCAATACCAATTCTGGCACGAATTCCTTTGTCAAAATGGTGTTTGATTTTTTTCATCTCAGTGACCAGATCCGCCCTCTCAACAAGTTTTTCGTGAGCATAGCGTCCGGTAAAAACTAGCTCCACATTTTTCGGACGATCCTCCACAATTTGAATTGCTTTTTCTACAGAAAGCAAACCCCTGTAAATACAATAATTAATCTCATCGGCAATAATGAGGTCGTACTTTCCAGACTTTACCTGTTCGTGCAGATCTTCCATTTCAGGTTCCATTTTTTCTTTCATCGTTTCCACATCTTCAGGAATTGTTTTGCTTACACAAAGGGCCCAATAATGCGGAACATTGAGGAAAGTCAGGTTTGGGTGAAAATTTTCCGGACAGAGTTTCAACTCGCCTGTTTTCCAGCGCGGTTTGAGCATCCGCACATAATAAACGTGCATTCCTGAACCCAGCGCACGCAGCATCAGTCCAAGCGAAGCTGTACTTTTGCCCTTGCCTTCTCCGGTATAAATTTGAAATGCACCCTGTTTTATTTTGGGTCGTTTTGGGATTTTAATTCCATTGACAGTTTTCTCTGTCGCTAAATCTTTAATAATTTCTGTCATTTTTATTTGCCGTTTATTTTTTGATTGCTCAATTCGCCAGTATTTTTTCCACTTCACAATGTTCTTCCAGAAACAGCGCCAGCTCATCCATTTCACGCTCTTTAGTTTCCTGAAAAGAAAGCGGAATGTCAAAAGTTTCTGCAGTCAACAATGCCAAAAGTTTCTGGGTCACTTCCGGACTTTCCAACCAGCCGTGAATGTAGGTGCCGATTATTTTTTGTTTGCGGTCAATAACACCCAGAGAAGAATCATTTGCCGCTGTAACTTCCTCTATAACAATCGATTCTTGCTGATTTTTGTGAAATTCAGTACGTCCCAAATGAATTTCGTATCCGGACCAGTCTAAACCATTGAGCCAATTTATTCCTTTATATCTACGCCGGACAAGTTTTTTATCCCCTTCCAGAACTGTAGTCATGGGCAGTAGTCCCAGTCCGGATTCGCAACTACCTGTACCGGACGTTTCGGCTTCACCGGACGCTCCGGAGGATTCCATATTGTTTGGATCTTCAACTGCTTCACCGAGCATTTGAAAACCACCGCAAATCCCCAAAATCCAGGTACGTCCACTCAGCTGGTTCAGTTTTTCCGCAAAACCTTTTTCATGTAAATAACGTAAATCGAAAAGTGTGTTTTTACTCCCCGGAAGAATGATCAGGTCGGCACTTTCGAGATCCTGAACACTGGTGACGAAGCGGACTGAAATTCCGTAAATCTGCTTGAGTGGATCAAAATCAGTGAAATTGGAAATGTGGGGCAGACGAATTATCACCACATCGAGTTTTGCTTTAGGATCTATTTTTGATTGCAAATTTTGGGAATCCTCATCCTCGAGTAGCATTTCGCGCCAGGGTATGACTCCCAAAACAGGAACCGGAACAATTTGATTAAACTGCTCAATTCCTGGTTCCAAAAGAGAAACATCACCTCGAAATTTATTGATCAGCATTCCATGCAGCAATGACCGATGCTTAGACTGAATCAAATCGTATGTCCCTTTGAGCCAGGCAAAAACACCTCCGCGGTCGATATCACCAATGAGCATGACTTTTGCTTCAGCGTATTCAGCCATGCGCATATTGACAATATCGGTAGCCTGCAAATTAATTTCAGCCGGACTCCCCGCGCCTTCCATCACAATCCAGTCCGCTTCAGTTTTCAGCGAATCAAAGGCTTGTTTTGCAATCCTGAAATTTTCCTCTGCCTGCGTGTAATATTCACGTGCCGAACATGTACTCACGACCTTTCCCATGCAGATCAATTGGGAAACACCGGAGCCCTGAGGCTTTAGTAAAATCGGATTCATTCGTACATCCGGCAAGACTCCACAGGCTTCCGCCTGAACAATCTGTGCCCGCCCCATTTCCAGACCTTCCGATGTGACTCCGGAATTTAGTGCCATGTTTTGGGCTTTGAAGGGCAAAACACGAAAGCCACGGTTTTTCAGTAATCGGCAAAAACCGGCCGCTAAAACACTCTTGCCGACTCCGGAGCCGGTACCTTGAAACATTAGAATGTTGGGCATTTTTGCAGCTCAGTCACTCCAGCCATTCAGGAACTGGAAGTCCTTTTTCCCGCAAAAATTGCGGATTGAAAAGTTTGGATTGGTAACGGACACCGGAATCACAAAGAATGGTAACAATCGTTTTTCCCGGACCAAGTTCTTGTGCCAGACGAATTGCTCCTGCAACGTTGATTCCTGAAGAACCTCCCAGGCAAAGTCCTTCTTCTTTTAAAAGATCAAAACAAATCGGCAGAGCTTCTTCATCCAGAATTTGAAAAGACTGGTCAACTGGAGCATCTTCCAGATTTGCGGTGATGCGGCCTTGACCGATGCCCTCGGTGATGGAGTCCCCACAACTCGATAATTCACCAGTTGTGTAAAATGAATGCAGCGCAGCACCCAGCGGATCTGCGAGTGAGATAATTATTTTCGGATTGCGTTCTTTGAGTGCCATTCCAGTTCCGGCCAGTGTTCCTCCTGTTCCAACTGCACAAATGAAAGCATCAACTTTACCATTGGTTTGTTCAAATATTTCTGGACCAGTGTTTTCGTAATGACCTTTTCGGTTGGCAACATTATCAAACTGATTGGCCCAGATCGCACCGTTTGCTTCAGTTTTTGCGAGTTCTTCAGCAAGACGGCCGGAGAATTTGACATAGTTATTTTCATCGCGATAGGGCACTGCCGGGACTTCCCGCAAATCAGCTCCGCAAAGCCGTAGCATATCTTTTTTTTCCTGACTTTGCGTTTCCGGAATCACTATCACAGTGCGGTATCCCAATGAATTCGCCACGAGTGCCAGTCCAATTCCGGTATTGCCTGCAGTACCTTCAACAATTACTCCGCCCGGCCGTAAAAGTCCCCGCGCTTCTGCATCCAGCACAATTGCTTTCGCAGCACGATCTTTGACTGAACCTCCAGGATTCATAAATTCCGCCTTTCCTAAAATATTACAACCAGTCAGTTCAGAGGCTTTGCGTAGTTTTATCAGTGGAGTATTACCAACTGCATCCAGAAAATCACTACGAATCATGCGAGGTTTTTGAGTTGAGATTAGAGGTGTTTGAGATCGTAAATACTAACACAAATGCTATCCGAAACACAGAGAAAAAACAAAAATGGAGGGGGTTTAGATTTTCAGAATTTTAGACTGCTTAAAAGATTTACAATCTAAAATCCCAAGTTAAAAGGCCTGATCAGGCAGAGGCGGTAGTCAAAGACTCAGTTGTTTTCGGTACAAGTTTTTGATAAAAATACCCGGTTGATGCTCCCAACACCATCCAGAAAAAAGCAGAGGTGAACAGCGAAGCAATCGCAAATTGTGTGGAAAGCTCCACCGGAACATTGCTTTCAAACAAGAGAGGATGCGGTGCACCTACCAGATGCGGAGCCGCCAGTAACAACACTGCTGCTATTTTTGGCAAGATGGTTTTTGTTTCAGAAAAAAGGCCAATTCCAATTGCTGTGGCAATCACAGTTCCTATCCACCATGTTTGACGTGCATCAAGAGCCGCCGCAGTCATTCCGGGAAGTTCAGGAGGCAAACCCAATGCTGGAGATCCGGAGAAGATCAAAAAACCGGCTGCGCCCCAAAGTAGGCCGGAGTTCATATTGACCGGTTTCCCACGCAGCAGATAAACTGCAACCAGCATTAAGCTGAAAGCAATTCCGGTAACGATGTTGGAAATACCCGTGTAAAAAGTACGCTCCGCTCCATCTTCCGGCACCCAGCTTTCATCTGAATGATCAACTGAAACAGCCTCTGCTGCATGCGTATCTTTCATTGATGCGTGCACATCGAGAGCAACACCGTTCAATTCATGTTCATGAGTTATTCCGGATTGCTGATGAGTGTGAGGCACAACTTCTGTGCCAAATTCATATTTTTCTGCCTGCAAAATCAGCGGAGTAACCTTCAGCATTTGTGCACCAGTGACAAGTATCCCTGCCACAAAACCGGACAGCAGAACGGTTGTTACAGCTTTTGATATCATTTTATTTCCCTTTAGAATTAGTGACAGGGAAAAGTGACAGCATGTCGGGTGTCGTGTGTCGCATTGTGGAACACTCCACCGGAACCCTGTGCAAATCCAACAGTGAAAATAAGTACTGCTCCGGCCAGAAGCATCAGCAAAGCCAAAGTCAGCCGTTGTGAAGAAACTCCGACATCGCTCGTGTCAAGAGAACCGGAAGTACCGGCCACTTCTGTATTCGTTGTCATAATTAACTCCTTGTTTTAAGGATTAGCGTTTGAAACAAACATGCGAAACAAGCAGCAAAATATGGGATCACAGCAAGCTGTTGATTCCAGTAACTATTTGCCCCGAACAGTCTGTATGGAAATACCAAGGCAGGTCTCCTGACTCATGGAAGTGAATAAAAACTCCTTCCCAAAAACAAACATTGCATCTGTCTTCAGTGGCTTATGTTTTTATTTTTTCCAATTACAGTTACGAGGATAGTTCCCGATTTACACGGGATTCCCTTCAAATCTGCACAGAAAAGCAACTATTACTTTGCGGTACGGATTACCTTGAGGAAAGTAAGTATAACAACCTCAATTTTTTTGGCAAGTAAATAAATACTGTAAAGTAAACAACTCAATTCCAGGCAATTACAATCAAGGCAATTTTGAAGGAAGTAAATGCAGAACTTCTCGAATCAAAGGGGCGGCCTGGGGGAAATAAAGATGAACGTAAGAGGCATGTAAATTGGCTGTGCGGTAACCTTCTCTTCGGGAAACACCTGTCGAGTGACGGGTAACCTCCCAAAGATTGGCCCGTTTCGTTTCTTCTGACCAACGCGAATAATGGAATTCATGACCTCGTACTTCACCTGATTTCAGTGAATCTATTTTACAATAACCAAAATACTGAAGTCGTTTTGTCATTTCAACCATGCCCGGAACAACTCCTGCCATAGCAAGACTTTGGCCGGATTTTAGTTTCAAGACTTCCGCTAAAACCATCAATCCTCCACATTCCGCATAAGTCGGAATTCCGGATTCCACAGTTTTTTTTATGGAGCTAAGCATGCTTTTATTGGCAGAAATTTTTTCTGCAAAGACTTCCGGAAAGCCACCGCCTAAAATCAATCCGTCCACATTTTCCGGAACTTTATTATCGTGCAATGGTGAAAACGAAACGATCTCAGCACCTTGTTGCCGGAGCCATTCCAAATTCGCCACATAATAAAAATGGAATGCCTCATCCTGCGCCACGGCAATTCGTTTGCTGAATTTTGGCGTTGTGCTTTGCAGATTTTTTACCGGAGCCACTGACGCAGAAAGCGCGGGAAATTTTTTGATAAGAAGTTTGAGGTCAAAATATTTTTCCGCCAATTCCGCTAAATGATCTGCTTCCGGAAGCTTTTGTTCCACTCCGGGCTGCAGGCCCAAATGACGTTCCGGCCAGCGCATTGCTGGAATTTCTGGTAAAGCTCCCAAAATCGGAATCTGGAGAGATTCGCAGGCTTTTCTTAGATAATCTGCATGACTTTCACTGTTTACCTGATTGAGGATGATTCCTGCAAAATTTTCCGAACCCCCGGCTTCGGCGACAAAGCCCTGAATCGCAGCAGTGATTGAACGTCCGGAATTTTGACATGGTACAACCAGCAAAATCGGCCAGCGGAGCCAACGTGCGACTTCCATAGTGCTTCCGGAATCATTTGTTGGGTCTGAGCCGTCAAAAAGCCCCATCACGCCTTCTGCAATTCCAAAAGCATTTTCCGTGAATTCCTTTGCAGCTTGAAGAATATGTTCACGACCCATGATCCAGGGGTCCAGATTTATAGAATGTTGTTTAGAATAATGGAAATGGAAGCCAGGATCTATGTAATCCGGACCAACTTTGAAGGGTTGGACTGTGAAATCTCGTTTGAGCAGTGCAGCCAGGAGCAATGACGTCACAGCGGTTTTTCCGCCGCTGCTGTGCATTCCGGCAACAATGAGGCCCTTATGTTTATTTTTTGACGGGGATTGCATTTTAATCCAGTGCAATCAAATGGACCGGAGTACCTTCTGTCAGTTCCGGAAGCCAGTGCCGCATTCCACGCTGTAACTGAGGATGCAGCCAGGCAGTCGTAGAAATTCTTTGAGAAAGATTCAAAAGTGCTTTCCTGAATCGTTTTTTACTTTCGGAAACAGTTTTTTCAGTTTCGGGACTGAGCATACCGTCAGAACAGAGCAATACCCGGTCACCTTCTAAAACACCTTGTTTTTGGATGGCATTACGTAATTGATTCATTGCAGACGTCAAGTGGCTTTTCCCGGAAGCTTCAGTAAGCCGTCCCAAAGTTTTCTGAACTGCCTGGGCTGTTCCGCGTTTGATCCACCAGCCGATTTTACCATTTTGAAGTACCAAAACATGAAAGCGGCTGCCGAAAGTTTTTGCTCCAAGCGTTTGGATAGCGTTGCGTGCTGCTGCTAAAAAATGTGCTGAAGTGCTGCTGCCGAATGTTCCTGTTGAACGGCTTGCGTCAATAAACAACCATAAATTAGAGCGTCGTGCAGGTTTTCGGAACCGCAAGTACCATGGATTCCCAGGTGTCCAGCCTCTCATCAGCGAGGCCTTGAGAGAAGAGGTCCAGCAAAGCCGGGAATGAGAAACATGAGTCGGAACCGGTCTTGATGTTCCGGTAACAAAATTATCGGAAAGTAGTTTTTTTGGGGTGCTTTTCCACCAGGAAGCTAACTCACTATGTGCCAGGTTATGTGATGCCTCTAAAGAAATTTCTTCGGCATTTGCCTCTTCTGGAGAGAAGGATGTTTTAGGCATTTTCAGGCGTTTTGACTCCAAATCGTCAGCAGGAGGTTTTGGCAGTTTAATCTTCGGTTTTGAGTTTTGAGATTCCGGTGGTTGATCGGTCCGGCGGTGTCCAAGACACAGGATCCAGGCTTCAGCCAGATCTGCTTCAGAAATGGTTGTGTCTCCGCGCCAGGCTGCCGCACAACGCGCAGTTCTGAGAACTCCAAGTTCTGCCCGGACTCCTTCCAGTTTTAGTCTTGCTGCTTTTTGAGCAACTTCTGTGCGCAGATTTTCAGAAATATCCACATTTTTCAATTCTTGCCGAACTCCCAGAATTTGAGACCTCAGTTGTTCCAGTTTTGTTTGCTGTTCGGCCAAAAAATTTTGCGGATCATCGTCAAAATCCATTCGGACCCTTACAATTTCCCGCCGCTCCTCAACACTAAAATCGTCATGGATCAATATTCCATGCATGAAACGGTCTGTCAATTGCGGACGCAAATCGCCTTCTTCCGGATTCATTGAGCCAATCAAAATATAGCGGGCATTGACAGTTTGAGAAAGACCGTCCCGCTCAATTCGGTGTTGTCCGCTGGCTGCAGAATCCAAAATCGAATCAACCAGGTGATCCGGCAGCAAATTGACTTCATCGATGTAAAGCACCCCACCATTTGCCTGTTCTATCAAACCGCTTTGTGCAGACCATTTTCCATTTTCAAGCAAACTGGACGCATCTATTGAGCCCAGCAGACGGTCTTCTGATGTTCCAAGAGGTACTTCCACAAACGGTGACATTTCGGAATATATTGGAGCCGGTAAAATTTCACGAAAAGCCCGTGCAAGAGTGCTTTTTGCGCAGCCTCGATGTCCCATCAGCAACAAGCCGCCCAGCCGCGGATCAACTGCATGGAAAAGCAAGGACCGTTTGGCCAGTTCCAGACCAACGATTGCAGTAAAAGGGAAAGTATTATTCATGATTTATGCTGTTTATTTTCTGAAAGTTGTTAATTCTGCCAAGAAGCAGGAAAACACTCAAGTTCGTTTCAGTAAAAATACGTTTTGGTTTTTATATTTTTACGATCAATGCTGTTTAGATAAAGGAACAGTCAAATTTCTAGCCGACACTTAAACCGGACGATCCAGATTTCGATACTGAATGGCCTCTGCAACATGAGGCGTATCAATTTTCTGCTCACCTGCCAGGTCTGCAATAGTCCGGGCAACTTTGAGAATCCGATCGTATGCCCGAGCGCTCAAACCCATTTTGGTCATTGCTTGCTGAAGAATTTTTCTGGAGGAATCTGCAAGCTCTGCATGAGTTTCCAGCTCCTTGCGGTTCATTCCGGAATTATTTCTGCTTGAAGAATTCCGGAAGCGCTGCTCCTGAACTTGACGGGCACGGACCACTCGTTCCCTGATATTTTTGGAAGACTCGCCCTGCCGTGCTTCTGCCAGTTTTTCATATGCCACAGCAGGCACCGTCAAGTGTATATCAATTCGATCGAGTAAAGGGCCGGAAATTTTGGCACCATCATCATGTAGGTGCAGCGCCGATATCCTTCGAGCGGATTTTTATACCAAAACTTCACAATGGCCTCACTCTCCCACTCTTCAAGCCAGTGATCGCGAGAGACAGTACCATTATGAGAATTGACCTTCCCATAGCGTGTTTTCCAATGGTAGTATTTGCTTGAAGTTATTCCAAGCCAATCCACAAAACACGGCACTTTGATCTCTGCTTTTTTTGACCATAATCCTATAAAATCCATAACAGTGTCTCTTAAATCGGGTTGAGTCCATTGGCCGTTCAGACTCCCCCAAAGTTTTTTTTAAGCCTTATATGCTCTTCCATCAGTTCAGAGAGTACTTCGTTTTTTATTTGAAGCTTTTGCTCTAAGGCCAATATCTTCTTTGCCTTAGACCGATCCTGATTCTTTTCTACTTCAAAGGTCCTTGCTCCTTGTTCAAAAAATTGCTTCTGCCAGCGATAAAATACTGTCGGACGGAGTTCGTATTGTTCGCAAATATCGGAAATAGGTATCTTCTCCAGCAGATGCTTCCTTAAGATGACTACTTTTTCTTGCGCCGTATAACTCGTTCGATTCTTACGCATTTTATTCTCCTGTTTGGGTTATCAGATTACTCTAACTCAAAACATGGAAAATTTTAATTCACGCTGAACCAATACACATATTAATTCTTTCACAAACTTTTCGGAAGATAGGAGGGTGTTAGGTCAAAGAATGCGGGACAATAGTAACTAAGCATTGGGCAGAGAAAGTTCCATAGAAAAAATTAAATGGGGGGTTATGTTCAAATCTGGAGATTCCTGATCATGCAAGTAGTTTTTCTGCCCAAATTCTTATTGCAATGGACCCAACTGGTGCAGTGACGAGAATACTTAGAACTGCCATTGATAATATTAAGTTCCCCGAGCCAATTCCCGCAGCCAATGCGACACCGCCTATTGCAGCTTGCACAGTTGCCTTAGGTAAATAAGCTATCACACAAAATATTCTTTCCTTTTTATTAAATATACTTCCAAGTAATGATATCAATACACCAGCACTTCTTCCTAATAATCCCAAAACAAAGATAACCAATCCCCAACTCCCTATTTCAAAAGCCAAATATACATCAACCTCTGCTCCAATTAAGGAGAAAAGCAACAATTCTGCAAATCCCCACAAGCTATTAAATTTTTTTGATAATACTTCAGAGAATGCCTTATCTTTTTCACGTATCTGATAAGCCATAACCATAACTAAAAGTAACGAAGAAAAGGGTAATGGAGAAAATTTTTCATAATGGAATAAAAAGATTCCTATAATTAATAAAAATATTAATTTATAAGTTGACCTTAACTGTATCATACGATTTAGTTTTACAATAAAAGAACCAAATAAAAGACCAATTATTATTGCGGTAATAATCATAACAGGAGTCTTGATTAAAGCTGCAGCAATAGAATTATTCCCAGCATCTAAATTAAAAGAAAGACATACACCAAACAACGTAATTGCAACAAGATCATCAATGGATGCACTTGCTAACACAAGGGTTGGAACATCATTTTTATTTCCTACACCTTTTTCTTTTAATCTTAACATTGCAGGAACAATCACAGCAGGAGATACCGCAGCAATTACAAAGGCTAATAGACTAGTTTCTTTGAAGGATAAATTCAAAAAATAGTGAGCACTAATCATAATCACCAATGCTTCAAAAAGTCCTGGAATTAAGCTCATTTTTAAAGCAGGAATGCCAATTTTATTGAGATTTTCACGACTAATACCTAATCCAGCTCTAAAAAGAATTATTATCAATGCTAAGTTTCTTAATTCAGGGGATATTTCAAAAACATTCTGTGTGACAAAGATCCATTCAAAATGTTCAAATTCTTGATTATCTGTAATTGTAATAAAATACTGGCGACTGAAATTACCAATGCAGATTCCAGCTAAAATCATTCCTATTAAACCTGGTAAGCGTGCTTTTTCAAATAATTTTGCAAAAATTAATGAAAGCACAGTTAATATCGACAAACTGAATATCATATTATGCTTTTAAATTTAGAGTATATCTAAAATAAAAATTCATTAAACAAACTTAGATTAAATCAATTTATGATAATGATAAATATTACTATTATTGAAAAAATATTTTAAATAATAATAGTTACCATGGATAATTAAACTATTGCTAGTGATAATCAGGATTAATAATTCGAATTAGTACTTTTATAAATTGTAATAAGTTATAAGAAACAGTAGTTACTTAATCATTGGTGACAATTCTCACAATTATCTTTGTTTACATTGTTTTCATAACTATGATCAAGAATTAATCCTTTTAATTCATTAAATTTCTTACATCGATATAAAACTGCAACCAATGATTATCAATTAGTTTGGTATCTTAGATAAGAGCACATGGAGATTATCACTTCAGGGTGCTTAGTAAAAATTAAAATGATTCATAGCTGAAAGTGGGAAATGTGGTGAGTGCGCCCAAAAATCCTACCGTTACTCCAAGCCGGAGAGAGTTATTGATTTCCGGACGATCCAGAAACGCCGTTGCCAGCCAGCCCAGAGCCAGTGAGCCCAGAACATTCACTACCAGAGTAACGTTGGGCAGAAAATTCCCAGGCCAATGTCCCATTTATCTGGCGACGATAAATCTGGCCACGGAACCACATCCGCCGCCAATAAAAATCAGCAAGATAGATAATTCAGACATTTATCAGAATCAAAGTTTGAAGTGAAGATTTATGAAATGAAATAATTGCTTCAGAAAGCCGGATCTTTGCGGATGCCATCTTCAAGGCCGGAACGGTGAACAAGTAGGGGTTTTTCGAAGAGAAAGTATGAGTCTTGTTTCAAGCCAGCTTATGAACTTCTGTTCAAGTATCTTTTTTAAGGCAAACGTCTTTCTATGCAAGCGTTACCAGCGATATAAAAGCAATCTGTCACAATTTCTTCCAGAAGAGATAAATCTCTTGGATGATAACGATAATGTGATGGAAACGATAATACAATGGACAACTGGATTCTTGATTCATAAATTACATCAATCTTCAGTGTCCAACCATCCATGGAGTATGTGAAACATGATGATGCGAATCGGAATGATTGTGTCCCGAATGACTTTCTGGATTTATCTTTTCGACTCTTGGAGATTCCTGGTTTTTTTCGTTAATACCTCTGGATTTTCTGTAGTTAGGGCTTGTCTTATACACATTGGGAGGAGTGTAAACTCTATATGCATTGTCATCACAATTCGGACATTGCACCTTGACTCCATATTCTTTCAAAGAAAGAAATTGTTCAAATGCGCCGCATTGTTGACATTCAAACTCGTAAAGGGGCATATGGTCCTTTATTATTAAAAGTTAAGGTTCCAGGAACACAGGGTCAGACTTTTTTAATCAGCAGTTAAATATGCTGGAAAATCAGCCTGACCCAAATTTGATTTAATTTATGCGTGTTTTCAACCAATATACCCTTCGAGTAAAAGGAATCCTGGTAACCAGGCAGTGAAAATTCCTTGAAGCAATGTTACCCAACCAGTAAGCCTAAGAATACTGTCTTTTTTCATGGCTAAAAGAAGAAAAAACATGAACCAAAGTATCCCCCATGCATACCAGTCAAGTGCCAACCAAACCAACCAAGTGGTAGTTGCACCTTGATGAATTATGAAGCCTGTAGGAATAGCAGTCACTGCTACAAAGAGACAAAACCAGCCTAAACCACGACCATCAGCACCATTTACTCGATTCCATGCCACCCACAAATATGTGAATGCAAATAGGAGCAGTTGTGCACCAAGCTTAAAATCAGCTGGTGTACCTTGCATTAGGAGCAGCAGAACGACTACAAGGCCAAGTCCACCTACAAAAGTGTCAATGACCTTGATTTCCTTGTCCTCAATGTGGCCTAAAAGCCACAATCCGTTGCAAAAAAGAACCGCACCGACATATAACAACATTACGCTTGCCATGTGAACCTTTCTATTCTGAATTGAAAGCAAGAGTGGTTACATTTGTTTCCACTCTTGCTTAGTTAAGGTATTGATAATTAACTGCAGACAGTGGCTTTCCCTCGACTTTTTGAGGTAGGCCCATTTGCATTCGGACGGATATCAAAATCAAAGATTTCCGTCGGCAACGCTAGTGTGCAGACTGAGTTTGGTATGTCAACAATACCACTGACCATACCTATTACCGGGGCTGTACTGAGCAGCATATAAGCCTGTGGTCCGGAATATCCGAACTTTTTCAGGTACTCAATGCAATTCAGACAGGCTTGCCGGTAGGCTACAGTTGCATCCATGTAATGCTGATCTCCCTGTTCATCGACGGAAATTCCTTCGAAGACCAGATATTCTGAGTAGCGTGGTTCAACTGGGCCTGGCTTAAATATGGGGTTCTTGACTCCATATTTCTCCATTCCACCCCTGATTACATCAACATGGAAATCAATCCAGCCGGCAGTTTCTATTGCACCGCAGAATGAAATTTCACCATCTCCCTGTGAAAAGTGAATGTCGCCAAATGAAAGATTGGCTCCATCAACATAGACAGGAAAATAGACTTTTGAACCCCGTGAGAGGTTTTTGATGTCACAGTTACCGCCATGTTCCCTTCCTGGGACAGTCCTAACAGCTACTTTTGCTGCATTTTCTGCATCTGACCCTTTCATCTGCCCCATCCAGGCATTTTCTGTTGTGGGGGGAGCAGCGAGAGGTGGAACACGGTCTGGATCAGTGGCAATCAATTTGGCTTCACGACGGTTCCACTCTTCCAGAAGTTTCATGGAAGGAGCACATCCAATCAAACCAGGGTGAGTCAAACCAGCAAACTTGACGTTGTCAATGTGGCGTGACTTTGCATAAATTCCTTCGAAA